>WNGR01006073.1_pt1 | contig 30004 bp, 30 predicted proteins | sample 5407581 | NCBI WGS metagenome assembly WNGR01 (sample SAMN13153383, study PRJNA577476) | soil metagenome | isolation source: 80 cm soil or saprolite under Garry oak tree replicate 2 | place: USA:California | collected 2016-06-15
GGGCGCGGCGCTCGCATCCCAGCAGCTCTGGCCATGAGCTAGACCGGGTGCGGCCCGGAGTGGACGGTGTACTGCCTGCCGCTGGGTGTGGTCCAGATCAGGATGCCGGGTTGGGGCTGGCTGAGGTGCCAGCCGGGGGGCGTCTTTCTCGGCCTCCTGGCGGCGGCGGATCAGGGCTTGGGGGTCGTAGGCGAGGATCTCGCGGACCAGCGCGGCGCGCAGCTGCCCGGTGGTCATCCCCGGCGCGCCGGGCAGGGTGATGCCGGCGATGGCGTTGGCCGCCACGACGTCGAGCAGCATCAGCTGGCCGGCGAACACGCCGGCCTTGGGCAGGTCGATCCGCCCGGCGGCCAGCGCCCGGCCCACGCCCGGCAGCCGGGCCAGCCCACCGGCCAGGTCAAGCTGGCCCGCGGCGGCACGGCCGGTCAAAGTCAGCAGCGCCGCGACCTCCTCGGCCACATGCTCGCCCGGACGGCCGTCGGGGCCGGCCCGGCGCGCGGCCAGCTCGGCGGTCGCGGCCAGTTCCGCGGCCGCGGCGCGGGAGGCCAGCCGCCGCTGCGCAGCCAGCAGCCCGCACAGCTCGTCGTCGGACAGTCGGCCCAGGCCGTCGCCCCAGGCCCGGTCGGCAAACAGTGTCAGCAGCTCACCGGGCTCCATCTGGTCCAGCACGCCGCCCGCGGCGAACCCAAGACCCGGGCCGCCATCACGGTGGGTGAACCCGGCGGCCAGCACCTCGGGCACCGCCGGGGCAGGCCGGGAGTCAAGTAACGCCTGCTGCTCGGCGGCCGACATCAGCTCCCAGCCGTCGGGCGGGCAGGTGCCGGGACCGAATCCGGCGCCGTACGGGTCGTCATCGCCGGGTCCGAGCGGGCCGTCATCCAGCCGGGCCAGCGCAGCCAGCTGCGCGGCGGTCAGCTCTTCATTGTCAGGTCCGGAGGCGGTTTCTGGGCCGTGCAGCCAGGCCAGCGCGGCCAGCTCCGCTGGGGTCAGCTCGTCGCCGGCCGTCGGTTCGTGGGGCAGGGACTCGTGGGAGGCGCCAGGGTCTGTGGTCATCTGGCCTCCTTCCGCGCTGCCGTTTCGCTTCGTGTTTCCTTTGTCTCCGTACGGAGTCTGCCTCTGTACGGACTCTTGCGATTCTTATTCGACCATGCTAGCAGAAAACTCCGGCAGTTCGTTTACTATTTCGACTACCTTCCCCCGGCGTGTCGCGGGAATTCTGACCCTGTGCATCCTTGTCGTCGGCGTTGATCCGGGTATATGCACCGAGTACCGGCAGCGTGACTGGCGGTGGCTGGGTACCGTATGGCCGCCACAAGCCAGCGTTACCCAGTACGCCACGGCCCTGGCAGACTGGAGGCTTACGCACAGGGAGGTGATGGCCGTGAGCATGGCGCCTGCTGAGGTTGAGCTGCCCGAGACTGAGCAGGAGGCGGTCCTCGATTCGCCCTGGGTCACTATCGTGTGGAACGACCCGGTCAACCTCATGTCGTACGTGACGTACGTGTTCCAGACCGTTTTCGGTTATGCCAAGCCAAAGGCGGAGAAGCTAATGCTGGACGTGCACCACAAGGGCAAGGCAGTGGTCTCGTCCGGTGGCCGCGAGGCCATGGAGCGCGATGCGGAGACCCTCCATGGCTACGGTCTGTGGGCCACTATCAGCCACGACTCGTGACAGACAGCGAGGAGTGGCCGGAAGAGGGCCCGGGCGAAGAGGGCGGCCCAGACGACGAGGCCATTGACCTGGAGGATCTGATGGCGGGGTTCCGCCACACGTCAGGCGGTGCCACTGCGCGCTTCGCTGCGGGCCAGGCGGCGATCATCCGCGATCTGGTCGGGCAGGTTGTGGAGCTCGTCGGCCGCGACATTCAGCCCGACGATGCCACGCTCGGGCCGGAGGATATAGCGACAGCCAGTAAGAGATGGCGGGAAGACGGCGAGGTTGGCGCGGACGAGCTCGCCGCGATGACCGGAATGACCGACAGTCCCGAGGTGGCGGCCGACGCCGAGCTGCCCGACGACCCCGTTCTGGCCCGGCTGCTACCCGATGCCTACAGCGACGACCCCGAGGCTTCCGGCGAGTTCCGCAGGTATACCGAGCCGGGGCTGCGGTCGGGCAAGGCCGCCGCGGCCAGGACCGTTCTCGCGACGCTGCCGCCCTCCGGGGGCCGGGTCCGGCTGTCCGAGCCCGAGGCCCAGGCCTGGCTCCGGGCCCTCAACGACGTCCGGCTGGCCCTGGGCGTCCGCCTGGGAGTTACCGACGACTTTGACGAGCGGGCGGCGGACATAGGACCGGAGGATCCGCGTTCGGCCTATGTCGGGGTGTATCAGTGGCTGGCCTTCCTGCAGGAGAGCCTGGTGCAGGCGCTGTCCTGACGGCGGCCTCCTGACGGCTGTCTCCTGATCGCGGCGAGCTACGCTCGCGTCCATGCTGACCTTGCCAGGCGCGCTGCGCGCCGCCGTCATCGCCCATGCCAGGGCCGACCACCCGGATGAGGCGTGCGGGGTGATCGCGGGGCCCGCGGGCAGCGACCGCCCGGAGCGGTTCATCCCGATGATGAACGCCGAGCGGTCGCCGACGTTCTACCGGTTCGACTCGCTGGAGCAGCTGCGGGTATGGCGGGAGATGGACGACAGGGACGAGGAGCCGGTGGTCATCTACCATTCCCACACCGCGACCGAGGCGTACCCGTCGCGCACCGACATCGCGTACGCGAGCGAGCCTGGGGCACACTACGTGCTTGTGTCCACCCGGGATCCCGATGAGGTCGAATTCCGCTCGTTCCGCATCGTCGATGGGGCCGTCACCGAAGAGGAGGTGCGCGTCGCCGAGAGGGACCCGGCGCGCGAACCGGTGCGGCCGACGCCGGAATGATCCGGGCCGACCGCCGGTTGCACCGCTCGGGATCTCGCGCACCTACCGCACGCCACTAGATCTGGAGCGCTAGCCGTGACTGCTCAAGCGACTGAAGCCGCTCGCTTCCCAGGCCCTAACGGCCTAGCCAGAGCCCAGCCCGGCCCTGGTCGCAACCCTTTTGACGATACCTGCCGTCGTTTCCCGCTGCAGCGCGACACGCCGGCGCGATTCCACTGCCGCCTGAAGGCGCCAGTCCCTTCGCGGAGGTTCTGATGGCCATCGAGGTACGGATCCCGACCATCCTGCGCAGTTACACCGGCGGGGCGAAGTCGGTCGAGGGCTCGGGCGACACGCTAGCCAGCCTGATCGCAGACCTGGAATCACGGCACGGCGGGCTGCAGGAGCGGCTCGTGGACGACTCCGGGTTGCGCCGGTTCGTGAACGTCTACCTGAACGACGAGGACGTGCGCTTCCTCGGCGGGCTGGACGCTGTGGTCAAGGACGGCGACACGGTCACGGTGCTGCCCGCCGTGGCCGGCGGCCGGCGCTGACCAGCCGGCCGGCAGCCGATGCGCTACGACTCGCTGCTCGACTCGCTGGGCGGGACGCCGCTGGTGGGCCTGCCCCGGCTGTCGCCCGGGCCTGCGGCGCGGCTATGGGCCAAGCTCGAGGACCGCAACCCGACCGGCTCGGTGAAGGACCGGCCGGCGTTCTTCATGGTCGCGCAGGCCGAGAAGGAGGGGCTGCTCAAGCCCGGGTCCACGCTGCTGGAGCCGACGTCGGGGAACACCGGGATCTCCCTGGCCATGGTGGCCAAGCTGCGCGGCTACCGGCTGATCTGCGTGATGCCGGAGAACACCTCGGCCGAGCGCAGGCAGCTGCTCGAGATGTACGGCGCCGAGATCATCTCCTCCCCGGCCGCTGGCGGGTCCAACGAGGCGGTCCGGGTGGCCAAGCAGCTCGCGGCCGAGAACCCCGACTGGGTGATGCTGTACCAGTACGGCAATGAGGCCAACTCGCTGGCCCACTACGAGACCACCGGGCCCGAGATCCTGGCAGACCTGCCGTCGATCACGCATTTCGTCGCCGGGCTCGGCACCACAGGGACCCTGATGGGCACAGGCCGGTTCCTGCGCGAGCACGTGCCCGGGGTGGGAATCGTCGCGGCCGAGCCCCGCTATGGCGAGCTCGTCTACGGGCTGCGCAACATCGACGAAGGGTTTGTGCCCGAGCTGTACGACGAGTCGGTGCTGACCTCGCGTTTCTCGGTGTCCTCGACGGACGCGCTGCGCCGGACCAGGGAGCTGCTCGACCTCGAGGGGCTGTTCGCTGGGATCTCGTCGGGGGCCGCGCTGCACGCAGGCCTGGCCGTGGCCAAGAAGGCGGCCGACGCCGGCCAGCGCGCCGACGTCGTGGTCATGATCGCCGACGGGGGCTGGCGGTACCTGTCGACCGGTGCCTACTCCGGCACGCTGGAGGAGGCCGAGGCCCGGCTGGAGGGCCAGCTGTGGGCGTGACGTCCGGGCCGCGGCGGCATCCGCGCGGGCATGGCGGGCCAGCATGACGATCTTTGACGAGGCGACGGCGGTCCGGCGGGTCGGCGAGGGACGGTACGAGGCCCGCCCCGACCCGCGGTTTGCCCTGGTGGCGCCGGGCGGCACCGCTCCTCCCTCGGTGAACGGCGGGGTGCTGGTGGCGACCGTGCTCCGGGCCGTGCTGGACACCTCGCCGCATCCGTACCCGGTGGCGACCAGCGCGCATTTCCTGCGCGTGCCCCAGCTCCAGCCCGCCGAGGTGGAGGTGACCTGGCTGCGGCAGGGCCGGACCGCGGCCACGGCCAGGGCCGCGGTGATCCAGGACGGCCGGGCGGTGCTCGACACGACCGTGACCACCGGGAACCTTCCCGCGAGCCCGGCCGCCAACGGGGAGCTCAGCTGGACCGGCGAGCCGCCGCAGCTGCCGCCGTTCGAAGAGTGCGTCAGCCTCGGGCTGTGGCCGGGGACCGTCGGCCCGGACGGCACCGCGGGATACGCGGCCCAGGTGGACATGCGCCTGGATCCGGCGACTACCGGCTGGCGGCAGGGCCAGCCTGCGGGCATCCCGGAGATGCGCGGGTACTTCGGTCTTAAGGAAGAACGCGATCCCGACGCGTACTTGCTCGCCCTGGCGGTGGATGGGCTGCCGCCAGTTGTCTTTGGCCTGGGCGCTTCAGGCTGGTCACCCACGGTGGAGCTCACCTGGCACATGCGCGGAGTGCCAGCGGGCGGCCCGCTGCGGGTCGCGACCCGGTGCCGGCACGTCAGCGGCGGCTGGTTCGACGCTCTTGATCCGCCAGACCAGGACCGAGCCCAGGACCGCCACGACCGCGGTACCGGCGAACAGGGTCGGGTAACCGCCCAGTGAGACCAGCGGCGCGGCGATCAGCGCCCCGATCGCCGCCGGGCAGACGATCGCGATGTTGATCACACCGAGGTCCTTGGCCCGGTCCGCGGCCGCGGGCAGCACCTGGGTGATCAGCGCCTGGTCCACGGCCAGGTAGGCGCCGAAGCCGACGCCGAACAGCACGGCCGCGCCGATCGCGGCGTCCCAGGTCTCCACGAACGTGAGCAGCAGCGCGGCCGCGCCCATTAGCCCGCCGGAGATCGTGACGATCATCTTCCTGCGACCCAGCCGGTCCGAGATCATCCCGCCCACGATCGCGGTGACCACCACGCCGGCCGTATAGATCACGATCAGGATCAGCAGCCCGTCCGCGGCCTTCTTGCCGGGGAACAGCTGGGCGTAGTGGATCTTGTCGCGCAGGAAGTAGAGCAGGTACAGGGTGCCCATCGCGATGGCCAGCGAGGCGAGGAAGCGGGTGATCCAGGCCCAGGCGAAATCGGGGTAGGCGCGGGGGCTGATCCAGTACGCGCGGGCCAGCTGCCGCCAGGACAGCGGCTCGCGGTGCTCGGTCTCCAGCGGGTAGTCGGGGGAGCGCAGCACGAACGGCAGCGTGAACACGGCCAGCAGCACGGCCAGCGCCAGGTACCCGCCGGTCACCGTCGTGAACACGTCCACGACCACGATCGTGCCGACGACCAGCCCGAGCGCCTGGGGCATGCCGACCCAGCCGGCCACCGTGGCCCGCTGCCGGACCGGGACGTGATCGGGGATGGCCGCGCTCAGGCTGGCGTACTCGCCGTTCTGGAACGCGCTGAACAGCACCCACAGCAGGGTCACGCCGAGCACCGTCTGCTGCTGGGACAGGATAACCAGGGATAGCGCGGCGAGCAGCGCCATGCTCAGCGTCCAGCGGTGCCTCCTGCCGTTCATCCGGCCCAGCGCGTACTTGCGCGTGGTGCGGTCGGACAGCGCCCCGGCCACCGGCGTGGCCAGGCCAGAGGCGATCGCGCCCACGCCGCTGACGATCGCCAGGGCGACGATCTTGTGGTGCGGCGTGATGTCCTGGAGCTGGGTCGGGAGCAGCACTTGCAGCGGGGTGTAGGAGGCCATCCACATGCCCAGGCTGGCCAGGCCCAGCCTGGCGATCCAGCCGCGGTGCACGTGCACGCTCGGCTCGGCCAGGGCTTGCGGTGCTGCCAGCGCCTTGTCGGTGGTCTGGTCGGCCATGTGCACCCTCCCGCGGACCCGTTGCCGTCTGCGAGCCCGCCTTGCAGGGATCATGCCGCGTTCGTCGCGATATTGGTAGATGCGCGATGCAACCGAGTCCTCGCGCTGCCGCCCACGGCCGTGAGCCGCGCGTAACCTGGTGAACCGTGCGCCTCACGATAATCGGATGCTCGGGCAGCTTCCCCGGGCCGGACAGCCCGGCTTCCAGCTACCTGGTGGAGGCCGAGGGCTTCCGGCTGCTGATCGACCTTGGCAGCGGGGCCCTGGGAGTGCTGCAGCGTTATGCCGATATCTACGCCATTGATGCCATCTGCGTGAGCCACCTGCACGCCGATCACTGCCTGGATCTGTGCTGCTACTCGGTAACGCGCAGCTACCATCCGGACGGCCCGAAGCCGCGGGTGCCGCTGTACGGGCCCTCCCAGGCGGAGGCCAGGCTCGGCCAGGCACTGGCCGCCGATCCCGCGGCGGCCGCGGCCGGCTCTGCCGGCCAGGACCAGGGCCACGGGATCACGGACACTTTCAGCTTCACCACGATCGCGCCGGGAACGATGGAGATCGGCCCGCTGCGGGTGACGGCCGCGCGGATGAGCCACCCGGTGGAGACGTTCGGCTTCCGGCTGGAACACGCCGGAAGATCCTTGGCCTACTCCGCGGACACCGGCGAGACCGACGCACTGGTGGGGCTGGCCCGCGATGCGGATGTGCTGCTCTGCGAGGCGTCGTTTCTCGAGCCGGCCGGCCCGGGAGCACCTGCCCTGCCGCGGGGGCTCCATCTGACCGGACGGCAGGCCGGGCAGCACGCCGAGCGGGCCGGGGCTGGCCAGCTCGTGCTCACCCACCTGGTGCCGTGGAACGACCGGGACCGGACGCTGGAGGAGGCTAGTCAGGCGTTCACCGGTGAGTCGTATCTCGCCGCGACGGGACTGAGCCTGGTGCTCGAGTAAGCAGCGGATCTCGCGTTCAGGCATAAAATCCTCTGCCATGCGCGTACTCGTCACCGGCGGCGCCGGCTTCATCGGTTCACACCTGACCGATGCCCTCCTGGCCAGAGGGGATGAGGTGACCGTGGTCGACGAGCTGTCCCGGGGCCGGCTCGCCCGCCTGGACGACCACGCCACGACGCACAAGCTGAGCATCACCGGCGCCGGGGCACTGACCTCGCTGGTCGAGCAGGCCAGGCCCGAGCTGATCTGCCACCTGGCCGCGCAGATCGACGTCCGGGTCTCTGTGGTGGCCCCGGCCGACGACGCCCAGACCAACGTGGTGGGGACCGTGAACGTCCTCGAGGCGGCGCGCGCGGCCGGCGCGCGGGTGCTGTTCTGCTCCACCGGGGGCGCCCTGTACGGCCGGGACGCGCCGATCCCGTCGCTGGAGGACGTGCTGCCGCTGCCCGAGTCGCCCTACGGCATCGCCAAGTACTGCGCCGAGCAGTACGTCGGCCTGTACAACCGGCTGCACGGGACCGGGCACACGATCCTGCGGCTGGCCAACGTGTACGGCCCGCGGCAGGACCCGGCCGGCGAGTCCGGGGTGATCCCGATCTTCTGCGCCCGGGTGCTCGCGGGGGAGCGGCCCATGATCTACGGGGACGGAACGCAGACCCGGGACTACGTCTACGTGGGCGACGCGGTCGAGGCGTTCCTGGCCGCGGCCGACCGGGGCCGGCCCGGCACGTGGAACATCGGCACCGGGGTCGAGGTCAGCGTGCTCGACCTGGCCCAGCTGATCGGTGAGGCAGCGGGCCGCAGCGTGGACCCGGAGTTCACCCGCGCCCGGCCCGGTGAGCTGCAGCGCAGCGCCCTGGCGGCGGAGCGGGCCGAGCGCGACCTGGGCTGGACGCCGCAGGTCTCCCTGGCCGAGGGCGTGCGCCGGGTCTACCGGTGGATCGAGGCCGGAACGCCGGACCGGGCAGCATACTGACCCCGTGCGGCCGGGTGCATCGCCTCTGGCGCGATCCGGTGGCCCGGCCCGATACGCTGGCGGGCATGTCGCGACCGGACGGGCGCAGCCCTGAGCAGCTGCGCGAGGTAAAGATCACCAGGGGCTGGCTCGATCACGCCGAGGGATCGGTGCTGGTCGAGTTCGGTGCCACCCGCGTGCTGTGCGCAGCCAGCGTGGCCGAGGAACTGCCGCGGTGGCGCCGGGGAAGCGGGCTGGGCTGGGTCACAGCGGAGTACGCGATGCTGCCGCGGGCTACGAACACCCGCGGCGACCGGGAGTCGGTCAAGGGCCGCCAGGGCGGCCGCACGCTGGAGATCTCGCGCCTGATCGGCCGGTCCCTGCGGGCCTGCATCGACGCCAAGGCGCTGGGCGACAACACGATCATCATCGACTGCGACGTGCTGCAGGCCGACGGCGGCACCCGCACCGCCGCGATCACCGGCGGCTACGTTGCGCTGGCCGACGCGATCGCCTGGCTGCGCGGCAGGAAACGATGCAAGGGCGATCCGCTGGTCACCTCGGTGGCAGCGGTCAGCGTAGGGATCGTGGGCGGGCAGCCCAGGCTGGACCTGTGCTACGAGGAGGACGTGGACGCCGAGACCGACATGAACGTGGTCTGCACCGGTGACGGCAGGTTCGTGGAGGTCCAGGGCACAGCCGAGCGCGAGCCGTTCGGCCGCGACCTGCTCGACGAACTGCTCACGCTGGCCGTGGGCGGCTGCGCCGAGCTGACGCAGCGGCAGCGCCAGGCACTCGCGGCTCCGGCGGCATGAGTGCGGAACCGGTTGCTGGGGAGCCCTCACGGCCGCGGCTGGTCCTGGCCACGGCCAACCAGGGCAAGCTCGCCGAGCTGACCAGGATCCTGGCGAAGGGCCGGGTTGAGGTGGACCTGACCGGGCTCGGCGACTACCCCGGCGCGCCCGAGGTGGCCGAGACCGGGGCGACATTCGCCGAGAACGCGCTGCTGAAGGCTCATGCGGTCGCGAAGTTCACCGGCCTGCCCGCGGTCGCCGACGATTCTGGCTTGTGCGTTGATGCCCTGACCGGGATGCCCGGGGTGCTGTCCGCCCGCTGGTCTGGCCGTCACGGGGACGACGAGGGCAACCTGTGGCTGGTCCTCGCCCAGCTGGCCGACGTGCCCGACGGCCGGCGCGGGGCGCACTTCGCCTGCGCGGCGGCGCTGGTGCTGCCGTCCGGGCGGGAGCACGTCAGCGAGGGCACCGTGCACGGCACGCTGACCCGTGAGCCTCTGGGCACGAACGGGTTCGGCTACGACCCGATCTTCGTGCCCGATACATCGGAGCTGGCCCGGGGCGGCGATGTGGCCTTCGGCGGGCTGACCACCGCCGAGATGCCCCCGGAAGCCAAGGACGCGATCAGCCACCGCGGCCGCGCGCTGCGCGCGCTCGCCCCGATCATCGCCGCGCTGCTGGGTTAGCCCAGGGGGGTACCGTGGGGGCACTGAACCGCCGCGAAGGGAGCTCTCGTGACCGACGGCCGCCTGGCGCCCGGGGACCCGGCGCCCGATTTCGCCCTGCCCGACGCCGACGGAAACCAGGTGAGCCTCTCGGCGCTGCGCCGTGAAGTGGGAAGGGGAGGGGGGCGGGGGGTCATCATCTACTTCTACCCGGCCGCGATGACGCCCGGCTGCACGAAGCAGGCCTGCGACTTCCGTGACAGCCGGAGCGACCTGTCCGATGCGGGCTTCACGGTGCTCGGGATCTCGCCGGATGCCCCGGCCAAGCTGGCTAAGTTCCGCGACAAAGAGGGGCTGACCTTCCCGCTGCTCTCCGACCCTGGCCGTGAGGTGCTCCAGGCCTACGGCGTGTACGGAGAGAAGATGATGTACGGGAAGACGACGGTCGGCGTGATCAGGTCCACGTTCGTGGTCGGCGAGGACGGGAAGATCGAGCGGGCGTATTACGGCGTCAAGGCTACCGGCCACGTCGCCCGGCTCCGGAAGGAACTTGGCATCTGACCCGTGGAAAACACCGGATTGGCGTTCCGGCGGGCCGGGAGCGCTCTGCCCTGCGCCGGTGCTATCCGGCTAAAATAAACGTGAGCGGGCGTGGCGGAATTGGAATACGCGGCAGGTTTAGGTCCTGTTGGTGGAAGCACCGTGGGGGTTCGAGTCCCCCCGCCCGCACTGCCCCCGGCCAAATGTTCTCAGAGATGGGAACGTTAGCTGCATTGATATTAGGCGCTACCGTGTACGGATGACTAGTGCCGACCTGCTGCTGCACCCGGTCCGGCTGCGGATAGTGCAGGCCTTCCTCGGTGACCGCGCGCTCACCACCACGATGCTCAGGGACGAGCTTCAGGACATCCCCGCGGCCAGTCTGTACCGCCACGTGGCCCGCCTGGTCGACGCCGGCGTGCTGGCCGTGGTCGCGGAGCGGCGGGTGCGCGGCGCGCTCGAGCGCACCTATGTGCTCCGCCTGTCGGCCGCGAGGATCAGCCTCGACGAGGTCGCCACGATGACTGCCGACGAACACCGGCAGACATTCCTCGCGTTCGTCGCGGGGCTCCTCGGCGACTTCGACCGCTACATCGCCCGGGACGACGCTGACCCGCTGCACGACGGGGTCAGCTTCAACGCCGCCGCCATGTGGCTGGACGATACTGAGTTCCTGGACCTGCTGCGGGACCTGGCCCGGGTGCTGCAGCCCCGGATTGCGAACCCGCCCAAGCCAGGCCGCAAGCGGCGGATGCTCACCACGGTCCTTCTCCCCGGCAGCGAGGCCGCAGCGGGACAAACCGCCTGACCTTGCCGGTCTCGGGGTTCCGCTCGAGCGCGCTGACCACGTGCACGGCCGCGCGCGGGTCGGGAACGCCCGCCGCGCGCAGGCTCATCTCCACGGACTCGGCCACCGCCGCGGCGTCGAGCGCCCCGTCCACGACCGCGTCGCCATCCACGACCATGTCAACTGCCACGCCCCGTTCGGTCTGGCGGACCTGGTACTCGCGGATCGCCGGCGTCTTGGTGAGCGCCGTCCTGATCACCAGCGGGTGCACCTCGACGTCGCCGTAACGCAACGGTGCATCGTCTCGCCCGTCTACGGTGGCCCGCAGGTGGCCGTGGTCCGATGCGGCCGGACAGAGCGTGAAGTGGTCCGTGAGCTCGTAACGGATCAATGGCTGGGTGAGGTTATGCAGGTTGGTGACCAGCACCTTGGCGGACGAAGTGCCGAGGGGCACCGGCTGGTTGTCGTCGTCGACGAGCTCGGCGATGCACAGGTCGCTGGCGAAGCTGAGCACCTGGCCGCCGGGTTCGCTGTGCCCCACGAGGCCCTCGGTGGAGACGAACATATCGATCACGCCCACGCCGAACCCCTCGGCGATGCTGGCCCGGTCGGCTGGGGTCAGCAGCTCGCCCATGGCCGTGATGGACCCGGGCTCGATCCGCAGCCGCCCCGCCCGCTGCTCGCCGGCCAGTTGCCGCAGCATCGTCGGGTACCCGATGACGGTGGGCGGGCGGGTCGCGTTCAGGCGCTCGACAATCTCGGGCAGCGGGAGCGTGACCGGCGCCGGGATGAAGTGCATCGGCGGGCCGTCAGCCACGGCGGCGGCGAAACCGGAGGAGTGCACCGGCGATGCCGCGCCGACGATCCCGATCCGGATGCCCTCGGGCGGCGGCCCGCCAGCGGCGATCATGCGGGCCATGGGGCGGCGCGCGATGGACGACGTGAACTCGGCGTACTCGCCAATGGTCTGGGCGAAGACGCCGCGCAGCCCGGAGCTGCCGCCCGACGCCAGGCACACGTACTCGTCGAACAGCAGGCTCGGCTCGCCGGCGCAGTCTTCCAGATGCCGCTCGACCACCCGGCGGCGCAGCCTGGGATCGGTCACGACCTGATCGAACTCGGCCATCATCTGGGCCTTGGTCATCACCGGCAGCCCGGCCAGATCGGCAAGCTGGAAGCGGCCCGTGTCGATCCCGCCCAGGCGGCGGGCGTGGAACGGCGAGCGCTCGACAGCGCGGGCGAGCAGCACCCTGAGCCGGTCGCGCTGAAGGCCGGCCAGCCGGCCGGCATCCCAGCCAAGGCGCTGGATGTTCTCAGCCAGGTGCCCGTTGACCGAGTCGGCGAGGCGGGATCGCAGGACGCTGCGATCGGGGGCGCACGTCTTGGTCACGCGAGGCTCCCCCGCTCGCTTCGGCGGTCCTGGGGCCGTGCCTGGCCGGTGAGCAGGCCGGCGATCCGCCCGGCCAGGAGCGGGCCGCCCAGGGCATCAGGGTTGGCGGCCTGCTCGAGTGCGGCGCCGGAGCTGACGGTCAGCATGACCTCGGCCAGTTGCCGCGGCGGGAGCGGAAGCTCCTCGCCTTGATCCTGAATACCGGCCAGTACGCTGGCCAGCGCGCTGATCGTTCGCTCATGCGCCTCGGCGTAACGCTGGTTGATCTCGGGATCCCGGGCGGCGTGCACCCGGAATTCGATGAGCAGCAGCATCCACTGCGGCTCAGCGCGGTCCGCCCCGGCCAGGTGCTCGAGAAGGGCGGCGAGGCCGCCGCCGGGCAGGTCGCTGGCCACCCGCGCGTTCTCCGCAGCCCGCTCCTCGATCCTGGCCCGGAGCAGGGTCAGGAACAGGTCGGCCTTGCTGTCGAACTGGGAGTAGACGACGCCCTTGGAGAACCCGGCCTCGTCCGCGATCTGCTCGAGGGTCGCGCCGTGGTAGCCCCGGGCCAGGAACACGCGCCAGGCCGCGGCCAGCACCAGCGACCGGTTGTGCTCGGTCCGCTCGGCCCGGCTCAGGCGATTGCTCATAACACTGGTATTCAAACACCAGAGTCCCGCTCGGCGAACCAGTGCCCGCTCCCCGGGTACTCGTAGGCCTTGACCTCGGCCCCGGCCGACCTGAAGGCCTCCTCGGTCGCGGTGACCTCCTCGCCGGTGAACCACTCGTCACCGGGAGCGAGGTGCAGGCTGACCAGCCGGGTGCGGATGTCGCCATCGGGCGGCTGACCGCCGTAGAACAGGACGAGCTCGGCCGGGCCCGCCGCGCCCCGGCCGGCCAGGTGGCAGGCCAGGAAGGCGCCCATGGAGAAGCCCATCGCGGCCCAGGGCTGTGCATCGGCGGCGAGTTCGTCGGCGCACCGCTCGACCAGCCGGAGCGCCGCGTCTTCGTCCATAGCCTTCTGCAGCGCCTGCGCACCCTCGATGGTGCTGGCCGTGCGGCCTCCGTAGAGGTCGGGCAGCACCACCCGGCGGCCGATGGTCACAAGCTCGTCCGCCCATCCCATGACCGCGGGCGTGATACCCCACCAGGGATGGAGCAACAGCACGGCAGGCGCGCCTGCGGGGCCCCGCAGATCAATCACGCCGTGCGGCGCCACGTCGGACATATTGCTCCTTTCCCCCGGTAACCCGAAGTCCTGGCTGAGCCTAGCGCAGGCGTCTGACCGCCCCCCGGGGTTACGGAATGTAGTTGATCGATATGTCTGCGCTGTCGATGGGTAGGTCATGCGCCAGGGGCGAAACCGCGAGGCGCCCCGGTGCAAAACGCGCAGAGAGTGCACAAGCGAATGCTGAATGAGCTGCTGAGAGGGTCCGCGCGCCGCGTCGCGGCGGTGAGCGTGGCGGCCGTGGCCGTGATCGCGGCTGCGATCGGCGTGAGCATATGGCGTTACGAGGATGCCCTGTACCGGTCGTCCGTGGCCATCGACGCCCACCACGATGCGGCCCTCACCCAGCAGCTCGCCACCACCTTCTGGCACGAGAAGGAGGCGATGAACGAGTACCTCCTCGATCCAGCGCCGTCGATCCTGCCCGAGGTGAGACAGCTGCAGGCCCAGTTTGCGGCCACGTCGGCCAGGCTGGGCCGTACCGAGCCGGCTGACGAGGCCAGGCTCCGGTTGCAGGCCCAGGCCGCCAACGACTCCTTCAACGTGCTGTTCACGGAGATCCGCGGGGGCGCGGGGACGACCAAGGCACGCCAGATCGCGTCGGAAGACCAGCTGAGCCAGGCCGAGGAAAGCGTGCTAAAGCCGCTGACCCAGCTTGACATGGCCCAGGCGCGGCGCGCGGACGCCGGCGCGGCGACCGCAGCCGCGACGGCAGCCCAGGCGACCGCCATCGGGATCGTGGCCGCCATTCTCGCCGTGCTGGTCGGCACCGGGTTCTCGCTGTTCGCGATCAGGATGCTCGGCCGTTCCTTCGACCGGGAGCAGGACCTGAAGGCAGCGCTCGATCGGCTGAGCGAGCTGCTCGGCCGTCTCCGGTCCACGTCGGGTGTGCTGGGTGAGGTCACTGGTGAGTTGCGGCTGGCGGCGAAGAACGCGGCCGCGGTGACCAGCGAGCAGTCCTCCGCGGTGGCCGAGACGTCCGCCACGATCGAGGAGCTGGCCACCACGGCCGGGGCGATCGCCGACAACGCGCACGCTGTGGCGAAGGTGGCCGAGCGGACCGGTGACACCATGCGCGACATGCAGGACAAGGTGGAGACGATCGCGCAGCGTGCGCTCACGCTCGGGGAGCGGGCGCAGAAGATCGGCGAGATCATCGAGCTGATCAACGACATCGCGGCGCAGACGAACCTGCTCGCGCTGAACGCGGCCATCGAGGCGGCCCGGGCGGGTGAGGCGGGGAAGGGCTTCGCGGTCGTCGCGGCCGAGGTGCGCAAGCTCGCGGAGCGGTCGGTTCAGTCCACCGAATCGATCAGCGTGATCATCACCGGGGTGCAGGACGAGACGAACGCCACGATCATGGCGACCGAGGAGGGCACCCGCCAGGCCCGCGAGGTCGGCGACCTGATGGAGTCGACCGCGGCCATGCTGGAGCAGTCCATCCTCGCCACGCAGCAGCAGAAGTCGGCCGCGGACCAGGTGGACAGCGCGATCCAGCAGATCCGGGAGGCGGCAGATCAGCTCGCGGCCGAGCAGACGCAGTGGGCCGCCACCGCAGGACGGCTGGACACGCTGGTGGAAGAACTCGACAGCGGCCTGCGGGACGAGGACCGGGCGGACGCACGTGTCCGTTTACCTGCGGCTGCGGGTGGCAGCCGAGGCCTACGTGATGCCCGTCGAGCACGTGCGGGAGGTGGCTGACCTCGGCCAGGTGGAAGCCGTCCCCGGAGCGCAGCCTGAACTGCTCGGCATCAGGAACCTGCGCGGCCAGATCCTGCCCGTGATCGACCTGGCGCGGCTGCTCGGGCTGGCGCGGACAGCGCCGCCGGGCCGCCTGCTCGTGGCCGAAGCGGGCGGGCGCCAGGCTGGCTTCGCCATCGACGAGGTGAGCGGGGTCAGCGACCTGGGAGATCCGGCCGAGGAGACCGAGTCCGACCTGCTGGTGGGGGCCGCGCTCTTGGACGGTGACCTCACCGGCGTCATCGACGTGGCCCGGGTTTTCGATGCCCTGTACGGAACGCGGCCATGACCGGCTTTGATACCGAGTTCACCGATCTGTTCCGGGACGAGACCGCGCAGCGACTGGATCAGATGGACAACCTGCTGCTCACGATCGAGTCCGGGGATACCAGCGCCGATGCGGTCAGCTCGCTGTTCCGCCATGCGCACACCATCAAGGGCGCGGCCGGCATGCTCGGCTTCGGCGACGTGCGCGTGCTGGCTCATGCCGCGGAGGACGTGCTGGCCCGGATGCGCGACGCCGGGAAGTTCCCGCCGGAAATCGCGGCGCCACTGCTGCACGCGACCGCCGCGATACGGGCAAAGATGACCGGTTCCGGGGACCCCATCGATGACGTCCTCGACGATCTCGCCGCGAGCAGGGTGGAGCTATCCGACAGCGGAGCCGGCGCTCCTGTCACCGTGCCCCCGCAGGCAGGCGCTCAGCAGGATAGCGCCCCGGCCCCGGACGAGCAGCAGGCGGCGGGCGAGCAGCAGGCGGCGGGCGAGCAGCAGGCGGCGGGCAGGCAGCAAGAGGGCCCGCAGCCCACGCTGAAGGTCCCGGCCGCGAAGATCGATCACCTGCTCGATGTGGCCGGCGAGATCTTGCAGCACCGGCGCAGCCTCGCGCATTCGCTTGGTCACCAGGCGCAGCTGTCCCAGGACGTCGCCGATCTGCTCGGGTCGGGCGACCGCATGCTTGACGACCTCAAGGACGTTGCGGTAGGGATGCGGACGCTCCCGCTTGAGGTGATTACCGCGGGGATGCCGCGCGTGATCCGGGATCTCGCGCGCGCTGAGGGCAAGGACATCGAGCTCGTGGTCAGCGGCACTGACACCGAACTCGACCGGGTAATCCTGGAGAGCCTGTCCGAGCCGCTCACCCACCTGCTGAGCAACGCCGTCGTGCATGGCATCGAGTCGCAGGCCGAGCGCGAGCAGGCGGGCAAGCCGCCGCGGGGGCGGCTCGAGCTGCGCGCGGAGCCGCGGGGCAGCGTGGTCGAGATCGTGGTCGCGGACGACGGCCGGGGCGTCTCGCCCGCGGTGATCGAGGAGGTCCGGCACGAGAGGTCGCTTGCGGATGTCCTGGCCCGGCCTGGTTTCTCGACTGCCGCGGAAGTGACCAACCTCGCCGGCCGCGGAGTCGGCCTCGATGCCGTCAAGACCTACGCGAGCTCCCTGGGCGGCAGCCTGGAGATCCGCAGCGAGCCCGGCCAGGGGATGCAGGCCATCCTGCTGCTCCCGCTCGCGCTGGCCATGGCCGATGCGCTGGTCTTTGAACGCGGAGGGGCGGTGTACGGCGTGGCCCTGGCCGCAGTCGAAGAGGTGGTGACGGTGACAGAGACCACTACCCTGCAGGGCCAGGATGCGCTGCCGGTCCGCGGCAGGTCGCTGCCGGTCACCGACCTCGCCGCACTCGTCGGCGCGACCGCGCCGCCGCTCGGTGACGGGTCGCCTGGAATCGTCATCTCCAGCGGCGGCCGGCGGGCCATCGTGGCCTGCGATGGGCTGCTCGGCGCGGAGGAGGTCGTGATCAAGTCTCTCGGCCCGCTGCTGGCCGATGTGCCGGGCTACCTCGGGGCCTCGATCCTCGGCGACGGCCGGATCGCGCTGCTCCTCGAGCCGGCCATGCTGACCCAGGGATCCCGGCGCGCCCCGGGCACAGCGGCTCCGGTCCCCGGGCCGGCTGCGGCACCCAAGGTTCTTGTGGTCGAGGATTCGTTCACCGTGCGCGAGCTCCAGCGCAGCATCCTCGAGGCAGCCGGCTACCCGGTCGTGACCGCTCGCGACGGACGGGAAGGGCTGCAGGCCATTGACCGCGACGCGGAGATTGCGCTCGTGGTCACCGACCTCGAGATGCCGGGACTTGACGGGCTCGAGCTCACCCGCGCGATACGCACCAGCACCGCGCGCTCGTCGTTGCCGGTGGTCATCGTCACCTCGCACGGATCCGAGGACGACATGCGCCGGGGCATTGAGGCGGGAGCGGACGCGTACATGGTGAAGCAGAGCTTTGACCAGCAGGACCTGCTGGCGACCGTTGAGCAGCTGGTCGGCCGGTGAGTGGTGAGGGCGGTGGGGTGGTGAGGGCGGCAGGGAGCGAGGGCGCACGGAGCGAGGGCGCCCGGAAGGAGGGCGCCGGGAGGGAGGGCGCCGGGAGGGAGGGCGGGGTAATACTGTCCGTGCTGGTCTGCGAGGACTCCCGGGTCTATGCCAACGCGCTGCGGCGGATGCTCGAGCACGACCGGGATATCTCGGTCCATGCGGTCTGCGCCACCGCCGAGGAGGCGATCAGCACCCTGCCCCGCATGGAGCCGGATCTGGTGATCATGGATGCCGAGCTGCCTGGCATGAACGGGCTCAAGGCCATCGAGGAGATCATGAGTTCCCGGCCGCTGCCGGTCCTCATGCTGTCCGCTCACGTCGCCGGCAGCGAGAAGGCCGCGTCCGCGCTCGCCGCCGGGGCGCTGGACGCCCTGGCCAAGGAGGATCTCGACCTGAGCAATCCGGGGGGTGCGGTGGGCACGGCATTCCGGCAGCGGGTAAGAATGCTCAGCCGCACGCGCGTGATCCGGCATCCGCGCGCCAGGCTCGGTGCTGGCCCGGCAGGGGCCAGCTCGGAAGAGGCCAGGCCGGGCGAGGCCAGGCCGGGCGAGGCCAGGTCGGCGGCCATCCTGGGAGCGGCCGGATCGGCCCGCCGCGCCGCCGTGATCGGCATCTGCGCTTCGGCCGGGGGTCCCCAGCTGCTGATGTTCCTGCTCAACGCGCTGCCGGCGGATTACCCGGTCCCGATCCTGATCGTGCAGCATCTGTCGCCCGGGTTCACAGAAGGGCTCGCCCGCTGGCTGGACCGGAACGTGGCGATGCCGGTGGGCGTCGCCGTACCCGGAACCCGGCTGGCTCAGGGGGCCTGGCTCGCCCCGGAGGGTGCGCACCTCACGCTCACCGTCTCCGGGTGGCTGGTCCGTGACCGGCGCGCCGCCATCCAGCATCAGCGTCCGTCCGGTGACGTCCTGCTCAGCAGCATCGCCTTGGCGGCCGGGAGGGCGGGTGTCGCGGTCGTGCTCACCGGAATGGGCAGCGACGGCGCGGCCGGCGCGGCGGCCGTGCACCGCGGCGGAGGGCTCGCGATCGCGCAGGACGAGCAGTCGTCGGCGGTGTTCGGGATGCCGGAGGCAGCGATGAGCCAGGGCGTGGAGGTGGTGCTGTCGCCCAGCGCGATCGCCACCTGCCTGCTCAAGCTGCGTCATCAGCCGCTTCCTGGGACGCGGTAATGGTGGCCACCGCCGGCATCGCGGAATTCGTCCGCAGGGAAGCGGGAATCGTGCTGCCCTCCACGAGGGAGGCGGCCATCCTGGCCGCCCTGAACCGGGCCGCGCCCGGGCTCAGCCCGGACAGCTTCCTGCGCGCGGTGTCGGATCCCCCAAGCGGCCGCGCCCTGGTGGAGCGGCTGATCGACGAGGTGACGGTGCAGGAGACCTCCTTCGTCAGAGACCGGGCCCAGTTCGACTCGATTCCCTGGCACCGCCTGCTGCAGGTCGCCCGGGCGGCCGGGTCGGGCACCATCCGCGTGTGGAGCGCTGGATGCGCGAACGGGGAGGAGGCCTACACGCTGGCGCTGCTGGCCGCCGAGGCGTTCGCCCCGGCCCCACCTCCGGTCGACGTGCTCGGCACGGACATCTCCGGTGCGGCGGTCGCCGCGGCCATGGCCGGCCGGTATCGCGAACGGTCGGTCCGCGCCCTGGAGCCCACGCTGCGCCAGCGTTACCTGGACCGCCAGGCCGACGGCAGCTACCTGATCGGGGAGCGGCTGCGCCGCCTGGTCCGGGTGCGCAGGCACAACCTCGCGCGGGACCCGATCCCGCCCCTGGGCGAATCCGGCTACGAGCTGATCACCTGCAGGAACGTGCTCATCTACATCGATCCGCTGCTCCATGAGCAGGTGATCGAGTCGCTCGAGCAGTCGCTGCGGCCGGACGGCATGCTCGTGCTCGGGGCCGCGGATGCGCTGCGGCACCCCCCGGGCGGGCCGGCGGCGCTTCCGGTCCAGCCTGCCGGCCTCGCGCTCGCTCCCAAGCGCCGCATGCGCCGCCCGCTCGGGACCGAGGCCTCGCTGTCGCGCGAGCAGCGGCTGACGGCAGCGCTGGCCGCGGCCGACCGGGGTGATCGCGACGGCGCCCTGGCCCACGTGGCATCGCTGCTGGCCGCCAGCCCGCTCGATTCCGACGCTCACTACATAGACGGCCTGGTCACGCTCGGAGCGGGATGGCCAGCGCGGGCCGCGGCCGCGCTGCGCCGCGCGCTCTACGCCGACGCGAGCTTCGGGCTCGCGGCCTTCACCCTCGGCTGCGCTTACGCCGAGCTCGGGGATGACCAGGCCGCGCGGCGCGCCTACGAGCAGGCCCTGCGCACGCTCGACCCGGAGGACGACCGGCACCGGCTGATGCTGCAGCAGGTCGACCTCGGAGACATCGCTGCGGCGTGCCGCGCCTGGCTCAGCGGGCGGCCATGAAGACCGGCGGGGTGGCCTCGGCCGGCGCCGCGGGCGGCCAGCGCCGCGGATGGCCATGGGCTGCCGCGGGCGGCCGGCGCCGCGGGGGGCCGTGGGCTGCGGCAGGTGACCGGCGCCGCGGGTGGCTCTGGGCTGGCCCAGGTGACCGGCGCCGCGGGTGGCTCTGGGCTGGCGCAGGTGACCTCGGCTCCGCCCTGGGTACCACGTACTGTAGTCATCTAATAGCCAATTGCGATCGAACGGTTGATTGAGCGCATGACTAGCAATGATCATGACGGAACGGCCGGCCGGATCCTCGTGGTCGACGACGATCTTGTGATGGGCCAGTTCCTCACGAATCTGCTGGGCGGCCGCGGCGGGTTCGATGTCACGCACACACTCGACCCGGTGCACGCTCTGAAACGCGCCAGCTCGGAGCCCTGGGACCTGGTGCTGACCGACGTGGAGATGCCGGGCATGACCGGCCTGGAGCTGCTGCAGGCGCTGCGGCGTGTCGCCCCTGACCTCCCGGTCGCCGTGATCACCTCGCACGCATCCCTGGCCAACGCCGTTGGCGCGCTGCGCAGTCACGCCGATGAGTTCCTGCAGAAGTCGGTTCCGCCCGAGCTGCTGCTGGCCAACGTCACGGCGCTGGTCGCCAAGGGCCGCGCCAGCAGGATGGCGGCCAGGCAGGCCGTGCTGGCGATCGGCGCGCACCCCGACGACGTCGAGATCGGCGCGGCGGGCGCGCTGCTCGTGCACCGCGGCCTGGGCCACGAGGTCTCGATCCTGACGCTCAGCCACGGGGCCCGCGGCGGCACCGAGATCACGAGGGCAGGCGAATCCGAGACGGCCGCGCTCGCCCTGGGCGCCACGCTGTACCTCGAGGATCTCCAGGACACCCGGATCGGGGAAGGCGACCCGACGATCGGCGTGATCAGCCAGGTGGTCGAGACCGTGCGGCCGACCGTGATCTACACCCATTCGCTGAACGACCTGCACCAGGATCACCGCAACACGCACCGGGCGGCCATGGTGGCCATCAGGGAGGTCGGGCGGGTGTACTGCTTCCAGTCACCGTCGGCCACCGTCGACTTCCGGCCCTCCCGCTTCGTGACCATCGATGAGCAGCTAGAGCGCAAGCTCCTGGCGATCAAGGCCTTCGCATCACAGACGCAGGTCCGGGCTTACCTGGAGCCGGACCTGATCGAGTCGACAGCCCGCTACTGGTCGCGCTTTGGCGACGGACGTTACGCCGAGGCGTTCGAAGTGATCCGTGAGGCTGCCACCGATGGCCAGGCGGCGGATCCGGCTGCCGACCCCGTCGGCGTGGCCTCTGGTAATCGGGAGGCGCCACATGCAGTATCGTAATGTCCCTAATATACCTTTGCGGACGGTTCGGGTGCTGGTCACCGGGGCCGGGGGCCCGGCCGCGGTCTCGGTCATGAAGTCGCTGGGCGACGACCCGTCGGTGCGCCTGGCCGCCGCGGACATGGACCCGTGGGCGGCCGGCCTCTACCTGGTGCATCCCGACGCCCGGACGCTGATCCCGGCCGGTCTCGACCCGGGGTTCGTCGACGCCGTGCACGCCCGCTGTATCGCGATGGACGTGGATGTGCTCATTCCCACGGTCGATGCCGAGATGCGCCCGCTCGCCCACGCCCGCGCCGACTTCGCCCGGGCCGGCATCGAGCTGCTGCTCGCGCCCGATGAGGCGCTGGACGTCACCCTGGACAAGCTGGCCCTGGCGGAGTGCTGCGCCGGGCACGTGCCGGTGCCCAGGACCGAGCGGCTCGACCAGGCGGATCCCGCGTCCTGGACCTACCCGGTGGTGGTCAAGCCCAGGACCGGCAGCGGCTCGCGGGATATCTCCGTGGTCCGTTCCGCCGAGGACCTGGCCCGGATGGACGCCTCGGCCGAGTTCCTGATCCAGGAGTACCTCCCCGGCGCCGAGTACTCGATCGACGTGCTCGCCGACGCGCACGGCCGCGTCGTCGCCTCGGTGCCCCGGGTCCGCGAGCGGGTCGACTCGGGGGTCTCCGTGGCCGGCCGCACGCTGCACGACGAGGAACTGGAGCGGCTCGGCGCCGCCGTGGTCGAGGCCACCGGCCTGACCTACATCTCCAACGTCCAGTTCCGCCGCGACGCGGCCGGGCAGCCCGCTCTGCTCGAGGTGAACCCGCGGGTCCCTGGCGCGCTGCCGCTGACCGTGGCCAGCGGTGTCGACATGCCCCGCATGGCCCTGGACTCGCTGCGCGGCCGGCCGCTGCCGACCCACGCCGACTTCCATGAGATGGCCATGGTCCGCTTCCTCGAGGAGCGGTTCATCGAGCTCGGCGAAGTCAAGCGGGTGGCGGCGTGACCATCCCGCTCTCGCTGGACGAGGATCACCACGTCCACTCGAGTTTCTCCGACGACGCGGTCAGCACCGTTGCCGAGAACGTGGCGGCGGCGCGCCGTCGCGGGCTGCGCGCGCTGTGCCTGGCCGATCACGTGCGCCGTGACTCGGCGTGGGTGCCGGATTTCGTGGCGGCCGTGGACGGCCTGCGTCCCGCGGGTGGGCTCGACGTGCTGGCCGGGGTGGAAGCCAAGATCCTGGACCGGGCCGGGCGGCTTGACCTGCCGGACGGCATCGGCGGCACGGATGTCGTCCTCATCGCTGATCACCAGTTTCCCGGAGATCTCGGGCCGGTCCACCCGCTGCAGATGCGCGAGGCGATCGCCAGCGGCGAGGCCACAGCCGAGAAAGTGATCGGCTGCCTGATGGAGGCGATCGGCGGCGCGCTTGACTGGGGAGCCAGGGCGCTTGCGCAGCGGATGCAACTGGCCCACCTGTTCAGCATCCTGCCCAAGATGGGCCTGGCCGAGTCCGACGTCTCCGATGCGGCCCTCGGCCGGCTGGCGCGCGAGGCCAGCGCCGCCGGGGCGCTGCTCGAGGTGAACGAGAAGTGGGCCTGCCCGTCGGCCCGCACGGTCCGCGCGTTCGCGGCGGCCGGGGTGCAGTTGGTGGCGAGCACCGACAGCCACGACTGCCGGGACATCGGGGTGTACGACGCGGTGCGGCACATCGCCGGCGGCGCGTTCTCCGGCCCGGCACACTCCGGCGCGGGCCCTCCCCGCCCGGACCCTCCCCGCCCGGCCCCTTCCCGTCCGGCCCGTTCCCGTTCAGCAGAGCCATGACGCATGTGCTGGTCGGGCTCAGGTGGCTGCTCGTCGCGTTCGTGGTGATCGGCGCCGTGCCGCTGCTGGTCGCGAACTACCAGTTCCTCCTGGTCGCGCTGCACTTCCGCAGACTGCACTACGCGAAGTGCGAGCCGTGGTTCCCCCGCACCGCGATCCTGATCCCGGCGTGGAACGAGCACGCGGTCATCGGGGCCTCGATCGACCGCCTGATGCAGCTGGAGTACCCGCCGGATTCGCTGCGGGTCTACGTCGTGGACGACGCCAGCACCGACGCGACGCCGCAGGTGATCCAGGCCAAGGCCGCCGAGTACCCGGGGAGCGTGTTCCACCTGCGCCGGGAGAAGGGCGGTGAGGGCAAGGCCGCGACGCTCAACCACGGCCTGGGCATCGTCCTCGCCGACGAATGGATGCAGGCCGTCCTGATCATGGACGCGGACGTCATCTACGAGCCAAGCTCGCTGCGCAAGATGACCAGGCACCTGGCCGACCCGCAGATCGGATCGGTCACCGCCTACATCAAGGAAGGCAGCCAGCCGGGGAACTACCTGACCAGGTTCATCGGCTACGAGTACATCACCGCCCAGGCCGCCGCCCGGCGCAGTCAGGACGTGATCGGCGCGATCGCCTGCCTGGCCGGCGGCGCGCAGCTGCACTCGCGGGAGAACATCGAGACGGTCGGCGGGCGGATCGACACGACCACGCTGGCCGAGGACACCGTCACCACGTTCAAGACCCAGCGCGCGGGACGCACGGTGGTCTTCGAGCCGCACGCGACCGTCTGGGCCGAGGAGCCGGGCAGCGTCATCGGGCTCTGGAAGCAGCGGGTGCGGTGGGCCCGCGGCAACGTCCAGGTCACCAGGATGTTCTGGCCTGTCTGGTTCCGGCCCCAGGCGGGCAACCAGCTCGGCAGCCTCAGCTTCGGGCTGCTCTGGTTCTGCCTGCTGCTGCTGCCGGTTTTCATGATCCTCGCCTCGGGGTCGCTGGTCACCCTGTACTTCATCGACTACCAGCTCGCCTGGGTCGCCTTCCACATCCTGTGGCTGACTAACGTGATCACCTATGTCTTCATCACGTCCTTTGCCCTGCTCATCGACCCGGCGACGGGGAAACGCACCTGGCGCCAGGCGGTCATGTTCCCCGGGGCGATCAACGTGCTGATCTTGCTGGCCGCGGTCCTGCCCGGGCCGCTGGGCTGGCTGTCCCATGAGCTGCTGAGCTCGGCCGGCTTCGCCATGACCGACGGCTGGGTCCACAGCATCGTGCTGTTCACCTATATCTGGCTCACCGCGTGCATGGGCGTGTCGTACCTGGCCAAGGTGGCCGAGCGAGGCCGCCTCGGCAGGTTCCTCAGCCCGGCCTGCGTCTACATCGGCGGCTACGGCCCGCTGCTCTGCGCCATCACCACAGCCGCCTACGTGCAGGAGTTCCGCGGTGCCGACCGGCACTGGGACAAGACGGAGAAGACCGGCAAGGTGATGGTGCCCCAGTGATACAGCCCCCGGAGCAGCCACAACCCCCGGAGCAGCCACAACCCCCGGAGCAGCCACAACCCCCGGCCCCGTCCTTCGACGACGAGATCCGCGCCACCGTCTCCTACGAGAGGGGCCTGGCCGTCAAGGCGCTGCTGGCTATCGCGCTGGTAGCCGCCGTGCTCGCCTTCCGCGTGTACTTCTTCGGGTGACAGCCCGCCGCGGGAGCCTGCCGCTCAGCCGTCCTGCCAGGAGTCGATCAGCGGCAGCAGATCGGCGAGCCGGTTGATGACGGCGTCGGGCTCGGCATCGGCGAACGTGGGCACATCGCTGTGCGGGATCAGCACGGCACGCATGCCCGCCTGCTTGGCGCCGTACACGTCGTCGTAGGGCCGGTCACCGACGAACACGCAGGCGGCCGGGTCGCTGACCCCGACCGCGGCCATCGCGGCCCGGAACGCCTCCGGATGCGGCTTGGTCCAGTCGATCTCGCTGGTGTAGACGGCGCCGTCGATCAGCCCGAGCACCCCGTCCCTGACGAAGACCTGCTCGTGCCTGCTCCGCGGCCACATGGTGTTCGACAGCACGCCGATCTTGATCCCGCGCTCGCGCAGCCGCAGGAACACGTCGGCGGCCTCGGGGTCGGTCAGCGTGTGCGGCTCCCACGCCTCGAAGTAGCTGGCCAGCAGCGCCTCGGTCGGCTCCACCCCGGCCCTGGCGAACACGTGGTCGATCGTGGCGCTGCGGTGGTCGCGCTCGGCCGCCAGCCAGAGTTCCTGCTCGGCGGCACGGATGGCCGCAGCGTGGCGCGGCGCCTGCTCGGCCGCGTAGTGCAGTGCGCAGACCTGCTCCCAGAGCTCCACATGGTCCACCGTGTGCCACGGGGTCAGCGTCCCGCCCCAGTCGAAGATCACCGCCTGCACGGGGGTTTGCGGCCTCGGGGTTTGCGGCCTCGGGGTTGCACGGCCATGAGCCGCATCTTATGCGCGGCGGCCCGTGTTCCCGGCTGATGTCCGGCCGCCTGGCCCGGGGCGCGGGGCGTATCGCCGCGCCGCACCGGTGACGGCTGAACGGGCGGGAGTTCGGCGGTCATTTCGGCTACGGTCATCGCATGTCCGGATTGCAATTCATCGTCGAATTTGTCAAGGCGCTCGCGTGGCCGGTGGCGATCGTCGCGATCGTGGCGTTCCTCCGCCGCCCGATCGGCGACATCCTGATGCAGCTGGCCTCCGGGCTGCGGCGGCTCCGCGCCGGGCAGTCCGATGCCGAGTTCGACCGGATTGCCGGCCAGGCGAAGGCCGAGCTGACCGCGACGGTGTCGGCCGCGGGCCCGAACGCGGCGCCGATTCCGGTGCTGCTCAGTTTCGCGGCAGCGGTCGAGGACGACCCGGCGTCGGCCATCACCCAGTCCTCCGGGGCCGTCGAGGCCGCCCTGCGGGATCTGCTCGGCTCCAGCGGCAAGCTGGTGCCGGTCGGGACCGGTGACCCGACGGCCACTGCCCGGTTCGCGCGGGATCAGGGGCTGGTGCCCGAATCGATCGTCCGCGCGGTCGACGGCGTGGTCGCGCTGCGCAATTCCGCGGCGGCAGATCCGCAACGGGTAACCAAGGACCAGGCCGTGAAGTACCTGGCGCTTGTCGATGCCCTGCTCTTCGCCATCACCACGCAGCGGGAACAGTCGATGTCATGACATGACAGTATTGCGCGAGACATGATCAAGGTTCAGGCTGAAGGGCGGGGCCGGGAGCGGGAAAAGGTTGGTCTGTTCGCTGCCTTCCTGTCGCCTGAAGTTTGGTCAGTTCCCATAGCGTCACCGGCTGGAATGTCCGGCCTCGCGGCCGGATGATCGGCCCGAGAAGGAGGAGCGGATGCGGCATCCATACCGGCAGCGTTGGCGGATTGGTGCTCGGTGGCGGGGTCTGCGGATCACCGCCGCGGCGGGGAGCGCGGCCCTCCTGGGCGCGTTCTGCGTGGCGGCAACCGCCGCCCCCGGGCTGGCCTCGGCCTCCCGGCCGACCGCGGCAGGTGATTCGGCGGCGAACAGCTGCCATCTCGGCAATGGCGTCAAGCATGTGGTCCAGATCGGATTCGACAACGTGCACTTCTTCCGCGACAACCCGAACGTGCCATCCGATCTGCAGATGATGCCGAACCTTCTCAATTTCTTCACCAGCCACGGCACGTTCCTGTCGAACAATCACACCCCGCTGATCGCGCACACCGCCGTCGATCTGCTGACGACGGCGACGGGCCTGTACGGTGACCGGCAGGGCATGCCGATCAGCAACAGCTATCAGGCCTACAACACCGACGGCACGACGGACCCCGCGGGCTCGTTCGCCTACTGGACCGATCCGGTCTTCGACACGGCGGCGTCCCCGAGCCCCGGCCACGACACCAATCCGTCCATGGTCTTCTCCGCGACCCCGCCGGCGACCACCTCGCCCCCGCCCTCGCCTAGCAAGGTCACCCCAGCTCCGTGGGTACCGTTCACCCGCGCTGGGTGTAGCGTCGGGAACGTCTCGACGGCCAACACCGTGCTGGAGAACACGAAGGTCGACATCCCCAAGGTGTTCGGCGCCAGCTCGCCCGAGGCGCAGCAGCTGGCCGCGGACACCGACTCGTTCAAGGACGCGGAGACCGCGGACTACGTCGGCATCGCCGTGCATTGCGCCAAGCACGACGCCTTTTGCTCGGCGGCACAGGGAGTGAAATTCGGCCAGACCTCGCCGAGCCCCACGGCCGTGCCCGATGCCCTGCCCGATGAGCCGGGCGGCTATAACGGCTTCCAGGCCCTGATCGGCCACCGGTACGTCGCGCCGCAGCTGGGAGCGGGGACACCTGACCTGGCCCGCAATGGCTTCCAGGTGACCAACGCCGCGGGGAACCTCGTGGATGAGAACGGTAACCAGATCAACGGCGCGTTCCTGACCAATCACCCTGGCTTCCCCGGCTTCGGCCCCATCAACGCGTCGCAGTCACTCGCCTACACCGCCGACATGCTGGAGAGCGGCCTGCCGGTGGTGCACACCTATATCGCCGATATTCACGGCAACGAGCACATTCCCGGCGTGACGGCCTGCACCGGCCAGCCGTCGGCGCTCGGCCCCGGCTCGGCCTGCTACATCGCTCAGGCGCAGTACTACAACCAGGCGTTCGGCACCTTCTTCCAGCGCCTGGCCGCCGACGGGATCACCGCGCAGAACACCCTGTTCGTGCTCAGCTCCGACGAGGGTGATCATGTGGCGGGAGCGAACATCGGGCGGGCGATCCAGCCCACCCCGGCCAACTGCGACGGCGCGACGGTCACCGGCACCACGGTGACCCCGGACGTCCTGTGCACCTACCCCGCCGGGTCATTCGGCGAGCTCAGCGGCAACCTGACCGGGCTGCTGGTCACGCAGAAGAGCAACACGACGCCGTTCAGCCTGGAAAGCGACTCGGCACCGGAGTTCTACGTCACCGGCAAGCCGGGGCCCAATGCGCCGGCGGTGCGGACCCTGGAGCACGATGTCAGCGGCCTGACGGCGGCCAACCCGTACACGGGCACGACCCAGCCGATCACGAACTACCTCGCTGATCCGACCGAGGAGGCGATCCTGCACATGGTCAATGCCGACCCGGCCAGGACGCCGACCTTCGCCATGTTCGCCAAGCCGGACTACTTCCTGACCCCCGGCAGCGCGACCTGCGCCCCGTGCGTCACGCAGAACACCGGATTCGCCTACAACCACGGCGACTACGCGGCCGAGATCGACACCAACTATCTCGGCCTGGCCGGGCCGGGCGTGAAGAATCTCGGCCTGGACGGAACGGCCGCGGCTGACGGGCCGAACTCGGCAGGCCCGGACAGCGGCCAGGTCACGGTGCCGGACAGCGGGACCAAGGGCACCTGGGTCGACGAGACCGACATCCGGCCGACGCTGATGTACCTCGCCGGCCTGCGGGACGACTACGAGCACGACGGCCGGGTGATCTCTCAGGTCCTCGCCGACCCCAACCGCGCGCTCGCCGTCCCGGCGGTAGCCGCGCTGGGGGCCTGCTACAAGCAGCTCAACTCCAGCGTCGGCCAGTTCGGCACGTTCACTCTGCAGGCTGCGACCAAGGCGATCGAGAGCACGAGCTCGGGCGACGTGACCTACCAGCGCGTTGATAACGCGCTCCGGGCGCTCGATGTCGCCAGGGACCGCCTGGCCGGCGTGATCAAGGGAGAGCTGGAGGCGGCCGCGTTCGGTGATCAGCGGGTGGGCAACGTGGGCCCGCAGATCAGCGCCTGCCAGGTCCTCATCCGCGGCGCGCGCCAGCTGGCCAGGTAGCCGGCTGGCGAGCGGCACGAGCTGGCCGCCGGTCAGCACCCCCGCCTGCGGTCCCGGGAGCTGTTCGTTCCCGGGACCGCAGGCTGGTGACCGCCTGCGTTAGCGGCCCGATTGGCCGGCCGGCCGTGCGCGCCCCGGGCCAGCCTGGGAGACTAGCGGGAATTCATGACACGCCAAGGCAGCGGTGGCAGAGAAGGGACGATTGCGATGGCCGATCCGGACGGCGCTGTCGAACTACGCGGAACGGTCTCCCCGCGCCCGGCCAGCAGTCCCGACGCGCTCGTCGCGCAAATCGAGCAGACGCGGGAGAACCTGGCGCAGACCATCGACATCCTCGCCGAACGGGTCAGCCCGGTCAGCAACATGCGGCGGCTGCGCGAGGGCGCTATGGAGCAGGCCGCGCGGCCCGAGGTGCGCGTGGCAGCAGCCGCAGTCGGCCTGGCGGTCGTGGGCGTGGTGCTATTCAGGATTTGGGGCCGGCGCAAGAGGTAAGCCTGATCAGATGCCTGATCACGCCGGAAGCCCCGATCATGCCGGAAGCCCCGATCATGCCGGAAGCACTGCGCTGGTGACCGGCGCGTCCAGCGGCATCGGCCGTGCGGTGGCCGAATTGCTGGCCGCGCAGGGCGCCTCGGTCGGTGTGTGCTCGGTGGATGCCGCGGAAGCCGGCACGGTCGCGGGCGCGATAGCAGGGCAGGGCCTGGCCGCGGTGCCGGTGCCCGCGGACGTTCGCGATCCCGGCTCGGTCACGGCGGCGGTGCGGGCCATGGTCGCGGCCTACGGCGGGTTGGACACCCT
>WNGR01005044.1_pt1 | contig 29988 bp, 26 predicted proteins | sample 5407581 | NCBI WGS metagenome assembly WNGR01 (sample SAMN13153383, study PRJNA577476) | soil metagenome | isolation source: 80 cm soil or saprolite under Garry oak tree replicate 2 | place: USA:California | collected 2016-06-15
GACGCTTCGATCAGCCGCCCGGAGCAGGTGGCGATCGCGGCGCGCGATCCGATCCAGGACATTCCGGGGATCATCGAGGCCGGGCGGCTCTATGCCGGCGAGCTCGATGTCGGCCATCCCTTCGTCAGCCCGCTGAATGGCGGCTTCCGTTCGCTCGCGCCGATGCTCATCTTCTCCGGGACGCGCGATCTGCTCTATCCCGACAGCGTCGATCTCGCCGCACGGGCGAGGGGCGTGGGCGTCCCGATCGAGCTGCATCTGCGGCGGGACCAGCCGCATAATTATGCGCTGATGCCGACGCCGGAGGGGCGGGAGGCACGTGCGATCATCCTGCGCGCCGTTGCCGGGGGATGATGTGATCGCTGGATTGAGACCTCTGGTAGAGAAGAAATAAAAACTGTGGCGATTGAGTTACAGCTCGGCCGGCCTGCCTAAGACTATGGTAATTTGACGACAACCCCTAGATTCGGAGGCTTCTTCCCGGCCACGGATCGGACATCGCCAGACCGGGAATGCAAGGCTTTGAACGGGGCGGCTTGGAATGAAGCGGGTTGGTTTGGCCGGCATGTTGCTGCTGGCAACGGCAATCGGGGCTAACGCCGCCGATCTTCCCGTCAAGGCGTTCTACAAGGCGCCGCCTGTGCCCTCCTGGAGCTGGAGCGGGTTCTACGCCGGCATCAATGCCGGGTACAGTTTTGGCAACGACACTTTCGACGAGAATTTTGTCGGTGCGGCGCCGCTCCCCGGCATCGGCCATGTTCTGCCCCGCGGAGGCGTGGTTGGCGGTCAACTCGGCTACAACTGGCAGTTCGGCCATGTGGTGCTGGGCGTGGAAGGCGACGGACAGTGGACCGGTCAGCGCGATACGGGGTGCGGCGGCCTCGAATGTAGCCTCAACTTCAACGGCGAGGTCGACGCCTTTTCCTTGCGCCATGAGCTTAATTGGTTCGCGACCGCGCGCGGCCGGGTGGGTTTCGCCAACGAGGGCTACCTGATCTACATCACCGGCGGCGCGGCGTGGGCCGGCGTGCGCGAGACGGCGATGGGCCAGATCGATGACGCGAAAGGCGAAGTCGCCGTAAACAATGTGCTGAGCGGCTGGGCGCTGGGCGGCGGCATCGAGGCGCGGCTGTGGGGCAATTGGAGCGGCAAGGTCGAGTATTTGCATCTCGACCTCAACGGCACGAGCACGACGAGCCACATCGTCGGAGGACCCGTGGCCGGCGTCAGCTTCGATGTCATGAGTTTAGCCAACACCCACGTCACCGACGACATCGCCCGCGTCGGTCTGAACTACAGATTCTGGAACACGCCGGCGGCAGCCGCCGCGCCAATCGATCCATCGGCCGCGGCGTGGCGCTGGACCGGGGTCTATCTCGGCCTCAACGGTGGCTATGGCACCGGCAGCACCACGTTCCGTCAATACAATTTCATCGATACTGCGGCGTTCCCACCGCTCCCCGGCGATACCAACAATGTCTCCTCATCTGCTCCCCAGAAGCTGGGACCGAAGGGCGGCTTGATCGGCGGCCAGGGCGGTTTCAACTGGCAGGTCGAGCATATCGTTGTCGGCGTCGAGGGCGACGCGCAATGGACCAACCAGGACAGCGTCGGCTGCGGCCAAGCCTGCGTCTCCGGAGACATCGAGGCTCAACAGCTGAATTGGTTTGCAACGGCGCGCGCGCGCCTCGGTTGGGCGAACGACGGCTATCTGCTGTACGTGACCGGCGGTGGTGCGTGGGGCGAGATCGAGCAAACCAGCACGATGGTGTCGAGCGCCGCCTTCACCTTGCATTCGAAGCAAACCCGCAGCGGTTGGGCCGCCGGTGGCGGCATCGAAGCCCGGCTGTTCGGCAACTGGACCGGGAAGGTCGAGTATCTCCATCTCGACCTCGGCAGCAGGACCAACTCGCTCGCCGTCACTGACATCTTTTACAACTCGTTCTCGGTCACATCTTCATTCAGGGACGACATCTTCCGCGCCGGCCTGAACTACAAGTTGGACGTGAATTAGTTCGACCCATCGTCGGCGCCGGAGAGGGCGACGGGTGCGCGTGCTGATTCTGCGTGCGGGTGGCTTAAGGAGAGAGCGTGATCGTCGTCACGAAGCGCGCCGCCTCAAAGGGGTCTGGCGCTGCAAGCTCGCGCGGAGGGACAAGGCGGCCTCCGGGGCGTTTCCTCTGGTAACGTAGTTTCTCGGGCCTTAGGCGTGGCCCTTGATCTCGTAATGGCCCGGCACGCATTTGTAGCGGTCGAGGCGCCAGTTGGTATGATAGATCGGATGCTCGCCCATCCATTTCGCAAGCGGGGCCTGTGCGCCGACCGCACACGCCATCATCGACATATCGGGCGTCATATTGCTGTCGGTCACGATTTCCTCGACGCAGCTGCCTGAGGCAGCGGCGCCAAGCCGGCAGAGCACGGCAACGACGGTTATGAACATTCCAGTCACCTCATCGGTAGTTTCTGACCACGATGAGGATGCAAGCGGAGTGCCAGAGCCTGTGACGAAAACAACACGCTGGCCTGGCCGACTCGACCCAGCGTCCACCCCCATTTGACGATTCGGATTGAAAAAAATCCTCTTAAACCGAAGCCGGACAACTACGGGGAACCGGCCGAGCCGGTCGCCTGTGGCGGCAACGCTACGGCGGCGGACCCGCATCAAGATGCGGCTACAGGCCGGATTTAGCGCGCGCAGAAGGCGTCAAGGGCACGAGCGGCATCTGTAGATTGTCCAGCGGCGGCGGAATAATCCGCGCGTCGAAATAAGGAAATGTCGATCACGCCCGATCCGCTTTTGCGCCTGGATGCGGCGCTGCTACATTTTGCGCGCTGCCACACGCGGCGCGCAACGACGAAGAAACTTACCGATAAGGGGAGGGGCTGAAGTCCCATGAAGGAATTTGCAGGAAAGATCGCAATCATCACCGGCGGCGGCACGGGAATGGGGCGGGAGCTTGCGCGGCAGCTCGTTGCCGAAGGCTGCAATGTCGCGATGTGCGACGTCTCGGAGACCGCGATGGCCGAGACCAAGCGGCTCTGCGAGGCCGAGAAGTTGCCGCAGGGCTTGCGCGTCACCACTCACGTCGCCGACGTCTCGATCGAGGATCATCTCAAGCGCTTTCGCGACGAGCTCGCCGAGCAACAGATGACGGACAGGATCCATCTGCTGTTCAACAACGCCGGCATCGGCGGTGGTGGCAGCCTGTTCACCAATACGCGCGAGCAGTGGGAGCGCACCTTCAACATCTGCTGGGGCGGCGTCTATCTCGGCGTGCGCACCTTCCTGCCGATGCTGGTCAAGGCGGATGAAGCGCACATCGTCAATACCGCGAGCGTCAACGGCTTCTGGGCCTCGATCGGCATGAACCAGGCCCACACCGCCTACAGCTCGGCGAAGTTCGCGGTGAAGGGCTTTACCGAAGCGCTCGTCAACGATCTTCGCCTGCACGCGCCGCACGTCAAATGCTCGGTGGTGATGCCCGGCCATATCGGCACCTCGATCGTCTCCAACTCACGCAAGGTGCAGAGCGCCGATGGATCGGAGCGTCTCAACGCCGACGAGGTCGCGCTGACCCGCAAGCGCATGATCGCGGCCGGCGTGCCAGATGCTGACAAAATGTCGGACGACGACATCCAGGCGGCATTTGCCGAGCGCGCCCGCAGCTTCCTCGAGGATGCGCCGACGACGGCTGCGCAAGCCGCGACAATCATTCTCGACGGCGTGAAGGCGGAGCGATGGCGCATCCTGGTCGGCGAGGATGCCAAGCGACTCGATGAGCGCGTGCGCGCGACGCCCGAGCAGGCCTACGACCGCGCCTTCTACGAAAGTTTTACCCAGGAAGTCGGTTGGCGGCTTGGCTGAGACGGTCAACGATCGCGCGCCGATATAGGTATGATGTTCATCATGGCAAGAGGCGCACAAGCAATTATACGCGCCGTCTCTCGCGCGTGTTCGCCGTCTTATGACGAAACGGAATGTCATGCATGCGGGAATAATTCCTGCGTTCAAGCGATGGTGATCTCGAACGGGTCTCATTCGGCGCAAGCCAGCTTGGTTGGCGAACCAAAATAGTTTAGTAAATCAGGGGTAACGCCACGATAGAGCGTAGCTCCCGATGATACCCGCATGCCTCTCCGACGATTGGATCCTCTGCCCGGAGAGAGAGGATATCTCCGCTGAATTCACGCGGCTGCTCACCGCGGCCCAGGAGGGCGGCGCCACCATCGCGGAATGCCTGATGATCGCTCGGCAGCTGAAGCGCGGCGACGACCAGTCATGGCATCGCGAGTGGAAGAAGCTGGCGCAGGCCAACCGGCATCGCGCCGAGGCTGCGTTCGCCGAGGGCCACATGGCGACCGCGCAGCGCAACTGGCTGCGCGCGATGAATTACTACAGCGCGGCCGCAATGCCGCTCGACCCGGCCGACGAGCGTCGCTGGGTTGCGGTGCTCGCGATGCAGGATTGCGCCCGCCGCTTCCTCGCGGCGCGGACCCCGGCCGGCGAAGTCGTGACAGTGCCGTGGGTCGAAGGACATTCCTTGCAGGGCTACTTCCTGCCCGCGCCATCGGCGAACGGGCGGGCGCCGACGGTGCTCTGCATCGGCGAGCCCGGCCATCGCAAGGAAGAGTTTTTATTCAAGCTCGCGCCGCATGCGCGCGAGCGCGGCTTCTCGATGCTGGCGCTGGACCTGCTCGGCGACCAGCGCGACGATCATGTCGACCTGCTGTTGCAGCGCCGGGATCTGGAGAGCTCGATTGCCAGCGTGATGGACTATCTGGAGACGCGCAGTGACGTCGATTTCGATCGCGTCGCGATCGTGGCGGACGGGTGGGGCTCTTCGTTTGTCGCACGTGCGGTGTTGCAGGAGCCGCGGCTCGCAGCAGCCGTCTGTGATGGTGGCCTGTGGGATCTGCACGAACGGTCGTTCTTCGCCAGCCGCTTCGCGATGAGCGATCTCAGCATCGTCCCGGTGCCGCATTCGCCGCTGATGGCCTCCAGCGTGGACTGTCCGGTGCTGATCACGCTTGGCGAGGACGGCTGGCTCAAGGCCGACCGGGCGCGTCAGATCGTGCAGAAATCCCGGCTCGGCAGTTCGGAGATCGTGCTGAAGGTGTTCACCGCGGCAGAGACCGGCGCGGCGCAGGCCCACGCGGACAATCCGAGCCTTGCCAACGAATACATCTTCGACTGGCTCGAATCGCAGCTCGGCGCCACAGGTCGGCGGATCTGAGCGCTGCCTGCCGTCTTAGTAGTCGAGGGATATCCTGATGCACGCCTTTTCGAGGCGGGTCTTCAGCGTCGCGAGCTTGGTGGTGAATTCGGCCAGCTCGTTCTCGTCGAATTCCTGGAAGACGAATTCACGGATCGTCTTGTACTGCTCGTTGAGGCTCGCAATGTGCTTCTGCGTCTTGTCGACCAGAGACAGCCGGACCACCCTGGCATCGGTCGGCGACGGACGCCGGCGCAACAGGCCCTTCTTCTCGAGCAGCTTGGACTGAGTGGTGACGAAGGACGGATCGACGTGGAGGAGTTTCGAGACCACGTTGACGGGAACGCCGTCGTCCTTGTCGAGGTCGGAGATGGCCATCAGGATCAGCCATTGCGGACCGCTGATGCCGAGCGTCCTGGCCCAGAACTGACGCAGCTCCTCCAGATGCATGTTGATCGACGATATCTCCCAGGTGAAGCGCCTGATGATATCGAGATTGCCGATGGAGCGGAGGCGCGCCCCTTCTTTCCTCGTCGCTGACACAGCATCACTCCCGTGCGGCTGATTCTTTCTGGCCGGTGTTCGTGGGACGGCATAGTCCACGCAACTCTGCCCTGACGCAAGTGCAGGACAGGGTTATTTTGTCACGGAAATTACAAATATGATCAGGTCAGCATTTTGGCTCAGGCTGGGGTGTTGCGCTGCGGACACAGAGTTAGCGAAACCGATAAGCTGATCTAATAAACTATTTTGATTAACAGAATGACGCATGCATATTGACCCGTGACGGTGGGGGGTACTCGATCGTCCCGTTGCAGGTGGTTCGCTCACGTCCCTCGCGTCGTTAGCGGGTGTGTCCGAAAGCGCGAAGCGGCCGAGCGGATTTGGAGAGACGGGGATCTGGGGGGCCTCACGGTCCGGTCTTCGTAAAATGAACAACTTGGAGGTTTTAAATGAAAGTAGTGAAGAGCCTTTTGCTCGGCACTGCGGCGGGTCTGATCGCCGTCGGTGGAGCTCAGGCGGCTGATCTTCCGGTCAAGGCCAAGGCGGTCGAATACGTGAAGATCTGCTCGCTCTACGGCGCGGGTTTCTACTACATCCCGGGCAGCGACACCTGCATCAAGCTCGGCGGCTATCTGCGTGCGGAAGTCGCGCTGAACGCCGGCGGCAATTACAGCGCACAGTACAACGGCGTCTTCGCGTCGAACAACCGACTGACCAACTACTACTCTGCGCGCGCTCGTGAAGATCTCAACATCGACACGCGCACCGCGACCGAATACGGCGTGGTCCGCACCTATTTCGATGCGGTCTTCACCTGGACGACCGGCAACTATGTCGGCACCGGCTCGGGTACGGGTGCAACCCAGTACAGCAGCACGCTTGGTCTGAACGCTGCCGGCACCGGCCTCGTCGGCTCGTCCGGCGGCGCCGTCAACGGCACCGACGGCGCGATCTCGGGCGGCTCGCTCGGCGTGTACTACGCCTTCATCCAGTTCGCCGGCTTCACCATGGGTAAATCGGTGTCGCAGTTCGACGCGCCCTGGATCAACTACCCCGGCAACAACTTCGATCAGCTGGTCGGCGGCAGCGGCACCACCAACGGCGTCACCCAGTTCACCTACACGGCCGATTTCGGCCAGGGCGTGACGGCGACGGTGTCGGCGCAGGACCAGACGCAGGTCTTCCAGACCAACATCTGGAACACCGCCGGCATGACCACCGCGAGCGTCCTCGGCGGTGCCTACGGCTCGAACGATCTCGGCGGTAGCAGGGCTCCCGACATCGTCGGCGCGGTTCGCGTCGACCAGGCCTGGGGCCTGTTCCAGGCGTCGGTTGCCGCGCACGACAACCACGTCGGCTACTACGGCGCCAGCGAAGCCACGGGTCACCCGGAAGACAAGTGGGGCTGGGCCGTTCAGCTGGCACTCTCGATCAAGAACATCCCGACCGGCGCCGGCGACGTGATCAACGTCTCGGCCGTCTACACCGACGGCGCGAGCCGCTACAACTTCCAGGAGCTGGCGGCGACCAGCTACTCGATGTTCGGCAGCTCGAGCGGCGCGTATCAGAGCATCGGCTTCGCCGGCGTGTCTGATGCGGTGTTCGGTCCGGGCGGTGGTCTTGAGCTGACCAAGACGTACGGCGCCCGCGGTGCCTACACCCACAACTGGAGCCCGTACTGGAACACGGCAGTCTACGGTGCGTGGGCTGCCGTCAACTACAGCGGCACGGCCAAGGGCCTGATCTGCGGCAGCGCCGCGTTCGCGACCCTGACCGGCACCTGCAACCCGGACTTCAACATCGGCCAGGTGGGCGTCATCACCCGCTGGACTCCGGTGAAGGGTCTGACCTTCTCGGCTGATTTCGTCTACAGCCACCTCGACCAGAAGTACTCGGGCACGATCACGACGCCGGCGCTCACGTCGGTTGCCAAGCCCGCGGCGACCTACGAGTTGAAGGACCAGGACACCTACAGCCTGCTGCTGCGCGCCCAGCGCAACTGGTAAGCTCGGGTCTCCTATGATCTGACGAAGCCCCGGCGGGACACCGCCGGGGCTTTTTTCTGGCGAGACGGCGATTTCGAAAACCCGAAGCCCTCCCACGCAAGCGACGAAGAGGAGCTATGCGATTCGATCGCGCCAAATTTATTTACTTACCTGAGTTACTAAGCTATATAGCTCTCAGCCGATTTCGAAAGTCACGGCTCTTAGCTTCATGCTAAGCCTCCAGAAACCTCCGGCGATGCCCCGCCGGAGGTTTTTCATTTTGGGATGTGATGATGCGGCCTCAGTCGCGCGCGACACGCGCGCGGGAGTTCGGCCGGTAGGCGAGGCGGCTGTGGCCGGCGCAATAGGGCTGCCCGTCGGATGCAGCGTTGCCGCAGAAGCAGAAATCGTCCGCACCCGGCGTCGAGATCGGCCAGCGGCAGCGGTTTTCGCCGAGCTCCATCAGCGAGCAGCGATTGGCGTCGTCGATTGGCCGGTTGATCGCTGGCTCGTTGGTTTCGCCATAGATCGTGGCGAGCATTTCGAATTGAAGCCGGGGCACCGCTTTCGCGCGTGCCGGTGCAAAATTTTTGTCCTGGAGCATGCGTTCGTCGACCGAGCGGCCGCGCGTGAGATTCAATCGGGACAGCTTGCCGATCACGGCGTTGCGGCTGACGCCGATGTCGGCGGCGATCTCGCGGCAGGACAGGCCGGCCTCGAAGTGCTGCTTCAAAAGTTCGATGCGTTCGTCGGTCCAGGTTGGTGAAAGAACAGGCATTTGTAACGGTCCCAGGTTGCAGATGACGGCCGTCCGCCTGCGAGATCCGTCCGCCTCACGTTCGGCGCGCGCTCACGTCCTGCCATTGTCGCGAATCGACAAAAGCCCGTCCTTGATGGCGAGACGGATGCCTTCCTCGATCAATGTTCGTGCGACGCCGGGAACGCTGGTGGTGATGGTCGAGAGCGCCAAGGTTACGGGAATGCGGTCAGTCTCGGCTTTTTCGGTGGCCATGGTCCGAACGCTAGCCTCATACTCAGGTACATAAAAGTAACGATTAAGACTCTATTTAGGTTCGAGGGTGGAAGTCAAATCCGGCCTTAGGTCGCTCTAGAGGCCTCTGGAATCCTTGGAGAAAATAGCCGTGACGTGGCGCGCCGCGCCGGTGTACCGGGCGGCGACGGAGCAGGATGGGAGGGGGAGGAGGCGGCAGGCCTAGCCGTGCACGATCGCCTTTTCGATCATGCAATGGATGCCCTTGGAGCCATTGACGGTCTGCGTCACCCGCAGATCGGCCGCCAGGCTGCACAGCGTGTAGGCGTCCTCGCGCGAGAGGTTTCGCCTCTCGCCGAGCAGCGCGATCATGTCGCGCAGCGCCCGCACCACGCACTGGTCGAGGTCGGGGTCCATCGCCATGGTCATGTAGTGGCTCGGCGTTTCGCCGCGCGGATAATCGAGCCGCAAATCCTTGCGCAGCGTCAGCCGGAAGCGGCCCTGCAACGCGGTCTCGATCGCGGTGACGCAGACCTCGCCGTCGCCCTGCACGCCGTGGCCGTCGCCGCAGGAGAACATCGCGCCCGGTACGAACACCGGCAGATACAGCGTCGCGCCCGCGCCGAGCTCCTTGTTGTCGAGATTACCGCCCATGGCGCGCGGAATGAGCGAGGTGATGCGGCCCCAGGCTGGCGGCGGCGCCACGCCCATCACGCCGAAGAACGGCTTTAAGGGCAGGTCGAGGCCCCAGGGCAGGCGGCCGACCATCCGCGTCCGATCCAACGGGATGTTGAGGAGGCGCGTCTCGTGGAAATCGTCGGGCAGGGTGCCGGACAAGGGCTTGATCAGATTGTAGCCCCAATCCTGCCGCAGCTGGACGTCGAGGATCTCGACCTCGAGCACGTCGCCCGGCTCGGCGCCGTCGACCGCGATCGGCCCGGTGAGGATATGGCCGGGCACCATCCGCTCGGATTTCGCATGCACCTCGAACAATTCGGGCGGAACGTGAAACTGGCTGCGGTCCGGCACCACCTCCGGGCCGCCGCTGATGGTGTCGATCGTGACCTCATCGCCGCTCTTGATCGTCAGAACCGGCTTGAGCTTGGCCTCGAAGAAGCCCCAGTGGCAGGTTTCGGGGCTCGCATGCAGGTGATGATGGGTCATTGGCGGTATCCGGTCGTTTTCATCGGAAGGCGGCACAGCCGGGCTTGACCCGGCAATCGATCCTCTTCCAAGAAGATTTCTGAAGATGGGCGGGCGGGTCAAGCCCGCATGTCACCGGCTCGATCATTTCAGCGAGGTTCTCCTGTTCTTCGTCCTTTCCAAGACGCTCGGCACCGCGCTGCTGCCGATCAATTTGCTGGTCGAGCTCGGCCTCCTGTCGCTGGTTCTGATGGCGACGCGCTTTGCGGCGTTCGGCCGCAAGCTCGCCGCGACCACGCTGCTGCTTTGGGCGCTGGCCGCATTTTCGCCGCTCGGCAATTGGCTGCTCTATCCCCTGGAACAGCGCTTTCCGCCATGGGATCCGTCACGCGGCGCGCCCGACGGCATCATCGTGCTCGGCGGCTCCGTCGATCCGGACCTCTCAGCGGCGCATCACGCCCCGGTCGTGCGCCAGGCGGCCGACCGCATGATGGCGCCGGTCGAATTGGCGCGGCGTTATCCGAACGCGAAGATTGTCTTTACCGGCGGCAGTGGCGACCTGATCTCGTCCGGCGCCAGGGAAGCCGATTGGTCCGCCGTGCTTCTGGAGAATGCCGGAATCGCCAAGGACCGTCTGACCCTGGAACGGAACTCGCGCAATACCTATGAGAACGCGCTGTTCACGAAACAGCTGGTCGCGCCAAAGCCCGGGGAGCGCTGGCTGCTGGTGACCTCGGCCTACCACATGCCGCGTTCGATGGGGATTTTTCGCAAGGCCGGATTTGACGTCGAGCCCTATCCGGTGGACTGGCGGACGAGTGGTCGCGCCGATCTCTTCACTTTCACCAATGTCGGCGCCGATGGACTCGGTCACACCGACGTGGCCGTGCGCGAATGGATCGGGCTCGCGGCCTACCGCATGATGGGCCGGACATCCGATTTGCTTCCGGGCCCGGCGAAGGACTAGAAACGACGACAAAGATGATCGGCGCATGATCGCCGGCCCGGAGGACGCCATGCAACAGCAGAATGCAGCGATGATCGATCTTGCCGGCCTCGTGGCCGATCTCAACAGCCTGTTACGGCTCAAGACGACGGTGATCGGCATGAAGCTGTTCGCGCGCGTCGCCGACATGGAGGCGATCCCGAAGATCCGGCGGCCGAATGCGGTCCACACCACTGACCAGATCGTCAGCATGGCCTCACGCTTGGGATGGACTGTCGGCATCACCGCCGACGATCTCGTGGGCGCGCAGTGCCGCGCGGTGATTGGGCTCGCGCCGCAGGACGACAAATGGCTCGCCGGCGAAAACTATGTCGGTGTCTGGCATGGTACGGCGGAGGACGCGCGCAAGCGCCAGGAGGCGCTGGACGTGGTTCCGTTCGGCCAGTATCAGGCGCTCGCGGTGAGTCCGCTTGCGAGCGGCCGGCTCGATCCGCCCGACATCTGCCTCGTCTACGCAACGCCGGGACAGATGATCATCCTGATCAACGGGCTGCAATATACCGGCTACAAGAAGTTCGAATGGGGCGTGGTTGGCGAGACCGCTTGCGCGGATTCCTGGGGGCGGGCGCTCAAATCCGGCGAGCCCAGCCTGTCCTTGCCATGCTATGCCGAACGGCGCTATGGCGGCGTGCCGGACGAGGAGATGCTGATGGCGCTGAAGCCCCAACATCTCGCCAAGGCGATCGAGGGGATGAAGGCGCTGGCCAAAAACGGCCTGCGCTATCCGATTCCGCCCTACGGGATTCAAAGCGACGTCCGTGCCGGCATGGGCGTGAGTTACGCGAAGAAGTGAAGGTCGACCATGAGCTCTACGAAATTCGACATCGTCGTCTATGGCGCGACCGGTTTCACCGGCCAGCTCGTCGCCGAATATCTGACTCTGCATTATAAGGGCGACAAGGCGCTCAAATGGGCGATGGCAGGCCGTAGCCTCGGCAAGCTGAAATCGGTACGCGATGCGATCGGCGCGCCCGGGAATACGCCGCTGATTGTCGCGGATGCGTCGGATGCGGCTTCGCTAAAGGCGATGGTGGAGCAGACGATGTCGGTGATCACCACCGTCGGCCCGTATCAGCTCTATGGCGAGGAACTGCTCGCGGCCTGCGTCGCCACCGGCACGGATTATTTCGATCTCTGCGGCGAGCCGATCTGGATGCGGCAGATGATCGACAAGTACGAGACGGAAGCCAAGGCGAGCGGCGCGCGCATCGTGTTCTCCTGCGGCTTCGATTCCGTGCCGTTCGAGCTCGGTGCGTTCTTCGTGCAGGAAGAGGCCAAGCGCGTGCTCGGTGCGCCGGCCCTGCGCGTCAAGGGCCGTGTGCGCGATATGCGCGGCACGCTGTCGGGCGGCACCGCGGCGAGCGCAAAGGCGACCTTCGATGCGGTCGCCAAGGACATCAGCCTCATCACGATCCTGAACGATCCGTTCGCGCTGACGCCCGGGTTCACCGGTCCGAAGCAGCCGAAGGGCAACAGGGCGGCCCTCGAGGAGGATCTGCAATCCTGGGCCGCGCCGTTCATGATGGCGCTGATCAACACACGCAACGTTCATCGCTCCAACATGCTGATGGGATTCCCTTACGGCCAGGAGTTCGTCTACGACGAGATGGTCTTGACCGGTCCCGGCGAGAAGGGCGAGGCCAACGCCAAGCGCGTGATGGCGGCGAATGCCGAGAAGACCGGCCCGAGCGCACCGAAGCCGGGCGAGGGACCCTCGAAGGAGGAGCGCGAGAATGGCCGCTTCGACCTGCTCTATGTCGCGATCGCGCCCGACGGCCGTCAAATCCGCGCCGGCGTTACCGGCGACCGCGATCCCGGCTACGGCTCGACCTCGAAGATGATCTCCGAATGCGCGATCTGCCTGTTGCGTGATGTGACAGATGTCCCGGCCGGATTCTGGACTCCGGGCGCAGCGATGCAGCACAAGCTGATCAAGCGGTTGCAGGAGCATGCGGGGCTGACGTTTGGAGTTGAAACCTAAGTTCGCGCGGTGCGCGGGGCCTGATCTTTGTCATCGTCAAAATTCGATATTGTCCTCTACGGTGCAACCGGGTTCACCGGCCAGCTCGTTGCTGAATATCTCGCCGCGCAATACGGGGACGATAAGAAGCTGAGATGGGCGATGGCGGGGCGAAGCAGAGACAAGCTCGCCTCGGTGCGCGATGCGATAGGCGCGGCGGCTGACATACCGCTCATCATTGCTGATGCGTCTGATCCCGCGTCGTTACAGGCGATGGTCGATCAAGCGAAGGTGGTGATCACCACTGTCGGTCCGTACCAGCTCTATGGCTCAGATCTGCTCGTCGCCTGTGTCGCCTCCGGCACCGACTACATGGACCTCTGCGGCGAGCCGATCTGGCTGAAGCAGATGATCGACGAGCATGAGGCAGCGGCGAAAGCGAGTGGCGCCCGTATCATGTTCTCCTGCGGTTTCGACTCGGTACCGTTCGAGCTCGGTGCGTTCTTTGTGCAGGAAGAGGCCAAGCGGTTGTTCGGTGCGCCGGCGCCGCGCGTCAAGGGGCGTGTCCGCGACATCAGCTGGAAGTTCTCCGGCGGCACCTCGGCAAGCGCCAGGGTCACCTTCGAGGCGGTGGCGCAGGATCTCAGCCTGGTTTCGATCCTCAGAGATCCCTTTGCATTTACGCCCGGCTTCGAAGGTCCGAAGCAGCCGCGCGGCAACAAGCCCATTTTCGAGGAGGACCTGCAATCCTGGGCCGCTCCGTTCGCGATGGCGACACTCAACACGCGCAACGTCCACCGCTCCAACATGATGATGGGATTCCCCTATGGCAGGGACTTCGTCTACGACGAGATGGTGCTGACGGGCGCGGGAGAGGAAGGGCAGGTCAACGCGAAGCGCGTGATGGCGGCCAACAGCGAAAAGACCGGCCCCGAGGCGCTCAAGCCCGGCGACGGGCCGTCCAAGGAGGAGCGCGACAACGGCCATTACGACCTGCTCTATGTTGCGGTCGCTCCTGACGGCCGTCAGGTTCGAGCCGCGATCAAGGGAGATCTCGATCCAGGCTACGCATCAACCGCGAAGATCATCTCCGAATGCGCGATCTGTTTGTTACGCGACACACCGAACGTACCTGCTGGCCTCTGGACCCCGGGCGCAGCGATGCAGCACAAGCTGATCAAGCGGCTGCAGGATCATGCGGGGCTGACGTTCGAGGTGGAAGGCTAAGCGCAGTTGCGCGCCACAATCACCGTCATGCCCCGCGAAGGCGGGGCATCCAGTACGCCGTGTCGTTCGTGGCAGTTTCCGCCGCCAGTGATTACTGGATCGCCCGGTCAAGCCGGGCGATGACGCCGTGATCGTGACTACAGCGCCCTTGCATCATACGCGTACATGAACTCCATGCTCTTCGAGCCCAGCGGCAACAGCCATTTCATCATTTGATTCCTGACCCAAGCGCCGGTGACGCTGAATTCGCGCTTGCTGTTGCCGTTGCGCCGCGCCATCGCGACGATCTTCTCGGCGCGCGGGCGGCGCTCCGCCTCGAAATTCTGGAAAGTGGCGCCGAGCTCCTGGCCGTCCTGCATCAAACGGGCGAGCCGCATCGCATCCTCGAGCGCGAGCGAGGCGCCCTGGCCGGCATGCGGGCTCGTCGCATGCGCGGCATCGCCAATCAGCAGCGAGCGCTTGCGCGACCAGGTCGGCAGGGTTGCGACGTCGAGCGTGTCGGTGACCACGATATTCTCGGCCGCCTCGATGATATCAGGGATCGGATCGTGCCAGCCGTGATGGAAGCCGCGCAGATGCTGCTTCAGCGTCGTCTCGTCGAGCGCGCGGAACATCGCGGCATCCATGCCATGCGCGGGCTGGGTGCTCCACCACATCACGCCGTCGTTCGGATCGGGGCTGCAATAGCCGTAGCCGAAGAAGCCGCTCTGCCCGAACGTGGTCTCGACGTGCCGGCCGATCGGCCTGCCGTTGAGCACCGCATGCGGCACGAAGCCGCCGAAGCCGATCAGGCCGGTGTTGAACGGGACAGGCCCGTCCGGGATCACCTGGCGCCGCGCCACCGAGTGGACGCCGTCGGCGCCGATCAGGAAATCGCCTTCGGCGGTGGTGCCGTCGGCGAAATAGGCGACGATCGGCTGGTCGCCGCGATCCTCGATCTTGATCAGCCGCTTGTCGAAATAGAGCGAGACGCAGGAACACCACGCCTTGTCGATCAGCATCTCGTTCAGCGATGCGCGGCAGACGTTGACCGCGGGCTGGCCGAAGCGCCGCGCCATATCGCGGTTGATCGAACCGAGCCTTCGGCCTTCCTGCGAGTAGAAGTCGAAGGACTCCGCGATCGAGCCGCGGCCGATCAACTCGCCGGCAAGTCCGATCTCATCCATGACATGCATACCGTTCGGCGCGATCTGGAGGCCGCCGCCGATGCCCTTGGAGTAGGGCCACGCTTCGTAGATCGCGGATTCGATGCCGGCGCGGCGCAGCAGGATGGCGGTGACGGGCCCGGCGATGCCGGCACCGATGATCAGGGCCTTGCGGAGACGATAGGACATGGCTTGCTCCGGACGCTTCCGTGGTGATAGGAGGAATTACGGTCGCTAAATCTCTTAGTGACTAAGATATATGACTGCTAAGATATGAGGTCGGCCTTGTCAAGGGCAAAAGCGCGCGTGGCGTTGTTGGGTGAACTCGAGGAGGCGATGCGGCGGTCGTCCGCGCAGGGCGTGCTCTATGGCCAGACCGTTGCGAACGTTGCCGGAATTGCCAATTCTGACCTCGAATGCATGGACATCACGGCCGGCCGGCTCGCCGAGGTCACGGGGCTGACGACGGGCGCCATCACCGGCGTGGTCGACCGGCTCGAGAAGGCCGGGCTTGTGCGGCGCGAGCGGGATGAGAACGACCGCCGCAAGGTCTTCATCGCCGTCGTGCCGGAGACGGCCATGAAGATCGGCGAGCTTTATGTGCCGATGCAACAGGCGATGGAGAAGGTCTGGAGCGCCTATTCCGACGAGGAGCTGCGTTTGCTGCTGCGCTTCGCCAACGAGGGCTACAAGGGCGTGCTGGCGGCGACCGCGGCGCTGAAGGGCCTGATCGATACGCCGCCGGAGAAGCCCCCGATCTCAAGCTGAAGAAGCGTCCTGGCCGTATCTGATCTTGTAAATCTGCGCGGCTGCGATCATGCCCCACATCGCGCCCAGCATCATCCAGAAGTGCCGCCAGTGGTCGGTGTCGATCACAAAGCTCTCGCCGACGGTGCCGACGAAGGCGGAGAACACCGCGAGATAGGCGCGCTGCCAGGGCACACGCACGAAGATGTGGCGGAAACCCATGATCACGGTGGTGAAGACCAGCGCGGGATAGCACACGCCGGAGAGCCAGCCGCCGGACATGAAGGCGTTCAGGTAGGAGTTATGGGTGTCCTCGGGAAAGAAGCGGTGGAATTGCAGCGGGCCGATGCCGAACGGCAGGTCGAGCGTCATTTCCGCGCCGAGGATGTGCCGGCCGAACCGGCCGAAGCGGCCCTCGTCATAGCTCTGGTCGAAGCTCGCGCGCTGCTTGAACATCTCGGCGATGGAGTCGAACGACAGCAGCACCGCGATCAGCGCCAGGCCCAGCACCACGGCAACGATCGCCATGATGATGATGCGCGAGCGCTGCGCGTTGGTGCGGCTGGTCAGCACCATCAGCGCCAGCATGAAGGCCGAGGTCAGGACCAGTCCGCCCCAGGCGGCGCGGGAGAAGGCGAGCAGGATCGCCAGCGACATGATGCCGAAGGCGATGACGTTGCGACATGCCTTGCCAAGCTTGTCCGAGACCACGCTCTGAAGCGAGAACAACGCCGGCAGGATCAGGAAGGCGCCGAGCACGTTCGGGTCCTTGAAGGTGCCGCGCGCGCGCTCGTAGAGCGTCAGGAGGTCGTGCCCGCCGGGAACGAGGTTGAAATAGCCCGCGATCGCCGAGAGCGAGGCGATCATCGCGCCGACCACGAGTCCGCGGCGCAGCATGTCGAGCCGCGCCGCGGTGTCTTCGGACGTGACCATGGCGAAGAGCACCACGGTCACCGCCATGTACCAGGAGGTCGCGATCCAGCTTGCGACTTCGGATTGCTCGAGCAACGGGATCGCGCTGATGGTGTAGCCGACATTGAGCAGGACCAGTGCCAGCAGCAGCGGCATCAGCACGAGCTTGAGCCGCAGGCCGGTGGCGAAGAAGGTGACGGTGGCCAGCAGCGTCACGATCTCGTAGGGGCTCGGCTCGATGAAGACGATGGCGCCGGAGGCGCCAACCAGCCACACCAGCGCACGCTGGAGGGCCAGCACGCCGGGTGCAGCGCGAACCGCTGCATTCATGTCCCCGGCTGTCGCCGCATACGCCATCACACGCTCACGCTACTCGTATATACAACTTCCGCCGTCATGCCCCGCGAAGGCGGGGCATCCAGTACTCCGAGCCGTTCGTGGCAGTTTCCGCTGCCGGTGATTACTGGATCGCCCGGTCAAGCCGGGCGATGACAGCATGGTTCGGGCACGACCAACTCAATACGCGTTCTCGTTCTTGGTCAGCAGCGAGACCGGCGTTTTAAAGAGAATGACGAGGTCGAACAGCACCGACCAGTTCTCGATGTAAAAGAGGTCGAACTCGACGCGTTTCTGGATCTTCTCTTCATTGTCGATCTCGCCGCGCCAGCCATTGACCTGGGCCCAGCCGGTGATGCCGGGCTTGACGCGGTGGCGGGCGAAATAGCCGTCGACGGCCTCGTCGAACAGCCGGCTCTGGAGCTTGCCCTGTACCGCGTGCGGGCGCGGGCCGACCAGGGAGAGGTTGCCGGAGAAGACCACGTTGAAGAGCTGCGGCAGCTCGTCGAGGCTGGTCTTGCGAATGAAGCGGCCGACGCGGGTGACGCGCGGATCGTTCTTGGTCACGACCTTCGACGCCGTCGGGTCGGCCTGGTGGTGATACATCGAGCGGAACTTGTAGACGTCGATGCGCTCATTGTTGAAGCCGAAGCGCTTTTGGCGGAACAGCACGGGACCCGGGCTGTCGAGCCTCACCGCCAATGCCACCAGCGCCATCACCGGGAGCGCTGCGAGCAGCGCGAGGCCGCCGACGATGCGATCGAACAGCCACTTCATCACCAGATCCCAGTCGGTGATCGGCGCCTCGAACACGTCGAGCGTCGGCACCTCGCCGAGATAGGAATAGGAGCGGGGACGGAAGCGCAGCTTGTTGGTGTGTGCGGAGAGGCGGATGTCGACCGGCAGCACCCAGAGCTTCTTCAGCATTTCCAGGATGCGCGTCTCCGCAGAGATCGGCAATGCGAACAGCACGAGATCGACGCGGGTGCGGCGGGCGAATTCGACGATGTCGTCGACCTTGCCGAGCTTGCTCGCGCCGGCGCAAGTGTCGAGCGCGCGGCTGTCATTGCGGTCGTCGAACACGCCGAGCACGTGGATGTCGGAATCCTCCTGCGCGTTGAGCGCCTCGACCAGCTCCTCGCCGTTGCGGTCGGAGCCGACGATGATGGTGCGGCGATCGAGCCGTCCCTGGCGCGCCCAGTTGCGCACCAGCGAGCGCAGCACGAGGCGCTCGGCGACCAGCGCGGCGAGGCCGAGGAAGTAGAAGGCAGCGAGCCACAGCCGCGACATTTCACTGCCGAACTTGGCGAAGAAGGAGACGCCGATGAACAGCAGGAAGACGAACGACCAGGATGAGATCATCCGCGTCATCTGCCGGAGCTGCCCACGGAACAACTGGACCTGATAGATGTCTGCGGCCTGGAAGCAGACCACGGCGGCGGTGGCCACGGCGACGATCTCGGCGAGATAATCCCAGTGGAAGCCGGTGAGCCGCATGACGTAGACGAAGTAAAGCGTGATGCCGACGAGGCTCAACACGACGAAATCGACTGCACGCACGGCGCCGGTGATCACGATCGGCGAATAGGCGCGGGCGACCTTCTGGTTGACGACGTCGAGCGCAGCCGGCGTGAGCCGGCGACGGCGTTCGACGAAAGCTGTCTCAGCCGGCTTGACCGCGGCGCTGGCCGCGGCATCGAGCATCGAGCGTGCGTTGAGCGGTTCCACGGGCGTCCACGTCCATTCCAACAGCCCGTGGGCCGCGGCTTTGCGTCCCGGGCGAGCATCCCCCAGGTTCATCGGATAACGGACAAATCGGAAGATTCTCTAAAGCAGCCTTAAGGGTGGTTAATGATTTGCAAATGCGTCGCGGTAACCCGCGAGCACGCCGTCGACCATTGCCTGCCGGGAGAAACGCGCCGATATCCGCTCGCGGAGCGACGCCGCACGCTGCGCGGTCGCCTGCGGGTCTTCGAGCGCGGCTGCGATGGCCTCGGCCATGGCCTCGGCGTTGCTCGCGGCGAACAGGGCCGGGCTCTCCGCGCCAAAGATCTCGGGGATGCCGCCGACGCGGGCCGCGATCATGGGGATGCCGGCCGCGCCCGCCTCGATCACGACATAGGGCATGGAATCGCCGCGCGAGGGCACGACCAGGAGCCGCCCCTTGGAAAAGCCGTAGCGCGCCTTGACGTGGCCGATGAAACGGATCGCGCCGCCAAGGCCGAGCTTCTCCACTTGCGCCTTCAGCGCGGCGGTCTCTTCGCCATCGCCGCCGAGCGTCAGCGTGACCTTCTTGCCGCCCGCGTGCAGTCGCGCCACTGCATCGACCAGGAGGTCGGCGCCCTTGATGTGCCTGAACTCGCCGACATAGGTGAGGTCAGTGGCATCATCGGCGATGATGACGGGCTCGAATTCTTCGGGCGTCACGCCGTTGAAGACGCAATGCACCACGCCCTTGGGCGTGCCGACGATGCGCTGATAGGTGTCGCGGGCAAACGCGCTCTCGAACAGGAACAGGTCGGTCGCGCCCATTAGCGAGCGTTCGAGCCGTGCGTAGAACTCGCCCTTCAAGGTGTTCAGGGGATAGTGCAGCGAGCCGCCATGCGGCGTGTAGATGCGGATGGTGTCGTCCGCGCGGCGCCGCATGCGCACGAAGGCGCCGGCCTTGGCGCCGTGGCCGTGCGTGACGTCAGGCTTGAGCTTCGCGATCAGGCGCCGCATCCGAAGCCACACCAGAAAATCGTCCGGCGACGGTTCGCGGCGGATTGCGAGGCGGTGCACGCCGAGCGTCAGCCGCGGCGCAAGCTCGGCCAGCGCCTTGTCCGCGCGCTTGCCGCCGGTGAGGCTGTCGGCGAGAATCCCGACATGATGGCCGCGATCGACCTGGCCGTTGGCGAGGTCGAGGATGTGGCGGATGATGCCGCCGACGGGCGCGCGCACGGCGTGCAGGATTCGAAGCGGCTGGTCGGAAGAGGGGGGCATGATCAAAACCAGCGCTCGACGGCGAATGCCGAACAAAGTTCTCGAAATATCGAGACGGATTAAGAGCCCTCGTGGTTAACAAACGGTGACGAGCGCGCGTGCGCCGGTTGTGACAAGCCACGATTAACCCAGCAGCAACCTTAATGGAGTGTAATCGCCCCGGTTGAGGTAGCTTGGTGGCGTTGCCCTGCGGGAGTGTTCGATGCGTTTAGCGTTCTGGCGTGCCGGCAAGGACAAGGCGGTGGTCGAGCGGGCTGTGTCGAAGCCCAAATCTGACGTCAAGGCCGAACCCAAGCCCAAGGTTGAAGCCAAACCCGCGCCAATTGCCGTGAAGCAGGCGCCAGTCGAATCCGGTGATATCGATCTGCACGCGCTCGGAGGCGCGCTGGCCCGCAAGCGCGGCTGGATCGTCGTGCCAACGGTGGTAGCACTCGTCGCGTCTGTCGCCGTCGTCAACCTGGTGACACCGCGCTTCAAGTCGGAATCACGCATCCTGATCGACGGCCGCGAAAACGTATTCCTGCGGCCGAGCAGTGACCGCAGCACCGAGGAGCGACAGGCGCTCGACCCCGAGGCCGTGACGAGCCAGGTCCAGCTCGTGCTGTCGCGCGATCTCGCGCGCGAGATCATCAGGAAGAACAAGCTTGCGGAGCGGCCGGAATTCGATCCGGTGCTGCAAGGTGTCTCGCCGCTGAAATCGCTTGCGGCGCTGGTCGGCATCGGCCGCGATCCGTTCTCGATGACGCCGGAAGAGCGCGTGCTCGACGCCTATTACGATCGCCTCCAGGCCTATGCCGTCGACAAGTCGCGCGTGATCGTGGTCGAATTCCAGTCGGCCGATCCTGAGCTTGCCGTGCGCGTCGCCAATTCGATTGCCGACGGCTATCTCGTGCTCCAGCAGAATGCGCGCCAGGACCAGGCGCGTAGCGCCAGCCAGTGGCTTTCGGGCGAAATCGAGAATTTGCGCAAGAAGGTTTCTGACGCCGAAGCCAAGGTCGAGGACTTCCGCTCCAAGTCGTCACTCTTCGTCGGCACCAACAACACCACGCTGTCGAACCAGCAGATGGGCGAGGTCAATACTCAGCTCAACAACGCGCGCTCGATGAAGGCGGACGCCGAGTCCAGGGCGCGGCTGATCCGCGAGATGCTCCAGAGCGGCAAGCCGATCGAGGCGTCCGAGGTGGTGAACTCCGAATTGATGCGACGGCTGTCCGAGCAGCGCGTGACGTTGCGGGCGCAACTCGCCGAACAATCGTCCACGCTGCTCGGCAATCACCCGCGGATCAAGGAGCTGAAGGCGCAGCTCGGTGATCTCGACAACCAAATTCGTGACGAAGCGGCCAAGATTTCGCGCTCGCTCGATAGCGACGCGCGTATCGCCGGCGGCCGGGTTGACAACCTGACCACGAGCCTCGATCAGCTCAAGAAGCAGGCGACATCGACCAACGGCCAGGACGTCCTGCTGCGCGCTCTCGAGCGTGAGGCCAAGGCGCAGCGTGACCTGCTCGAGACGTATCTTGGGAAATATCGCGAGGCCAGCACCCGCGAGACCATCGATACCGCGCCGACGGAGGGCCGCATCATCTCGCGCGCGATCGTCTCGAACACGCCGGCCTATCCGAAGAAGCTGCCGATCGTGCTGATCGCGACACTGGCGACGCTGCTGCTCTCGTCCGGTCTCGTCGTCACCGGCGAACTGCTGCGCCAGACCGCGCCGCGCGCCGTGGCCGCGCTGATTTCTGCGCCGGCTGTGGTTCGTCATGAACCCGCCGTCGATCCCGTGGTGGTGGAGCCCGCGCCGCTACAGCCGGAGATGATGGCCGATGCCGTCGTCAGCGAATTCGCGGAGATCGGGCAGTTGGCCGAGAACCTGCGAGCCGCCGGCGCTGCGGCAAATAAGGTCACGGTGCTCGGCACCGCATCGGGCGATGCCATCACGCTGTCGACGCTGACGCTCGCCCGCCATCTGGCGCGCGATGCGCGTGTGGTCGTGGTCGATCTCGCCGGATCCTCGCCGACGATTGCCGCAGTGTCCGTCGATCCGATGGCTCCCGGCCTTGCCGAGCTGATGCAGGGCGAAGCTTCGTTCGCGCAAGTGATCACCAAGGACAGGCTCTCGCGGCTGCAACTGGTTGCGGCCGGCCGTCCAGGCTTCGACCGCAGCCTGCTTCAATCGCCGCGGGTGACGCTCGCGATCGATGCGTTGCTTCGCGCCTACGACCATGTGCTGATCGATGCCGGCAGTGCCTCCGATCTGCCGGCGGAGCTGCTGACGGCGAATGCCCGCGCCGTCGTAGTGCCCGACGCGTCGATGGAGCCGGATGCGCGCGCGCTGATGTGCGAACAGCTGAGAGCGGTTGGTTTCAGCGAGGTGACGATGCTCAGCAAGCCGGTGCAGCCGTCGGATGCCGACGAGCCCGCACCGCGCGTGGTGGCGGCGTAGGCGCTATTTTTCTGTCGGAGCGCGCGGATAGACACCTCTCGTCCGACACTTCGCGTCGTTGTCGAACCGACTGGGCGCGGCGGGGCTGAAATTTCGTCGAGAATTCATGCGGGACGCTCCGTTCCACCTAGCTCTGGCCTAAACCAAACTGTGGTAATCTGTCTCCGCTTCGCGCAGGAGGAGCCTTTTTGCGCCCGGACCGGGGGCGAACATCCACATTTCGTTTTGCTCAGGAGCGGCAAGCAGTCCTGGCGAACAGCAAACACGGAGGCAAGACTAGATCAAATGAAACTCGAATCCACCAGCGTCGTCGGGCTGCCGGTCAAGACAGCGCGCGACCTGATGCGGCGCCTCAACTTATCCCGCGTCGACGAGGGAACAGTGCTTGAGTTTCTCAACGATGAGCATTGGCGTGGTACGGTGGACGATGCCCGCAAGGTCAATCCAAGAATCCCTGTTGGCGTCCGGCAGCGCGACAATGACTACAAGGAAATGTGCCGGATTTGGGGTTTCAAGTTCAAGCCGATCAAGGCCGACGAAGCTAAGGGCGTCTTCGCGAGGCTGCTCGCCGAGGGCTATCTTGAGCCCCACGAAGCAGAGCACAAGTTCGATGAAGCCAAATACCAGACCAGCGTGAAGGGGCGGCGGCTTGCGGCCACCAACCTGACGCCACGCTTCGACCGCATTAAGGCCGACAAGGAGGTCGGTTCCCTCATCACGCGTGCCAACGAAATCAACACGCGCGATGAGTTGGCGTTCTTTGTACACAAGATCACGGCGTTCGGGTCATACCTTACCGACAGTAACGATCTCGGTGATATTGATCTCGTTGTCGAACTCGTGCCGCGCCGGGAAAGACATACTGACGAGTCACACTATCGCGCAGACAATAGCGGCAAGACGTTGGACTGGATGTCCAGTCTGAATTACGGCGATCGTGAGGTCCTGCAGTTGCTACGAGCACGAAAGCCGCGCTTGTCGTTCAATCGGCACTCCACTCTCGAGCTGGATACCGAATTTCGAGTGCTGTTTGATTGGTTGCCCGACGCTGGGCGTCGCGCCGAGATGGAGGCGTTCGATTGGCGGCTTCACGAGCCGTTGCTGCAGGTCAATGAGTGGTTGGCGTCACACCCCGGAATCAATGCCGAGCCCATCGAAATTGCACGTTGGTGTCAGGAAGTCTCTGCTATGCTGTCGAAAGGTGGTGACCGGCAAACCCGGCTGTTTCACGACTGGAGTGATAAGGCCGCGCATGATCTGTTGCCCTATTGGGGCGTGACCGCATCACAGGCAGCCGCCGAGATGGCGCATAGAGTATTGTGGGGGCGGTACTGCGCTCGCGTTAGCGAGTATATCACCGATGAGTTTGGAAAGTCGGTTGCCCCCTCGATCGAGGCAGAGATCTACTTGCATTTCGCGTGTGGTGCCGCTGACGTGGATGCGGCGATCGTGATTGCCAAACACTCTGGATGGAGTTTGATCAGGAGGTTCGACGATTGGGGGTCGTTTCTGGAACGGCGCCTCAAGGAAATGGTGGCGGTTGGTTATCAGGGGCGCGCAGGACAGATGGAATAGGCGGAAGATGTGAGATGACTTCCTTGGTCGCTCCGGTGTTGCTGCTGATGGTAGCGACCGCACGTTGAGCCTCGTGCTCCATCAACGGGCGTGGCGAGGCATCTCGCAAGCGACGTCGCTACCCGAACGCCCGCCGCAGCTTCTGTGCGAGATCGAACAGCATCTGGTTCTGCTTCACCAGCCGCTTGCCGTGGTTGAGCGAGGACATTGCCATCGCCGCGAGCTTGCCGCGGGAGGTCAGCGGGACGAAGCTGTCGAAGATGTCTTCGTCACCCTTGCAGAACATCCGCTTGTAGTCGTCCGAGCCGATGCCGAGGTCGAGCGAGCGGTAGCCACGCTCGGCGTAACGGTCGATGATGTTGCGCATCAGGATCAGGCCGGGGCTGTAGCGCGCCTGCTCCGACAGCGTGTAGGTGTTGAACATTATCGAGAAGCGCTGGCCATCGGCGACGCCGGCGAAGATCGCGATGACTTCGTCGTCGCATTCGAGCGCATGGATGTCGATGACGCGGCCTTCGCCCCGCGCCGAAAGGCATGCGCTGCGGATGAACTGTTCGACGCCCGGCTCAGCGAATACGTTCGGCAGCTTCTGTTCGGCCATCCGCGCCGGCTTGATGCGGAAGAACCAGTCGAGCAGGCGGGTGACGTCCGCATCGGTGGTGGCGAGGTGATAGCGATAGCCGGCGAGTGCCTGGAGCTTCTTCTCCTTGCTCTTCAGGCGGCGGCGGAAGGAATTGCTGATCCGGGATGCCGGCGGGCCGCCGGGCTCCATCACCAGCAGCGGGCAGCCGTTGATCGCGCTCTGCCGCGGCAGCAGCGTGAACGGGTTCTGCTGGTCGTGCCAGCGCTTGGGCTGTTGCGTCAGCGAGAGCACGTCGACATGCCCGCGCAACGGCGCAACCAGCGCGTCGAGATCAGCGACGACCGCCTGCGCGGCGAACTCCGCGTTCCACAGCCCCATGTTGAAGGTCGTGTGCTTGCCGCCCATGAAGCAGGCGGTGCGCACACCATGACTTTGGCGGAGCGACAGCGGCAGCAGCGCGAGCGGCTTTTGCTCGGCATCTCGGGCAATCACGATGAAGGGCAGGGCGCCTTCGTGGCTCCCAACCAGCCGCTGCCAGGGGCTCAACATATCGAACCGCTGATAGGGCGTGGAGAGATGGCCGGGTTCTTCAAAGGCGCGCCAGACCGGCTCGGCCCGATCGAGATCGGCGACGATGTCGACATGTGCGATGCGGCTCGCTTTCGACCGCGCTGGCGATTCTGCCGTCCGGCTTTGCATCGCCGCAGCCATGGTCATTCGCGAAACCTGTCGAGAAAACGAAAAATGCGTATTTCGGCCTGTGGCCGACCTTTGCAAAGAAATGTCAACAAAGGGTAATGACAATAAGCAAGGAAGCAGGCCGCCGGCGAACGCGAAGGTGGGATATTGGCATCCGACGACAGATGGCTGGAGCGGTTGCGGCTTGAATTGGCCTGGTTTACCGGCCAGCCACTGCTGCGCAGCCGCGGCGAGGGCGCCATCCTTCGCTTCGAGCGCGTGCGGCCACGGCGGAGCGGCGCGTTCCAGCCGTTGCGCCAAAGTGAGATCACGCCGCAATTCCTCGATCGCACCATTCGCGCGCTGAAGCGCTGGAAGTATGATTTTTTGGGTATGGACGAGGTCTGCCGGCGTGCGGTGACGTTGCCGGAGAAACGGCGCTTCGTGGCGCTCACCTTCGATGGCGCCGCCAAGGACCTCATCAGCTTTGCCTATCCGGTATTGGCGCGCCACGCCGTTCCGTTCACCGTCTACGTTCCCACCGCCTTTCCCGATGGCGTCGGTGAAGCGTGGTGGCTCGGGCTTGAACAGGTGATTGCGCGCGAGAGCCACATTAGCCTGATGATGGGTGACAGGGAGCAGCGCTTTACCGTCACAGGCAATGCGGAGAAGCAGGCGCTGTTCTCGTTCGTCGATGGCTGGTTGCGCTCGCTGCCGCCGGCGCAGCTGTCGGCTGCGATCGCCGATCTCTGCACCCGCTACCGGATTGATCTCGTCGCACTCTCGCGCGAGGCGTCGATGAATTGGGAGGATCTGGCGAAGCTCGCAGCCGATCCACTGGTGACGATCGGCAATGCGACTGTGAACTATCCCGTTCTCGCCAACATGAAGGACACGGCTGCGCTGCGCGAGATGACGATGGGCAAGGCGGTCGCGGAAGCGGCCTTCCGCCGCGAGATCCGGCATCTGGCGTTTCCGTTCGGCGATCGCGCCTCGTTCCGGCGCAACCACGTCGTGATGGCGGAGGAGGCAGGCTTTGCCAGCGCGGTGTCGACGCTGCCGGGCATCGTGGACGCGGAGGGGCGCACCAATCTGCGCGCGCTGCCGCGGATTTCCTGGGACGGCCGGGTACGCTCGCTGCGCATGATGCGCGTGCTGGTGTCCGGAATTGTGTTTCCGCCGGTGAAACCGACCGGCGGCGTTACGAACTAGATTTGGCGCGGTCGGGCCGCTGCATCCAGCTCACGATCGGCATCGCCGGCAGCACCCAGCCAATGCCCACCACCACGTAATAGATCGCCTGCCGCCAGCCGGACTCGGCGATCCACGGCATCTGCGCCAGCGCCATGCCGAGCAGGGCCCAGACGGTGGCCAGCACCAGAAGCAGGATGGCGCCGAGGAACTTGCGGGTGCGGATCGTCATGACGGAATATTGCGGCTTTTGCGTAACTTGCGCTGCGGGAGCGGGGGACTATAAGGGGCACGCAGTCCGGTTCAAGCCTTGTTGGTTCAAGCCTTGGTTTTTTGCTCCGAATGACGACGATGTCCACCCCGTCCGAGCCGCATCGCACCGTGCGTTGGTGGCTGATCTCCGTGGCCGCGCTGATCGCGCTGATGGTGCTGGTCGGTGGCGCAACGCGGCTGACGGAATCCGGGCTCTCGATCGTCGAATGGAAACCGGTCACCGGCAGCGTGCCGCCGCTCTCGGCGGCGCAGTGGACCGACGCGTTCGAGGCCTACAAGAATATCCCGCAATATCGCGAGCTCAATGCAGGCATGAGCCTGTCCGAGTTCAAGGAGATCTTCTGGTGGGAATGGAGCCACCGGCTGCTCGGTCGTTTCATCGGCGTCGCCTATCTCTTGCCATTCCTGTTCTTCCTGTGGCGCGGCGGCTTGTCCGGTGAATTGAAGCGGCGGCTGTGGTTTCTGTTCGCACTCGGCGGGCTCCAGGGAGCGGTCGGCTGGTGGATGGTGGCTTCGGGCCTCTCCGAGCGCGTCGAGGTCTCGCAATATCGGCTGGCGACGCATCTGTTGCTCGCTCTCCTGATCTTCGCCGGCATCGTCTGGACTGTGCGGCGGCTTGCAGAGCGGCCGCAGATCGCAGCGCCCGCGCGGCTGCGATTGACGAGCGGGTTGCTTCTCGTCGTGACCTTCGTCCAGATCTATTTTGGGGCGCTGGTCGCGGGCCTGCGCGCCGGTCGCGCCTACAACACCTGGCCTCAGATCGACGGCGCGTTCATTCCATCGGCGGATCGGCTGTGGTTCGAGGCGCCGTGGTGGCGCAACATGTTTGACAATGTGCTGACCGTGCAGTTCGAGCACCGCATGACGGCCTATGCGCTGTTCGCGCTCGCGGCGCTGCATGCGTTCGATGCGGTGCGGTCTCGCGCAGGTTCGGCGGCCGGCGGCGCGTTGTGGCTGTTCGCGGCTGTGAGCCTGCAAGCGGTGCTCGGCATCCTCACGCTGCTCAACCAGGTGCCGATTGGACTGGCGCTCGCGCACCAGGCGGTCGCGATCGTGGTGTTGACGCTTGCGGTGATGCAAGCGGAGCGTCTGGCCTCGCGACAATCCGCGCAGGCGCATCCCCGCGTAGTTTCGGTCGGTCAGGCCGGCTAGCAATAACCGTAGATGCCGCACGAGTAGGGCAGTCGCCAGAAATAATCGACCTGCTTCCCGCCGTAATACGAGCCCTGATAGTCGTAGTCCCACGGGCGGCCGTAATAGCCCGGCAGGGTGTGGGAGCCCGGCAGCAGCGGCGTGCCCGGCAGGTTGCGGATGTAGCTGCCGATGCCATAGGCCGGCGAAATCAGCGCATCCGGATTGGTCTCGACATAGACCTTTGGCGGCTCTTGCTGAGTGGCGGCCCGCCGCTTCGGCGTGGCCGGCAGATCGGCGGCGAGCGCGCTTGAAACCATCAGCATCGCCGCAAGGGCAGGCACCATCCAGCGCAGCATCGTCGGCTCCGAATCAAAGGGGTGATCCAAGGACGATGTATGCGGCAGATATGGTTAATGACTGTTAACTGGATCCCGTCATTCCGGGGCGCGCGATAGCGCGAACTATGGTGCGCAATTGCGCACCTGAGAATCTCGAGATTCCCCGGAGCGTAATTGCGCATCTGAGGTCTGGTCCTTCGGACCATCCCGGAATGACGGCGGTGACGACGGTTACGCCCCCAGTGCCTGTTCCAGATCCGCGATCAGGTCTTCCTTGTCCTCGATGCCGATCGAGAGCCGCACCACGTCGGGGCCGGCGCCGGACTTCACCTTCGCCGCGTCGTCGAGCTGGCTGTGCGTGGTCGAGGCCGGATGGATGACGAGCGAGCGGGTGTCGCCGACATTGGCCAGATGTGAGAACAACTGCAATTTCGACACGAGGCTGACACCCGCGTCATAGCCGCCCTTCAGGCTGAAGGTGAACACTGCGCCCGCGCCCTTCGGCGCGTATTTGCGCGCGAGCTGGTTGTACTTGTCGCTGGCAAGGCCGGCATAGCTCACCGCGGATACCGCCGGATGGCCGGCGAGGAATTCGGCGACCGCCTTGGCATTGTCGCAATGCTTCTGCATCCGCAGCGGCAGCGTCTCGATGCCGGTCAGGATCATGAAGGCGTTGAACGGCGACAGCGCCGGGCCGAGGTCGCGCAAGCCAAGCACGCGGCAGGCGATCGCGAAGGCGAAATTGCCAAACGTCTCCTGGAGGCGGATGCCGTGATATTCCGGCCGTGGCTCGGAGAGCATCGGATATTTGCCGCCCGTCGACCAATCGAAGGTGCCGGCATCGACGATGATGCCGCCGAGCGAATTGCCGTGGCCGCCCAGAAATTTCGTCAGCGAGTGCACGACGATGTCGGCGCCATGGTCGATCGGTCGGATCAGATAGGGTGAGGCCAGCGTGTTGTCGACGATCAGCGGCACACCTGCCTTACGCGCCACCGTCGAGATCGCCTCGATGTCGGTGATGCTGCCGGCGGGATTGGCGATGGACTCGATGAAGATCGCCTTGGTGCGCGGCGTGACCGCGCGCTCGAAGCTCGCGACGTCATCGGGATCGGCCCACACCACGTTCCAGCCGAAGCTTTTGAACGCGTGCGTGAACTGGTTGATCGAGCCGCCATAGAGTTTTCGCGCGGCGATGAATTCATCGCCGGGTTGCATCAGCTGCTGCAATACCACGACCTGTGCGGCATGGCCCGAGGCAACCGCGAGCGCGGCGGTACCGCCTTCAAGCGCGGCAACGCGCTCTTCCAGCACCGCATTGGTGGGGTTGCCGATGCGGGTATAGATGTTGCCGAACGCCTGCAAGCCAAACAGCGAGGCGGCGTGGTCAGCGTCGTTGAAGACGAAAGAGGTCGTTTGATAAATCGGGGTCGCGCGCGCACCGGTGGTGGGATCGGGCTGCGCACCGGCATGCACGGCGAGGGTTGAAAATCCCGGAAGGCGATCGCTCATTGAGGGCGTCCTGTTCTTTTGGTCTGAAATTGCGCGGCATGCTGATCGGCGCCGCGGCTGCCGTCAAGGCGGCGCTTCACGGGGAATGACCGTGCTACGCATTGTCG
>WNGR01001283.1_pt1 | contig 29943 bp, 41 predicted proteins | sample 5407581 | NCBI WGS metagenome assembly WNGR01 (sample SAMN13153383, study PRJNA577476) | soil metagenome | isolation source: 80 cm soil or saprolite under Garry oak tree replicate 2 | place: USA:California | collected 2016-06-15
ACTGGAGGATTTGCAGATTACCTTTGGGTACCGTGAGCACTTTTCTGCCGTACTCTCTTGCCTTCTGTTCAACCAAAGTGCAGGCACCTGGGTCTCGATGTCACGAGTGGCAAAGTGTCTGTTGGTGGTGACGGCTCAAACCCGATGCCATTTACTTCCAGACCCGACATCGCACGATACCTTTCCTATGTGTTGACGCACCTTCCCGCTGACCAACTGAAGAATCGTTCCTTCACCATAACGGGTGACACCAAGGTACGTGCAACTCTGATTTGGTGCCTCGACGTTGGACGGTAATAAAAGTATCAAATCAGTCGTTCAACGAGATATTCAAGGAATACGAAGCGAAGACCGGGAAGAAAGTGGAAGTAGCTTACATCCCAGTTTCGGAACTTGATGCGCGACTTGCTTCTAATCCTCGAGAGGAGAAGACAGACAACTATCTGTACCCTGACTGGAATCCGTCCTCTGTGCTTGATAACATCCCAGTTGCTTGAATCATTCGTACTTAACACTGTGCATGTACATGTAGAATAACTTGAAGAATGAACATACTGTATTGTTTGAACGCATGTACGACGAGGACTTTTCTCATCCAGCCCACTGCACTTAAAGCGGATGTGGTATTCCACGGCCCATACCATTTTTGTTCTACTACTGTCTTGCATTCCAGCACCCACCATACCGACCATCAGTTTATCCGGCGGTTGTTGGTTTACAGCGTCGGACTATCTTACATACTGCCTGCATCTCACATCTCTATCCTATTTTCCTGCAGGTGTCAGGCGTTTGCATTCTATATAAATAAAGTGACGTGTCCTGGTTGAGTCAGTTACATGGAAATATCACGAGTCCATCCTTCTCCGAGCGTTAAATGCCTTCACGACCCCAGCAATTTGTTCGTAAAACCATGCCTGAGACTTCTTGTCTTCGAGGAGAATCAACTTGTCGAGGTCTTTGCCCGTTTTATGGACAACTCGTATTCCGCGATCCTCGTTGATCACACGCTTCACTTGCGTCAGCGGGAGATCCCAGCTCAGACGCAGCTTCTTCGTCCCAAACGTAAGGACACGATCAGCCGTCAGTAAAGTTACGCCATCTCCACCGGGAAGGTCTATTTTTTATCGTAAGCGGAAGCACGAGACGGAGAAGCGAAGATGGGCGTAAAACGTACTGATGTGTGCGACGTAAAACTCTTGTCGGTATGCGCCGTTATCAACATCCTTCAGCCAATACTGCCCAAGAGCTTCGCGTTCGGAGAATGGCTGTAGGTTCCGTTCAATCACCACGAGTTCCTTCATTTCTGAGAGCTGCTTACCACCAGCACCCGATCTGGGGGCACGTGTCGGGGCTATAACGTATTGGCTAAACCGCACGCGAGATGAACACCCAGTCACTCACCGATCTTATGCGTTCCCGTGCAGGGCGGTCGAACACGGTCGTGGTGTTACGGACACCTTTCGGAAGGTAACATCGTGAGTAGATGGATGACCAGCACCTGAGAGACGTTACATACCTTCAGAGAGATTGGAGGCGAGGTCAAAGAAACCAACGGCGGGTTTGGTGACGGCGCTGTACGGAACATATATGTCATGCATTTTTACCATCCTGCGGGTATTAAACTCACCCGACTAAACCCTTTCCGACACCTTTGAAGAATCCGAGAGCACCTTCAGATTCCGCACCCTCGATTGGTTTCATCTATCAAAGCGGTAATGAATTGGAACAAAGGTGATATAAAATAAACTCACGACTACGCCTTCCACGCCGCTGGCTATACTGCTCGCAAGGGCCTCGGCTCCTGCGGTCACTCCATAGCTATTGACGCATGTCTGTCAGAAAAACGTCGCAGGGTCGAGGGCATGCCCTTACATAGCATGGCGGGGTTTATTCCGTCTTTGGTTCAGGCGCCGGCGCTTCTGGTACTCAGAATCAAGTGTTGCAGCAGATAGGCCTAACATCCTATGGTCTACATCATGATCGATGGATGGCATGTCACTTACCCTTGCCTATACTACTAGTGACCTTAGTCACGCTGTCGGAAAACCCGAAAACAGTCTTCTTGACGAAACTGGCAGCTCCCTAGTATGATGTAGTGTGAGTATTGCGGCCAATGTGAAAGAAAACACACCTTTGCAATCCCGACACCAAGGTCACGGTTACCACGCATGACAGCACCAGTGAAAGGCTCATAGAAGATGTCTGCCACTCCAGAACTAACGTTGGTAAACAGTCCGACCGGGTTACCAATAAAGTCTGCTGAGCCAAGGATGCGGTACAACTGCCGAAGGACGTCTTGGCGATAATGATACATGATCCTTGTTTGGAGATCAGCAGGCGTCAAACGCATATCCTTGATTGCAAGGGCATTCATCTCTAGAGGTGCATCTTTGACGTTCCCAACGGCCATTGTCAGAGCATTGACTATGACGGCAAGAGGGTTCCGGAGTTCCAGTCTACGAAGAGAATATTGAGCCTACTGTAGATGCGAAAACGTGGAGGCCACCTACTTCTCTTCCCCACTGACCCGATCGGTACGCTCAAAGGACAGTGACAAGCATATGGGCTGAAGCTCCAGGACTTCGAAATATAGGTTGTTTTCACTGGCTAGGTCTTCCGGTTCCGGTATTTCGACGGGCTGCTCGATGAGAATACTGACAGAAATGAGAATGTGGGAGATTGGATAGGTCAAAACATACTGTGTCTGCTCTTCCTCCCAGGAAGCGCCACGAATTTTGCTCAGCTCATACACCGCATAGAGAAAGTCCTCATCCGCTTGGATAGTCAGGGCTTGCAGCAAGATTGAGAAGTACTTGATAAATAGTACACCGTGCTCTGGGAGGCACCCGGTTAGAGGAGGGAGCTAATAAGTCGAAAATCATCACCTTGATCATTAAGCCATATCAGTGAGAACTGCACGGTTGGTAGGGCAGCTATATCACTAGCTTGTCCGGAAATCGGGGTTGGCTGTAAAACCACAGGGAAAGTGGCGTCGTGTAGTTGGTTGTCGATCTGAACTGTGCCACAGGACAAATTGACAGACTGCGCAACGGAACTGGCAGTATAATCGACTTTGAGACGTTCCAACGACAAGTATACCACCTCAATAACGCGGCGATTGACCAACGAGACGCCAATACCGTCGAGATTCACATCGAGCATGAAACTCGGCTGGATATCATCTGTGACCGCTTCGAATGCTTCAGTGCCACTAGATATTGTGTCTACTCGTAGACTTGAGCTAGAGGCACGGGATTTGGGACGATAAGGGCTAGTCTCTTCATTGTAGTTAGATAGTCGCAGAACCTGCTGATGACCTGATGCCCGGGCATCCATTGAGATTACGCCTATACCCCTTTCATTCTAAAAAAGCAATTCTCATCTCGAAAATAAGGAATGTAGATGTCATTACCAACCTGGAATTTAAAGGGCACAAGATCACCAATTTCGAGGATATCCACAGCACGACGAGAACCGTTGATGGTCAAGAGCAATTTCTTCTCTCTGGCCGCAGGGAAGTCCCACGCATACGGACAAGATGTGTGTTCCGGTAATCGATAGGTTGGGTTCGTTTTAGCCGAGTCGACATTGGCGTGAGTGGCGTCCTAGGTGGAAGTGAGCCCTAAGGCGTTGTGTTTTCACTTCAGGACCTACCATTTGGCACAGAGTCACAGCGTAACTGCTCTCGTTCTCAATCAAGAACGGCCAGCCATCGTCCGCAAGGTTAAGGGAAACAAAGATGGTTGCCCCGTCCATCTTGATATCTGCTCGGATGAGATGGGTCGTTCCCCCCTCGCCTGGCCGCCTCAATCTGAAATGCACCGAGCCTATGTCCTCTATGCTAATGGGGGGAGACCTAGCCAACAATATGTTTACGATTTCTCCTTCAGAAGGCTGAAAACTCACCATTGGTTGTTCATTCCGGGAAAAGCAACTGTAAGCAGTTTGTCCCTTGTTCGTAGAGTGTACAGAGGCACACGGTCCCCCGGGTCCAACGCCGATCTTCCTTGTGGTACAACAGAATGTTCCCGGAAACACATCGCCTCGGACAAGTTATTCTTTATGAGGAACCGAGGTGCAAGTGTTATGATCTTTGTTAACTTATACTTGCCAAGGCCCTCTGTCCACGATAGTCCTACGTGAGTCTCTTCGTTCTTCTGGCTTTGCGAGGGTATTGCTAGAGCCATATCGGCTGTCGGAGCCTCAAGGCTTACGTTCTGTAGAGGGGTCATATGTACACAGCGTACGAAAAGAGTTGATCAATTACCTTGGACCACGACGACTTGCCGACCGAAAAGATAAATTCGTTTCCACTGCTACTTGCGTGACATAACACTGCTCACACGTAGTCAAGAAATGACATGAGTCGGCATGCAGTGTTCGCAAAACGTACGGAAGGGCGACGTGTCTTCCAATACGCGGAAAATGTCGGTCAAGGTCATGCAAGGGGGTATTGACACGTACCTGTCTGCGTTTCCCCCGCGACATCCTGTGGAGGGCCGGTTCTATTACGCACAGACCTTACGGAGAACGGAAGGCCCGTTTTGTTGACGATAATGTAGGGGGAGTAAATTTGAACCTTGACTGCCCCACCTGAATCGGGTAGTCGACTTGGCGTACATCAGCGTCACATAGAGACGACTCGGCACCACAACGCTCACACATAATTGAGCCTCAAATCAAGCTTGCGTCCTCGGGCATCTTGCAGAGTCAATCGACTCTCAATGTCGAAGTCAGAGTGCCCGTCCGTATTGATGATACTAAAATCACTGGCTTTGAAGGCTATAATGGCACAATGAGCTTGCGGAGTCCCCTGACTAGACCACCAACCTGTGTCGTTGATCTCAATGTTAAGTAGGACTAGATGAGAGAGCTCAACGGAGTGTATCGGCATTATACCACCTGCGCGGAGATAGCTTCTCCAGTTCTGGTCAGTATCCTTGTCATATATTCTATACTGTAGGTTATATGGCAACAAGTTTTCGAGCTGTATCGGTGCCATGAGGTAGAGATCCATCTTCGGGTACCGCCTAAATTTGTCAATGACGTGGTGAGTAGGAAGTCAGACACCTGCGGGTGGCACTTACCGCCAGCTTGCAGGTGGACCAGTAGCGTCTGTCTTCACAAAGGCGTGGAATCGGAATGTGGCTTCTGAGGGATCTTGGTGTTCGCAGTGAAGAACCAAGAAGCGAGATCTTGACTGAGAGTCTACTAGATCTTCCAGGGTTTTGGGATTGGACCACCGGTAGCCAAAGCCCTCTGCGGGTTTATCTCAGAATAAACTTCTTCTAAGTGGACGAGGTTACTTACGATCGGGTTGGACCCTGAGCTTGCTCCTCCCGACCTTCACAAGAGGAAGAGAATAATCCTGACCGGGAGCTGTATGACCTGTGAATCTATATTCTCGCACAGGTTGGAGGGTGTCGCACCCAGCTTAACAATAACGCCGCCACCGCCGCCAGAATGATCCCCGGCTTCTCCAACGGCGATCTCGAGAGGATACAGAGTCCGGTTTTGAACCCTATATGTCGACCGAAGTGTGACAATCTTTGTGTTCGCCTCGACCCTGACTTCACAGAGCAGCCGGTTGTAACACTTTTCGGTCCTCGGCCTCAACGCAAAGGTATATTCTCCTTCCCTGTCGACTGGAACAGCGCTCAGTTTCTCCCATGCTTGGTCAACGAACTGGATGGTAATGCTGCTATCACCAGACGGGGTGTGCTTGATATTCATATCAACATAAGCTCATGATGTACCGTATGCATGGACACACCTCACGCATCGTCCTCCAGTCGTCGAAGCGCCAATCTACCGTTTGACCGTCGTTGACTATGATAGCATTAGTCCTCCTCGCTTCACTGAGGTCACTTTCTGCGCCGGACCACAATCGAAGTGTGGTCCCTGTGATGTTGCGAATGCGATATGGTGCGCGACTCCCTCTTGCTTTTTGAAGAACGTGCTCACTTTCCCGACTGAGTGAGTTGAGGGTTTCAAGGGCGAGCTCAACGAAGGCGGTGCTCAGATTTACGTTCAAACGCTCAGTCGAAGTCACTTTGGTCGTAAGCGCGTACGAAGGAAGCTCTCGAGAAACCTAGATGCCCGTCGTCACAACGGTCGTGAAAAGTTAGAGAGAACCTACTGAGGCAGTAAACGTCCAAGGGTCGGTCACTAGGCATAGTGCGTTGAGAAAAATAGATGAGTGTTAAGAAATACATACATGGTTCCCAGTGAGAATTTGTCAAATTCCAGTAGTTGATCGAGGTTTCAACGGTAGTTGCCGCCCGCAGCTTCCAACTGTCAGACTTGTGGAAGAAATAACGTGTGTACAACCTACCTCTCCGGACCAGTCACTGAGACTCACAACAAATGACCTGACGACGAGGTGCAGCAAAGGTTGTTCGTGCAAGTCACCAATTAGAATCAGGCGGAACCCATCAAAGGAAGCCTTGAGCTAAACCAGAGTTCATCGTATTATCCAGTTGTGAATCTTCTCTACGAACCTGTTCTTTCGATAACACCACATGTGCTGTACCCAAAAGCTGGTTGTTAGGTTGGCCCCAATTCGATACTATGCCTTGAGTAGGTCCTCCAGAAAACCGGCCTGTTGTTGGGGCTGCTAAAGAAGGACGGGTTGGCTTGGAGCTAGAGACAACACTTGTTTGTTTTCCGTAGGCATCTATAGCCTTATTGACGATAGTCAAGATCAGCATAATATCACGGTAAGATGCCCGTAGGACTATAGGTTTGAATGCGATATCAACGCTAGTCATCTGTTGCAACGATAATGTCCGGTTGTCCAGAGCGAGAGTGAGATCGACGTCATCCAAGATTCGGGCTTCTTCTGGCCTTCCCATGCGTAGCAGAGCCATTCCGGCGCGGGTCATGGTGAGCGCAAGGATTCCCTGAATTAAACGTAAGGCAATCAATTCGGCAAACATGAGCAGCGCGAAACATGCCTGTTGAGAAAGAGATATTTGAGCAACCGTCAAGCGTATTGCTTGGGAATCAGAATCGAGATCATCCTCGAGAACGCTGATTGACACGTCATGTAAGTCAATCCTGAATTGGACACTCGCTTGCTCGTCGGGGGCGGCGTTTGGGTTTCCTGTTTCCAAGGCTTTGGGAACCTCCATTTCGTTTACATCAGGATCAGAAGCCTCAAACGCGCTCGTGAAGAACTCCGTGAGTGCGAAGACAGGGGCAAGAGAGAATAGGATATGTGGCGAATCCACGGTAAGGACAGCGAGGGAAGAGCGTTCAGAACCGCTAGATGAAGTGTAGAGAAGCATGAACTGATTCCTGTCATGCTGAGCCGCGGGTATGATCTCACGGAACTTAGAAGGTGCCGGGGTGGTATTGCTCATTGTGAATGATCTGAGTACCACCTGAGCCTCCATTGCGCCGTCAGATAGCGTCTTCACGCGCACGCTATTGTCGCTCAACGCAAACCTGGCGATACCATGTTCCTTCAGACTGGCTTCCGTAGTAGCTTGACGGTCAAATAGTTGGAGTTTGACAGTCTTCACGGTGAAGACTAGATCCAGCGTGGTTCTAGGATGGGTGCTACCCGGGTGTCCATCCAGCTCAGGGCGTAGGTCTACTGCTGATTCGTTGTAAGACTCGGGCTTGACGAGGGAGCGCTCTACAACTCCACGACTGCTCGCAGAGGGCTCGGCCTGGACTGAGCCTTCTGGAACTCCTGCTAAGATACGTGGAATTGATCGAGAAAGCGCCATTAGCATCCCGTATTGAACTTCTGTTAATGCGAGCTTGATTTCAGACACCTTTACGTTTACCTAGTCAAGATAGTCTCGTCAGATAATATTTATTTTTTTATAGTGAACTTCACCTCAGTGTCCGGTCGATGTGCGTTGTCAGATAAGCCACCTGACTGGATAATCTCTGCGGCAATGGCTATGTCATCAATCATCTTGAGTGTGGACGGGTTTTCGTCATAAAATATTGTTGAGACGAGTTGCATGCCGCGGAGGCTAGCCTCAGTTCTTGGTATGGCACCTTGATAGCTATTGCTTGCCGTGATCTCACCGAGACGCATGGTCAATGAATCACGAGATGAAGACGGATTCGAGGGAAAGATGACGATCGGAGTCTTTATGGAGATATTGAACCCCATGCGCTCGATTTTGGAGGCACGTTGAACAGCAACTTCGGTAGCGGTGTCGTATAATCCTTTCAGTCTAGCCAGCTTCAAGAGAAAGACGTAGATGTCGTGCAAAGGTTGCTCCAGGTAATGGAAAGTCACTGACGCCGCTGCGAGAGAAACTGACGAGTCGATTCCTTTCTCGGTCTCCGGATCTCGAGGGTCGAACGTCACGTATCTGAATTCAGCCAGGTGATCACCTTCGATGAACATCAGTTTCTTGAAGTCCAGTGACGACGTTTCTGTTCCAGAGTCATCGCTGAGCGATAAACTCCCCAACCGTACGTGCACGTCCATAGTTTCGCTCAGTAAAACGGATGCGTCCGCAGTCGATAAGGATAATGTGGCGATACGGGAACCAGCATCGGTAATGGTGACTGGGGAGTCTGTCAGAATCACGCTCCTCTCATGCAGAGTACAAAATCCCCACCTTCAACACTGGCAAGCTTTACAAAGAGACGAAGTTTACCAGTCCGTTGTACCGACGACGATTCTGGTGCCGGCTCAACAACAGCCGTGGTGCTTTCGACGGCGGTAGAGGGCTCGCCAGGAATAGGCGAAGACGGAACAAACGTGGTCATGATGAGGTCGTACAACGTTAAGAGAGGCTCCGGCGCCGTCCAGAATATGACCGTAGATACGTCCACAGTGATGTCTTGATCAAATCCCTCGTACTCCGGCGAGGTGTTCTGGACACGCGTGTAATCTACGCGGAGAAGGTCCTTTCCGTCAACGGACCCATCTGCAGAAGAGAAGAGTTGAAGAGGTTCAAAGCCTGGCTCGGCAACTTTCATGGATAAGGAACTATAAATTTATAAGTTGCAACCTTCAGGCAGTCGAAGGGAAACGGACCCAAGCCGGACCCCGATCTTCATATCGTGTTGGGTGAGCGAGAGCACCAACGAGAAGGTATCGAAAGAAACATGTCCAAGAGGTTTCTCGCTTGCCAAACTTTGGGATTTGTATAGGGATGCACGTAGGGTAGTCACTTGGAACGAAAGCTCGAACATTCGCTGGCCCACTCCCAGGTCCTGGTGACGACGTAAATGCAACAATCGAAACTAGTTAGAAAGGCTCGAAAGTATGCGCACCTCGCGACTCCTATCCTCCGTAGACTGTCCATCTTCTGCGTCCTCATAGTCTGATTCGTCGACGTTGTACTCTGTCTCGGGAAGATCGAAGAGCCCCGACGACAAGGGATAGTCAGATGGCACGACTGCATTCGAATCGACGACAGAGGAGTCAAATCTTGGTATGGTGACATCGATAAGACGTAAAATGGACTTGTATTTGGAGTCAGAGAAATTCAGCTGTAGCGTGGGTAACTTTCCAGAGATCTTGAAGCGAGCCAGGCTGACGACACTCGGCACAATTGAATTCTGGACCTGCAGATCGATGCTGACTCGTTCGATGATATGGAGAGACGAATCATTGAGCGATATTAATGCGTTTCTGCATGATTGCAGATCTCCTCCGAGGACGAACTGACGCGAATATTAGAGGTGTCGTGTAGTTTAGATGAGTATTGTCCACCTGTGCATCCTCCAGCTTGAGATTAAGCTTATCATACATGAGTGATTCAAGCCTCGCGTAATCATCGTCTGTATATTGTTGGGCCCGTTTGAGATGAACCTGGCGGATGGCCTCCTTACTTGCCAGGTCGCTTTCGATGGAAATATGACCGGCATCGATGAGAAGATGTGTACACCTGTGAGTAGAGATGCTGCAAAATCTTAGATAACAAAGAATGTAAAACCATGAACGCATTTACCTTTCGGGTATGATGATAATCGGCGCTTTCATATCTACATGAAGATCGATCGTTTTGTGAGTTTGCAACGCATACTCGAGGCCAGCTCGTGTTTCCTTGCGCAGGCCTTCGATTGCCCCACCGGCTGCAGTCTGTGAAGGAGGTGAGTGATGATGAACAAGCATCAGGGAGTTCACACCCACAAGTAACGCTTCGACAGACTCAAGCCGGTCTTCCGGGGGCTTGAAAAACTTGTATATTGCCTCCACATATCCCCTATGATACACGACCTCCATATGTCTCATCCGAATCGCGAGCGCGGTATCGGCTCGTTCATCGAGCGGATTGTTCTCAAACCTCATGTACAAAAAGGGATCTTTGGGATCAGCCTCTGTCGCGCTGCCCAACGTTGGCGAGTCCTGTTTGACATGGACTATTTGAGGGAATAGTGTATCTCTTGTCGTACCATCGAAAACGCTGAACCCGCCGAGTGAGGTGGAAACCTCTAAATTGTCGCGTCGCTGAATGGCTATTGCCTGAAATTCGTCAAAAATCACGGAGATAATCTCTTTTGCAATTCCATGTGGGTCCGTCTTCAAGGCAAATGATCCCCTCTTAAGTTGCGTTTGGACCCTCGTCTTGAGGGCGTCCTTTGGCAACTCAAACGATTCAGCAAGAGCTGCCTTCTCATCATAGTCAAGAACTTCGTATAACTCTCGCCGTTGTTGGTCGGTCATGTTTTCGAACGGTGACTCTTGCGTCGGTTGCGTCGGCGGAGCAGAGCTTGAAGAGCTCCAGACAGGAAGCCAGCTTGTCCAACCGGAGCTCTGCGCTGCCACCCGCTTCTTCTCATCCTCGACTTGCTTCCGTATCGTGCCATCCTTGCGCAATTCCGAACGCGAGATGGATCTGTAGAACCGAATATCCTCGTATGAGAGTTTTTTCTCCAATGCCTCGAGCTCCGACAGTTCCTAAGATCAGATGAGTACCAGTGCCATGATGGTGGCAAAGAACACACCTCGATCGAACAATTATTTAGTTGCTTCTCCTTGAAAAGTTCAACATAACGACGACGGTCGTCGCGGCGCTCGGCAAAAAATGCCCATGTCCATCTGCGCCTTCGCTCTCGAACGCTATCTAGGATAGCACTTCCTGCGAAGGTAAGGAGTGCGCGAGGTCGGTTTTCCTTGAACTCTTCTGGACGTCGATATTTTACGAACTATACCGACTTAGGTGGGTGACAGCGTAAGTAGAGTTAACATGAAAGCTGCGTACTCGTGACTTTCTTCTCAACAGGGGGATGGTCTCCAACAAAGAAATGATGTCCCTGAACTGATGATCGTCAAGAAGAACCCCGATTTCGGGAAACATGAGTTGAATGTCGAATCGAGGGGCATCCTGCGTTGCTTTGTGCCGCAAGACAACCTAGTATCACAGTTGGGCACAGAAAAACATCCATTGCAAGATCTGTCTTACCCTGCCTTCTCCCGAGACTGGCTTCAAAATGAATTGGTGATCTTGGGGAGCCCCTTCCCGCGCAATCTGAGTGATCTAGTCATGGGCCATGTAATGATGCACAAATGGAAGTACGAGACCATGGAGGAGAATTGCTCTACAGCGGTCTCGTAGGACTGCCCAGACATGCTCTGCGCGTCTGTGTCAAAGTAACCCGCCAAATATTCCAGCTTCGCCAACTGTCCTAGTGTTAGGTGGTAACGATAACTCAACAAGTCGACTCACTTTGTGCACAGTCTTGCTGCTTCCCTCGATGAAAGCAGGCACCCAATTCTCGTCGACTGAAACCGCGGAGAAACTAGACAGTGTGATACCCACGGCGAATGGATGCTAGCAGGAGTGATAGTTAAGACCCGTTTAACGCCGGTTTTTGATTCGTAGACGTACACCTGGAACGCTGATGTTATCTTCGTACCGGATGTGCACGTTCTTAACAGTCACTTGGATGTTGTTGAGAAGTTTTGCGAGGAACGACGCAATAAAACCTTGGTTTTCTGCACTGTCTTCGGTACCTTCAATGCGATCAATATCTACAATCTTATCAAGCACAACGTTATACCTTCGACTCCAGTTGCTCGCATATGGAGCACCTCAGCATTCTCAAGGCGCTCTAATTTGGCGCCTTGCATGCGGCGCTCGAGTTCGTCCGGATCTTCGCCATCCTCCTTGCGCGGGACGACAAGAAGATAAACGTCTTCGATGAGAACTTCGACGGGCTGGTTTCCCAGATTAAACCAATGCAAGGACAAGGAAAACTTTCCCAAATGGCCTGTCCCACTATATTAATGAGTTTTCCCCGGGGCAGAGAGAATGCAGACCTTCAGAAACATCTATCGGCAGTCGAAATGAGTCCAAAGCACCCTTCTTGATGCGAAGTTTCCCCAAAGTTACTTGACCTGATCCGTGCACGATGTCATTTCCGCCATTGCTTTAAGCGGCATCGACTTACCTTGAACAATCCCAAGGTTGAGTAAACCCATATCCAGATTTTCAACATAGGGGGCAAGAAAGCGACTGAAAACCTAGGCGCAGATGAGAATATGGTATATTGAACGGGGAAAAGGTGTGCACAATTCCAAGGAGTTCTTTGAGAGGGTTGGTAAACCATCGTGATCGTGACATAGCTTGAACTAGTCGTGGCCGTGGCCGTAATCGATTAGGAGACCTTCAGACACGCGCCAGCGGTTAGGCTATATCCAGAAGAGGCCAATCCGAAATATGGGCACGCTTCGTCGCGGTGGAAGTGAATCGTCAGAGCCCTTGAAAGGCCCGGGCAATTGAATAATACGTCATCGAAGGTGTGTGCGTGATATGATTATATAACATTGATCCGAATTCGAAAATAAATTACGCTAGCCTTATTAAAAGAAAGATGCGGCCTTGGCGTGCTTCTGACCTCTGCCGGGATCTATTGGCCTATGGTAGAAATCTCGAATCTACTCATCACCTCGTTTTCTTTACATGTGGGGATAAAGAGGCATACCAAAGGTTTCACGAACCGCGATCGTCTGGAAATTCCTCACCGTATCAAACTCAGTCGGCGAAAATGGCTTCGGCATGGGATTTGAATCACGGTTTCCTCGTGGGCTACCGTATTTAACCCGAGCGTCGAGGGATATCTGCCGCCACTATACATACCTTTCGGTTTCAGGATCGTATCCCTCACCCACTCTTCACCATCCCCATGTTGTCTCTACTCCCTCAGCCGGTGAACAGTATCCCAGATGCTCGTCAGGACGCCCCATGCGTGAACGAGGTCTGATGGGACCAACCACACCTTGTGGTCGTGTGACTAATTCGTTTCCGTTCCTGACAGCTGGGCGACGTCCGTGATGCCTTGAAACCCATCACAGAGTGTGTATGCATCGTTCTGGTGCACGATTCTTGCATTTTTAATCACTGAAGGCAGACTGCTTACTTCGACACATGAGGAATCTGTGAGACTGTATTGTACAGTGCCAACATGGTCCCCATCGTCTGACATGTGTATGTTGGACTCAAGATCTTCCCAAGAGGAAACGCATTGACTAGGATATGGCCCAGGCATTGACCTTCATGACCTTAACGACCTACGATCTCGCTCACTAGTCTTCATCCACGATCTAGTCAATTCTTTGCGTGAATCTGGCGTACGCAGACTAGTATATGGTGGATGTCGACACCACTGAAGTATTTCTGGATTTTAGGTCAGAGCCTCCTACACGCTTGCGCCGTCCAGTTCGCCGATGTGCCTGATCTGTGCCTGCCACTCACGACTGAACAAGAACGCGATCCAACTTTCAGCACAAGACGCCTATACTAAACTGAAAACGGGAATCCGGTAAGATTTGGCTCATATTGAATTTATATTACGGTGAGCTGAGAGAATGGAATAGCGAACGGGTACTTTTGGTTGAGTTAGAAGAAGGGCCGGCTTTAGTGATCACGTAGCATAGAGTCTTGTTTCCGTTCCAGTATTTTGCCCCGAAAATTTAAATTCCGATCATGACCGACGGAAGATTTCCGGTGCCGGCTGTTCTGAGTGGCTCCCAACTCTTTCCCGTGTTTCTCCTCCTCCCCGCTTTCGTCTCGTCATGGCTCCCCTCGCGGATTTTATTCTCAAACATGCCCCCATTCCTCATATTCCCTACCACTTAACCCATTATGTACGTGGCGCAACTCCACTTTCGACTCAGCCCGTCGTCCTCAGCGTCCTTGCTGGCTATCTCGCCACCATCTTCGGAATTCGCGAGATTATGAAGACACGTCAACCACAAAAGCTCACCTTCCTTTTCCAAGTCCACAACACTGTTCTCAGTTCTGGTAGCGCTCTCCTTCTCGTGCTCATGCTTGAGGAGATCATACCCATCTACTGGCGACATGGCGTCTTCGGCGCGCTTTGTGGCGCTGAAGCCTGGACTGAGGTTGGTAATTCTCAGGTTGAACATTCTGACGACCGAACTAACTCTCCCGTAGCGTATGGAACTGTATTATATCATCAATTACTATATCAAATATGTTGAGCTGCTCGACACCGTCTTCCTTGCGCTGAAGAAAAAACCCTTAGGTCTGTGTCATGAACATGATGACAGATAGCGTCCTTGACATGCTTCTAGCCTTCCTGCATGTATACCATCATTCTGCGACTGCCTTCCTTTGTTTCACTCAACTCAACGGGAAGACAAGCATCGTAATTCGGTTTCTTTCCCTCACTAATCCTCGATTAACCGCTTTTTTGGCAGTCTTGGACCGTCATCACGCAGAATTTGGCTGTTCATGTCCTTATGTGTAAGTGGGTTTCAAGATCTATCCCGTGAGTTTGCCTCATCATCACGCAGACTACTATTATTATGCCACTGCCGGCGGTGCCAAGATATGGGTCAGTAGACACGGTTGACTCTCCTTGCTGGTATAGCCATTGATTATTGTCTACTTTCTATGCTTTCATTCTTAGTGGAAGAAGTACTTGACCACTATGCAGATCGTTCAGTTCGTCGTTGACCTGCACCTCGTATACTTCGGGAGTGAGTAAATATTTCACTGATGAGATTGATACTCTAATATTGTCGTTTCGGGCAGCATACTCCTATTTTGCCAGCACTTATTGGCACCACCTTCCGGTGCTTGGCACCTGCCATGGGACAGAGTCGGCTGCTGTGTTTGGCTGCGCGCTGCTGTCAAGCTATCTCCTGCTCTTCATCAAGTTCTACATCGATACGTACAAGAAGCCGGCTCGGGGCAAGAAATCAGTTACGAATGGACATGCAACTGCAAACGGGAATGGGTTTGTGCTCTTCATGCTTGACCCCGGATCACGACTGACGAGTATATCATTGACAGGTTGAAAGAGGATTAAGAACACGTTTCGAGAAAAAATTCCGCACGAATAGACGCATGGATCCTTGGCGGGAATCCTACTTCATTTTTATCCGTCTACATATACCACCGTGGTTGGTTAAATCACGGACCTACCATAACAAGATTAATCATTGGGGACAACTGCCACTCAGAGCCTGTTCGCTCTTTTTTTCTTTACCGGGTTCTCGTCGCAAAATATCACGTCTTGTAACGCTAGATGTTACAATCTAGGGTTTCCTAATTGATGTCTTGTTTGCAATCTGAATCATTGTCATTGAGTTGGGTGAGACGAGGATTACGTTATTTTTGGTCGCGCCTGGGTCTGGTTTGTGTTAGATGAATCCGACGGTCTCTACATGGGAACCCAATCATACCCGTATCTCTGCACTTTTCGCACACGAACCCATGCCGGAGAATCGGGGCCATGCACAGTCCAAACGCTCTATAACTCCACGGGAAATTTTCCTTCCTGCCGAAGTGTACATCTCTAACCAAGCGGCTGCAGCTTTGCGAAAGGTACCTTGTTTATTTTGTTGCGGTGTGTCACTTATCCAGCGCTCGCGAAACAGCCTAATCCACGCAAGAGGGCAGAGAAGAGAGAGTCCACGAGACCTCTGTCCATGCTATGCGACGATAATCAAAGAAAGGTTAAAGGTGTGTAGACCGACGATTGTTGCGAAGTCTTATCCGGTGCTTCGACGCTTATGTGCCCCGCAGAGAAATCAAGTTGGTTGAACTTGGCCCGTGTTCCGACCACCAGTGATCAATGGAGACAGGCTACATGTCGACTAATGGAAGAGGAGGAAGGATGCGTACTGAATGTCTACCTTGAGGTAAGTTGCTCTTTGTCCCCCTACAGTCTATGTATCAACGAGCATGATGTTCTTGCACAGGAAGCCATCTTATTCCAGTCCGTTCACCTACACTTGCTGCTACACACCGATATCCGCCCCGCCGACCAATCGTTGTTCTTTCGTAAAGATTGCCTAGGGATACACTGTTCTGTGTGGGTTCCCACAATCTTCTATAGCTGTAGCCGTTGAGTTTAAACGATATATTTCCCAGCGATCAACGATGGAGTGCAACTCGCAGCACAGAACCTCTTTACTTTGCATTCCCTTCTACGGAAGCCATGAACACCTGGATGGCACTACTTCGGTCATATGCGTCTCCCGAACTCTACGGCAAGTCACGCGCGCACGGGGGAGGAACGTACCGCATTTGGAGGCAAGTCGAACTGACTTGTATCCAGGGGCGCAACATCGGTGTCCCTCGCCCAGCCGAACTCAATTCCAATGGTATGGCTGGAGATTCGGAAGGGCGCGGCGATGCGGAAGCCGGGGACTTGGATCTCTTCTGTGAAGTCTACTTCAATAACGTGCTCTCTGGCCGAACGGTTGTCAAAAAGAGCATGGGCTCGCCGGACTGGCATGAGGGTTTTCTATTCACGGATCTGCCTCCGTTCGAGAAGCTGGCGATTGTCGTCTGGCGCGAGAAGAAATTGCAGAAGCCGTTCGTCGTCGGTACTGTCCACATCACCTTAACAAACTTTCGGCGCGGTGAGCATGTAGAGGGTTGGTTCCCCGTGCTATTTGGCGGTTCCATAGCTGCCTGCGCCGAGGTTGGCCAAATAAGGCTGAAGCTTAAAGTCGACGAGTCAGCCGATTTTCTCTCTTTGAATTTTTTTTGCATTTCCCCGTTGAACGATGACGCAGGGAAATAGTGTTACCTTACTCCAAGTACTCCAAAGTGATGGATGTACGTGTGGATTTTGCGAAGTTTCTGGCAGCTCATCCAGGTCCTGAGTAGACGCTCGACCGGCGAAATTATCTGGACTGGATGACCGACCTTGATGTCAAGTCCAGGACAAAGCAAGTATCCGGTCAACTCGTTTCGATAGCTGTTGCCAAGAACAATCTGCTCATCAATGTAATCGAAATGGCCGATCGTGAAGTTGACCAGACGCCGAGCTGTGAGTCTATGACCTCCGTCGACGTAACAGGGATTTATGGACATAAGCTCACCACACGCTGTTTCGCGGGAACACCGTCTTGACCAAAACCATCGAATCATTGATGGGGTGGTACGGGAGGAATTTTCTCGAGGCCAGCGTTGGCCTCACCATACGTCGACTCTGCGTCGAAAACGTGTCCATCGAAGTTGATCCCCTTCGAAATGCCAAAGGAGCAAAAGATGTCGAACGGAATGTCGACCTTCTCGTCTACTGGTGTAAAGAAATTTGGGAACAGATATATTCCGTGCGACAGCAATGCCCTGAGTATGTCCGAATTCTCTATTCGCGTCATGTCGCCTCACTGTGAGGTAGCGAGATGCGTAAATTATTCGAACATCTCCGGCAATTGGTGGAGAAGCGGTTTCGGACAGACTCCGGTCCAGACACCAATATCGAATTGCCACTGCAAAGTGTGTCGGCGTTTTGTTTTCTGCGATTCATTGTGCCAGCCATTTTGCACCCGCATCTCTTTGGCTTATGCTCAGGTATGTTTTAAATGTCCTCGGACTAAGCACATCAGTTCGAATATGGGATTCTAGGTCTCCCTGATCTTCCTGTTCAACGAAGTCTCACTTTGATCGCAAAGGTGATTCAAAGTTTGGCTAACCTGAACGCGGTACGTAAAATTTATTCACCGAGCTATGACATGGTTGACAAGTACATGCAGGCGGTTCAAAAAGAGGACTTTATGCGTGGTGTCAAGTCATTCTTGGAGGAAAAATTACCAGAGATGTTTGAATATATCCTGGTAGTGTCCACACCAGGGCCCGAGGAGTCACTCCAAACACAATCAGAAGAAGCCCATGTCCGGAGTCGTGCTGTCAGAGCCCTTCATCAAAGGAAAAAAAGCATGTCAGAACTGCAGAGAGAGACCATCCCGCACCTGCCACATTTTCTTGATGTCCCAAGATATCTAGCCATCATCACATCCTCAGTTAGTCGCCATTCTCGGGATTCACCTACTCCCCAAGACCCAATAGTCGCAGACTTGTTCAGCCAATGTCACGACGTCGAGCAGCAAGCGCTAAGCGACGTCAGCCGCCAAATAGCGCTGCGTGTCGGAGGACCTATCACCACTCACCCACTTGCGTCTTCCGAACCCAGTCTACCCTCTGCCATTAGCAGTTATGAAACCATCGCGGCCGCACAGCCTTTATCCTTAGGCAACTCCAGTAGAGCGCCTTCCTCATATTCGCGTCCAAAGACCGCGCCATCCAGTGCCCTCTCGGACGACCCTTCTTCACACCCCGGCGCTAGTAGTCGTCACTCAAGGGAGTTCTCACTGTCTGAAGTGAATGTGTCGACAGAAACGACAACATTAGAGACTTACGAGGACCACGACAGTTGGCGTGCACGCAAAAGACAAGTGGCTTACCACCCTCGATCTATTTCGACCGACTCGATTCCCGAGTTCCGTGACAGTCCTTCAGGAGAAAGAACGGCGTTCGTGGAGGCACTCCGTCCGCAGAACCCAGAACGGAAGAAGGGTTTCTTACGCAACATATGGACTCGCAAGTAAGCTGGCGCCTACTCATATCTTAGGGATGTCTGTGTCTTTATGATGGGGATATTGTTATATGTACAAAGATGTATCTATCTGGATATAGATTACATGTCCTGTGGACCCAAACAGGTGGAGGCTATGAGAGTGTCATGACGCAGCATCTGTGGAAAGGGGTTTTTGAATAAGTCTTTGCACTTCCCCCACCACTTCCTCCGAGGTGCTACGAATAGTAATCCGGCAAAGCTACAACAAATAATAATTAAACACCTGAGAAGTACTTCCAATAACTGAAGAAGACGACGCACCTTGGCATCACGATTGGGTTCCAGTCGTAGCAGACAGCCAACCTTGCCTTCACCAGACATGTGAAGAACCCCGGCGCCGACAAAATTGTTTGGATTTGGGTCGACATCAGGAAGGACGCTGAGCTTTTGGCCCGAGATGACTTGTTGCTGTCTTTCGTGGTCGAGCTCCCCGCCACCGGTGAGGTTGACGGGAAAGACGCTTTGGGCCTCACGGGGTGGGCCACCGATGAGTTTCCAACGCTCGAAGAAATCCGAAGCACCCAAGACGACCGGTTCGATAAACTTGGTGAGGACTACGGGCAGACGTAGCGCGATAGTCTGGTGCGAGCCGGCGAGAAATGAGATCGTCATGATGGGTGGTGTCGTAAACGCCTTCTTACACTCGACGTGAAGAATCTGCTGTGACTGTGATCGCGGGGCCACCATGGTGGCAGGCATCTTGGCAAATGTTACGGATAGTGCTTCGGGGTCGTCCACGTCGACTTTTGTGGTGAAGCTGGTCAAGGGGGCGGAGATTTTGTTTCCCATATATACGGCAAGTTGTCCAATATGACCCTGATACCGCGACTTTATCCCAACTTGAATTTGAACATCTTCGTACAGGACGCCTTCGTTAGAGTATGTGAGCTTCTCGAACCAACGGTCCACGTTTGGGCCGACCGCGAGGTGTTGGGCGATAGTGGGCTTCGCATACACTGCCAATGTTGAGGTAGCTGTTGGGCCTGTTGCGCTGGAGGGTCCGGAAAGGTCAAGACCTTGAAGCGATGCTAAAACGTCTGAGGCGCCAGCCGGAGTTGTAGTAGTCCCATTGGTCGGCTTATCCGCAGTCGAGTCCCGTTTGACCTTGGCAACATCACGATCTTGATTGACGTCCCGGCCTCCGTGCACCCAAGTCCGCTTGTCTTCGGTCGCCCCGTGTTTTTTATTCAAACGTGAGAGTAGAGCACTCTCACGTGGTGGGAATGGTGGAATTTCTTCACAAACATTTTGGAGAAGCTCATCGTCATCGGGCCGTGAAGCCAGCGCATAGAACTCGCAAGCCCGTTGTTGCAGTTCGGAATCAAGGACATGTCGATAACGCTCGAAAATATTGATCAGCTGGGCCTTGATTTCCGGAAATACGTTGACCCATTTGATATACGTGGTGAGGAGAAGAGCTCGAGTAGGGGCGGCACAAAATTGAGACTTTATGTGCAAAACTTGCAGCTGGTCGATGGGGCTGTGACCCTCTTCGTTCGCAATCAGATGCCCATACTCGCCAAGGACATAACCTAGATCGATGGTTACAACAACACACATGATAAGTCAGGTATCAAACCTACCCCCGACCTTAACGAGGCTCTCATGGGTAGCGGGAGCTTTGAGCCGTTGGAAGACGACCCGAGCCGCGTATGCTTGAAGGTCTTCGGTATTTGTAATAATTTGGACAACGCGATACCAGACCTCATCTCCCACATGATCTCCCGCCGCGCTGATGAGTTCGAGGATAGTATCGACATACCATCGATATGAGCTCGCGTATTTCTCCGTTAAAACGGCTATCTTCAACACCATCTCTTCCCGGAGTGCATAATCGGCGATCTTCAGGTATTGGAGAAGCTCTCCCACAATGATCTCGGAATTGTCTACGTCACACATGCTGTAAAGTAGGTCCAACGCTCTTCGTCGAACGGAGATGTCGCGATCGCGAAGTGACAAGATGACGTGGGCTTGGTGCGTTTTAATTGCCTCGAGGGAGTCAGCGCGGGCTGCAAGGTGGGCAAGCGTGTCGAGGCCCAGATAGCGGACATTCGTCTCCTTGGAAGAGATAAACCGAGCCAGGAGGACCGCAGCCGTGCCGACGAGTGGTGAGTTGGTATCCAAATGAATTGCAAGGCCGATTGCCTCGAAGAGAACGGCTCGTTGCGCGTTATTGTGTTGCATGTTCCGGGTCTGCTCAGCGCTGTTGTTCATAATTGTCTCCAGGACCTGGTGCAGAGTCGAACGAATGGCCGGATCATCTGCATGACTATCAGGTGTTGGTTCGAAATTGTCACACGACGAGAACTACCTGAAGGGGGATAGTATTGCAATAGCTTCAATAACTTCACCTGAAGCCAGGGGGAAGGTACTTTGTAGTATGCATATGTTGCCGAGTACTCGTGTTCGACAACTAGCTGCAAACGCCGTAAAGACTAGTCCCTGGAACACACAGGAGAGCTTACCCGATTGAGTCGGTCCACAGCCTTCTGATAGCATACGACATAAGGCTCAAGATGATCCTGTGCGAGGGCCATTACTAGGGTAGTAACACATAAGACTACACCCTGAAAGTAGACGTGAGCGTGTTGCAAGTGTGGATAGGCTCTTGTCCAACCAAGTCTGTGTCATCCATGATAGCAACGATGCGAAGGGCCCACTCTGCTGCGGGAATAACATCTGGGTGCTTGCGATACAATCGGAGCAATGTTAAAGCCGCTTTCTTCTTTACCATGCTCTGAGAAGTCCTGAACCGCAGTTAGCGGGCAGGGGGATGTAAAGACGTTCGTTAACGCACAGTGATATTAACAGCCTATGGACATCCTCACACAACGCTTCCGCCATTTCCGTTCCTCCAACGTTGGCAATAGCATGAAGTGCTAGGCAATTGTTAATCTCGTTATTCTCATCGAGGTCCTTTCGGATCGAATTGACAACGAGGCGAAGAAAGTCCGAGTTCTCGTGCATTAACAACGTCACGGCAAGATACCCCTGCCAGAAAACAAAACGTAGTGAGAAGTTTCGCTCTCTTATTGGGTGCAAGGGCCTACAATTTGTTTCTCACTATATTTGGGGCTCGAGATCAAATTCACCGCTTCCATATGGCCCACATCGACTTTGTAGCCCAATATGTATGTATAGAGAACCTTTGCGACATATCTGAAGGGGGAAGGCGTGGAGTCGACGTGCGACGGTCGATGAACTGGCTATTTACTCACTTCTTCTTCTGGTAGCCATCTAGGTTACCGTCTAATCGGTGGACTCATTAGGGACTTCGTTCTTCCAACCCGAGTCATCGTTCACGCACCCTTGAACTTCTTTCGTATATTTGCCATTTCTTTGTTAATTCTCTTCTCTTCCAGGTCGCGGACGCGGGCTCCGCGAATATCTGCAATGAACTTGCTGAGTCCATCAGCAGAGGAAGGGCACGACGAGCGGGCCACCATACTTGCGTGAGCCCCCGCATGTTAGTCGCCATGTTGTGCGAGTCGAAAAGTGTGCTACGAGAGCACACGAACAGTCAAGACGAGGGTGTATAGAGAAACGGCGAGCGTCCCGCGTGCTCAGTGCGGCTACCATATTCCTTATGGCTTATGTAATATTACAGTGTCCAGCCGTAAATAGGCATGCAGACGTATGTACTAAATGATACTGTCTCTTGTAGAACTCACTTCGCTAGAATTGCCGAGACAACCGACTGGGAGTTCCAGGGCGAGAATTATAAGCAGAGCGCACGCCATACGGTGTAGATGTACCCGATCTAGGGCCAAACGGCGGAAGTTTGGCATTGACGATGCTTGGTGAGTCCATCGGCGTGGCAGGCCTCGAGTTGGCCCTTGACTGTACCTCCATCCGCTCTTCAGCATAGCGGTTCAAAATGCCAACAATGTCTCTAGTAAGGTAGTCGAGTTCCTTTACCTCCGTGGCGGAAAGAGAGTAGTCCTTGAGATGCTCTCTCGTATCTTCCTCATCTCCAGATTCCTCTTCTTCGCGCGGAGAGACCGTAGCGGTGCGTGGGGCAAAATATGTTTTTCGCATGGCGAGTCCTTCGAAAACTCTTGACATACAAGCTTCCATCATGACCTTCAGACTTTGAATGTCATCCAAAGCGTAGATATTGCCGACGATAGGTAACCATTCATCACATTCCAGACCTCGCTCAGTGACGGCGATCTGGTATGCACCGAAAAGCACGTAAGTCATGGGGTCCAGTCTTGTCGTTGTGACCAAAAACATCGGGGCATTGGTAGACGAGCCGACCATAGAAATGTTTTGACGCTTGTCAGCGTAAGCGACGATTTGCTTGCCGAGGACTCCGCCCTCTTGAGCATCGGTAGAGACATCCCGCTTGCGATAGTTGACACTGGAGGGGTGTATCAACGTGGTCTGTGAGGAATAACAAGTCTGTTTCTTATTTTTCGACATCGAACGAACTCACCTTATCAAGCTTAGTGCGGAAGGTGCTTTCGCTGGTGCGGATCGCGAACTTTGGCTGCGAAGCGATGGCGATGAGTGCAGCTAGTAGCGGTTGAGAGGCCCCGTTGACATTGAGCTTGCGAGGCACTGTGACTTCCCTCCCCCTTCCCCACAGCTCGACTTTTCCACCCGCTGACACATCGAGGACCCCGGCATGTTGCAGTGACGCCAGCAGCTGCTTCTTGATCCGGTCGACCATAAGCAACGTGGGTTTCGAGAGGAAATTTTCGGAGCAGAACCTGTTTGCGGAGACATATTCACCTCGACCCTGCATGCCCCACCAGGCGTCGTACGCCCGCAATGCAGCGAGGGCATCAGACCGGAACTCGGTAGGGGACCAACTATTCTTAGCAGCAGCAGCTTCGACCTTGAGATGCATCGGCGAAACAAACGGTTCGCGGTTGGTCATGAGAGCTGCGAGAGTCAAAGCTTGGTCTAGGCACCGGAAGAAACTGCCGTAGAGCACGAGACGGCCAACCTGAACGTCAACCGGAAGCTGGAGTAGCACCCGACCTAGAGGGGTCAGGTTCTGCGCGTCGTCAATAGCTCCAACCATTTGCAAATCCGACATAGCCGCCTTAATGCGGTCGGGCGCTGGAGGCTCAATGGCAGCAGCCAAGACCTCTTCCACTGCCATTCCTGGGAAGTCTAATGCCTTTACATGCATCACAACATTGGTCAAATCCACACGTTTCATCTCCACAATTTGGTATGGATGCAAGCCTTCCGCCCTCCTGCGACCGAGGATGCCGTAGTACTCTCCGGGGCGGTGTCGACCGGCACGTCCAGCACGTTGTTTCAGGTTGGACGACCCGACCCAAGCGGAAACTAGGGAAGACATATGACGAGTAGGGTCGTACCGCTGCTCTTTGACCTTGGCGGTATCGACAACGTAGACGACATCGGGAATAGTCACAGATGACTCAGCTATGTTGGTAGAGATAATGATGCGGCGGACGCCGGCGGGCGGGGGATCGAAGATAACCTGCTGTTCGGCAACCGGGATAGAGGAGTGGAGCAGATGAATGGAATATCTGCTGGGGTCGTACAGAGGGAGGCCCAGCCTACGCTCCTTTAGTTGTCGGTTCAGGGCTTGGATCTCATCCCAGCCAGGAAGAAACACAAGGACATGTCCATTCTCTGATTTTTGAAGAACGTGACAAATGGTGAGGGCAATCAAAGGGTACGGAAGTTCGAGGTCATCTTCACGGGTTCCTTCGGTTTCGGTACTGAGACGCTTCGCCGATGCGGGTTGGAGATAGCCGCTTAGAGCAGGAGAAATGTTAGGGCCAAGCTCTCGACGAAGATATTTGGAGACGCTTTCATCCGCCAACACTGTAGGCGCATGAGGATCGGAAGCGAGGTCGGAAATGAAATCATCCAGGAAATACTGTTCAACAGGGAAAGACCGTCCGGGAACTTCGATGACCTTTGATGGTCTGCCCTGTTCGTCTGGAAAGTACTGCTGGAAAAGAGTGGGGTCTATTGTAGCACTCATTAGCACAACCTTGAGAGGTTTCCCTTTGAGCTTGCGGTCCACTAGAAGCCGTTTCAGCACAACTAATAGAAGATCGGTGTCGACATCTCGTTCGTGGACTTCGTCCACGACCACGTGGGTAACGTCGTCAAGGTAGCTCCGTGAGCCGTTATTCTGCAAAGCAAACTGCATACGCTTCAGAAAGATGCCGGTGGTGCAATACGTGATCGAGCCATGTGATTCCGGTAATTTGGCCTCAAAGCGCACTTGGTAGCCGATCGAGCCAACGCCAGTGTTTTCACCTCTTTCCCTGGCGACGCGCTCGGCCACGCTGATAGCCGCAATGCGGCGTGGCTGAGTACAAATTATATTGCACGAAGCACCTTCACCCCGCGCAATATAGTCGTCGAGGACGAGTTGGGGGATTTGAGTCGTTTTACCAGAGCCAGTAGCCGCCATGCAGATAGTGACTTCATTGTTTTGGATGTGGCTCAAGACGTCAGCCGCGCGAGTATAGACAGGTAGCGAACTGCGCGAAGAGCGGATAGATTCTAGCGAAGGGTTCTCAAGGTAGGCTTTTCTCCGCTCGTACAGGCGCTCTGACTTAGCCGCATGTAATTCGATGGACAGGGGTAAAATCGGCACGTGATAGGATGGTGGATTCGAGGAAGTTACTGTAGTAAAGGGATGAGACGAGGCAGATGGCCGGTTTTGATAGAGAGTGCTTTTCCGAATATCTATGCATAGATCCCGGACTTCATCTTCGAGGCCGTCGCTCATCTGGAAAAGTACCTTAGGTGCCATGCCAAGGTCCTTGCCTTCCGCAGCTTCCTTTAAAAAGGTCTCCCAAAGCGCCCGATCGCAGCTTTCAAGATATTGTGTCACATCAATGTAGCAGTTTGTCTGGGCAGATTTCTTAGTTGTGCCTGTTCCAATCCCGATGCGACTGCCGCCAACATTCATGACGGCCTCCCAAATGGGGCTCTGGCCACGAGGTGCCTTGAGCTCGTTATAGATGATGTCGGGCTTTCCGAAACTAAAGCGTCGACAGTAATAATCCATGAATTGGCGGGATCGTTCATAGGTTACTACGGTCCCATCGGTCAACTTGGTTGGCTGAACGTCAGCGACTGAGGAAGTCCCGGCAACTTTTTTCGGTGCATCTAACTGCTCGGGAATCCCAATCAGACATCTAAGTACGACGATACGGGAAAAGATATGGCCACTTGCCTTGCCAAGTGCATTAAGTTGGTGCAAGGCCGAGAGAGCTGCTAGTTGCTCGGAATCCGTTTTGTTGATCGCGTCGCCTGTACCAGTGATAGCAACTCCGCTACCCAGTTGTACCCTGACCGTCGCTCTGCGAAGATTAATCAAAGGGGTAAGAAAGCAGACACACTAAACTTGCCTCCAACCATGCTTGCCATGTAAGCTGACTTCGACATGTTGATACACCGGAGGGTTGGCTCCAAACTGAATAAGAAAATTCGAGAGTGGTGACTTTGGGTTCACCTCCCAAGCTTTCTTCAGGGGCACTTTCTGGAAAACTCGGTCGATATATTCGGCGTCATGGATTGGATCATTCTCTCGTGGCAAGGCAAGAACAGATGCATTGAGACACGACGACACTCCCGGTGCTTTAGCCTTCGTATGCTTTCCGGAACGGTGACCGTGACGGCCAGCATGCACACCAGACGAGTGCTTTTTGGGCGAAGTACCAAATGCACGCATCGCCTCCTGAGGTGTTTTTGCGGAATCAGGTCGAGGGACTTTAGCCGGATGGATTGGGGAGGAATCCGCGTTGACTGGATGGTGTGAAATGCTGTGCGCTTCTGTAGTCGATGATCTTTTACGGGTGTTTTGTGAGGGTAGCGGGCTAGGAGACTCAATAGTGTGACGGCCAAGTTGCATGGGACGTAGCCGCTGTCGAAAGATGAAAGCTAAGCGCATACGTAGTGGGGCCGCAAATACTAAGAAGAATAACAACGAACTATGCATGAGATACTTCTATGCGTTGGAACGAAGTAATAGTCGGACTCACTGAGCTAGCAAAGGGACTTGGAAGTTCCCACCAGCGAAGGACCCCAGATTTCCCTCTTCTAAGTCGAAAAGAAGAATCGAACCTCGTGGCGCGAAGGTGCTTCTTGTGTCAATAATGTGATCCTGACGGACAAACCCGTCGCAGCGGTTTGGGTTGACCTGCAAAGGCAGCTGCGAGCGCTGGACCAGGCTGAGACGTCGAAACTGTCCGCTTTACGTCAGTACGATGGTTCGGGGATCGCCGTTACTATATGTCCGGCAACCTTTCTCTACCCGTTGCCGCATGTGGAAAGCTTTCTTGTTCTCACACATCTGACCTCCATGAGGTCCTCACCACCCATCCCTTCCCCTAACCATCCCCTGGATGTGGCGCGACAACGAGTTAGTTGGCTATGACGGAACCCAACACTTGGCACTCGGGGCTGTTAAACGCCCAACCCCAGTCAACATTGGCCTACTGCGGTTTCTGGAGGAGACCCAGGTTTGCGCTAAACCGCAAATAACCTGGGAGCCGGGATAGGCAACCCCTTTTTGGTTTTCTACATTCCTCAGGGCGAGTCCCGTGCGAAGGCTGCACCGTCCAGGGTTCACTTCACGAGGCTCAATCTGCCTCGACCTCCCTTTTCCCCCTCCCGACATCAAACGCCCCCGATTGGATGGGCCCACACCTGATGACTACAGAAACGGTGTCATACTAGCAGCACCAGTGGTTCGTTCTATCGCGCGTACGTCACTCAAGGCTCTAATTCCCTTGCAACCCTCATAACTCTATGCGCAGTTCCGACACGACTCTTTTCTCTGAAGCATTGTGCGAAGCTGTGTAGGGTCCGGAGGTGGTCGACAAAGCTATGCTGAACTCTGAGCGCGTCGTGGATCGTGCGTGTATTGACTTCTGCACTTCATTACGAGATTTTTTTTTGCTGTACCGGGGATCATCTCATATAACTGCAAGCAAGAGCGTGCCATGTTTACTTACCGTCCCATCGAGAAACCCTACCTGATATTCAAGGTTTGCTCTGCAACCCGGGCCTCGCTGTGCAGGCCGCGCGTCTGGTTATGGCCGGCATCTCTAGCGTCGGGCTGAACTGTGTCGGTTTCGAGGACCCGCGCTGAATATACCCGATGACCTGTGCGGATTCCCCGTCATGACCGCCACCGCCGCCGAGGCGAACCCGACCGTGTTCTCGCCTCACCCGCTCGCGGACGTCGAGGACGCTTTCATCTTGCCCTACCTCCGCTTCATGCGTGCCGTTCCCCCCCTCCCATCGCTCCCTCGTTCACAGACTCAACCACTGAATCTGGTACCGCGGGCATAGTGCAAATACCACTGAGCGTCGACCAAGCTTTGTGTCTCCCAGTTCAAAGGCCACAGGTCCGCCAACAAGGCGCTGCGCAACGCAGTCATCAAAGTCAAGGGCTACGCTGACCCCCACGCGCTCGTGCAGGACAGGACAGGTAGCGACGAGTTCACCCCCATAGCCGCCATCGACGCCCGCGCGACCCCACCGCGCCTCCTCCGCAACTGATGATACCGTCTCCTCGCCACCACTGTCCAGGTCCTGCGAAGAGACGATGAACAAACCGCCAGGGTGGCGCGGAAATCTCCACCCCGTAGTCGTCCACGACGCTCCTCTGCTCCCTGCCAACGAATATCAGTTCCTCGTTCTCGCTGACGTTTTGATGCAGGACTCAGGGGCGCCGACACCTCTCCCGCCGAGACCGGAACCTGCACCCGCACCTAATGCCCCCCTTCCAGTAATGTAAATATAGGTCGAACCGGCGGACCGGGCTGCATTCTCGGCCCATACAGCAGTCGTGATACGGTCCACACAAGCACCGCGGCCGGAACACAGGTGTGACACTGGCGCACAACCTTCGGATCCCCACAGAAAATCAGAATAACGATTGCATATGATTCCGCCAGGGTAAACTGTTCGGCAAGTTGCTCTACCTCTGGGCCAGGCTGAAGTGCCACATATTGTTGACTGACCGGGGAGAATCGCGACGCCTCCAACGTCAAAGCGAGCCACTTGTCAATGGTAATTAAAATGACGGTTGCATCAGCGATAGCGTTAAGGGATGTCATACAATATAATAAAACGGAATGATTTTCACGGGGCGATCCTGCGGTTGGCGGGCTTATCTGCCTTTGAACCTTTCTTACACTGTCCGTTGCGCGTTTTCCCATGCACATTTTCCACTTTTCCTGTGCTCGCACGCACGCCCCCATCGTTCTCTCTGCTTTCCTGTTTTCCCTTGCCACTGGAGACATGCATCCACAGTGCACCCCCCTTTCTTTTTTGCATTTCAGCCACCCGTTTTGGCAGGAAGTGAGCACTGCACACAAAGCAGAGTTTTCAGTCAAATAAAACCCTTAGAAAACTATGTGGAGTGTTAGCCACTTATCAGGGTTTATTTTTTCAAAAAACTTTGAAAAAAGAGTTTAAGTCTGATTTAGGTGGCACAACAGAAAGAAAACTCTATAAAAAAACTTAAAGTTTTATTTCCACCCAAAAAGAGATTCAAACTCTTCTTGTCCCACAGATCACATGATACAGTCTGAACAATGGAAGTCTTTTGTTGAGTTGATCACATGATCTGTGGGACTCTGAAGAGTTTGACTCTTTTTTCTGGTGTAAATAAAACTTTAAGTTTTTTTATAGAGTTTTCTTTCTGTCATGCTACCCAAATCAAACTTAAACTCTTTTCTTGAAGTTTTTCAAAAAAATAAACCCTGATAAGTGGTTAACACTCCACTGGGTTTTCTAAGGGTTTTATTTGACTGGAAACTCTGCTTTGCATGCAGTGGAGTTTTGTTCATATGACTTATGTTTTTCATTTGTTTTCCATCTGTGGCTGCAATGTTATCTTTCCTGTTGAGCACATCATGCTGCTACTGTCTTTTGCTCTACTGCTCCTGTCATAAAATGGGTGCTGCACAACATTCATCTGCATTCAACATATAAAGGCTACTGGATCTATTCAGTTTGTAAAAGTGAGGACTGACATAAATGTGACAAGTGACAGCCTTCCATCTCTGTTTCCTGTGAAGCATCAGGAAAACCCCTCATTTACTTTGCCACCTTTTTCAGTGCTTTTCCATGCTTTTCAGTGAAAAAGCAGAAAAA
>WNGR01005274.1_pt1 | contig 29932 bp, 28 predicted proteins | sample 5407581 | NCBI WGS metagenome assembly WNGR01 (sample SAMN13153383, study PRJNA577476) | soil metagenome | isolation source: 80 cm soil or saprolite under Garry oak tree replicate 2 | place: USA:California | collected 2016-06-15
CTGGACGAAGACATGGCCCAGTACATTCACGACAACACCGACGACGAATTCACCCATCAGAACTTCCTCAATGCGTATTTGAAATCCAAGGGCGCCGACACGGTGAACTTCGAGCCGTTCCGTACGCTGTCTGGCAGCACCGCGACCGGATCGAGTGGAAAGATGCGCCTCACAAATCTGATGAAGCTCACGCTGGATACAAGTTGGTGGACCCGTTACCGGAGCAGCAGTCACAACCCGGATCTCGATCCGAATTTCAAGTTCCCGCAGGCGGTTCCGACGCTGGCAGTCGGGCACCATACGGCGATTCCGCGAACCGACGACGACACGACGGACTCCAACTTTCTTCAGGCGATTGCGAATACCGCTGCGTTCCACATGCCGACCATCGAACAGGGAGGCAACAGCCTGTATCCCGCGATGGCGCAGAGAGCAAGCAGTGTTGAGGTCTTGCGCATTCTCATCAGCATTGGCCCGACGGAAACGATGCACTTCCAAACCTGGGCGGATAAGGCAGGAAACGCCCCTCCGTTGACCGCCAAGGATCCGGTGACCGGAGTGTCGGTAACTTTCCCCGACCTGAATTCGCCGCCATTCGGCGGTGAGACCTTCCAGACCAATCTCATCATGCCGGAGCCGTGCCCCTTTCTAAGCCGCAAGCTTCCGCGCTGCTCGGTGATCCGTCCGACAGAAACGCGGGGAATAGCCACGGGCGTGGTGAAGTTCCTGACGGACATGGGACTGTTTATCGGGCAGTCGCCGGCGTTCTTTGCAATGATGCGCGATCTTGCGTCCGATGCGGACCGCGCGAGGCGAAACGAGGATGATTAAGTCGACAAATTATTGAGGAGCATGATCGGAAACCTAGTCTTCCCACCATTCCCCAGATCCAAGCAGAAGCGGGGCGGGTTCCGCCCAGGATCATCATGACGATCGCGACCGCGATCGTCATGATGATCACCACGCCTGCTGATTCTGTCGACGATTGTGGCGTCACGCGCATTGATGCATGGCAGCGATTTGGTTCGTGGTATCCCAGTTTCAAAAGCGAGACCCTTCGGCACGTCAGGGCAGGCTTTGGGGCACCCGACCCTGCAATTAGCGTTACAATGCTTACAGAAGTGACGAAGTAAGGGTTTATGCCATGAAGATAGCCTCATCGATGGTCGTCAGTATGCGGCTGCCTGTGGAGAGCGGAAAGCGCTTGAAGCGGATGGCCAATCGGCATGGATGGACCCCGAGCGACGCAAGTGCGCGTTTGGTGGAGGAGGGCTTGCGCCGTTCGGAGTTCGCATTCATCGACTTCCGGGATTCGCCCGCGGGCCGGCAGGCATGCGTCCAGGGCAGTTCGCTCGCGGTGTGGGAGATCATGCTGCTCCTCCGCGCCTACAAGGGAGACGTCGCCGCCGTGGCCAAGCATCTGCGATGGCCGGCGGCAAAGGTCCAGGCGGCAGTTCATTACGCGGAAGCATTTCAAGCCGAGATTGATGAGGCAATGGCGGAAAACGAGGCGGTGGATTTCAACGCGCTGAAACGCATGCTGCCCCAGGCCGTCGAGTTCACTGGGCACAAAGCTGCGAAGCGCTGAAATGCTCAAGCTGCTTCTTGATGAGCACATCTCGCCGGACGTTGCGACCGGCCTGCGCCGCCGCAGTCGAGGAATGGTCGTTCACGCCATGGTGGAGTGGGAGGGCGGAAGTTTTCTCGGGCGGGAGGACGCTGCCTGCCTGCGGGAGGCTGCCGCACAGCGATTAACTCTTGTGACCTATGACCGGCGCACGATCCCGCCTTTGCTCAAAGCTTGGGCGGAGGAAGAACAGAAACACGGCGGCGTAATCTTCGTTGACGAGAAGACCATTTCGCAGGCGGACATCGGCGGGTTGGTTTTGGCTATGTCCAAGCTGCGAAAAGAGGCGGGGAAGTGGGACTGGACGGACCGCGTGGTCTTCCTCCGGCGTTGACGCGAATTTGCGGGCGGGAGAACGGGAACGCCCGGTCGGGGTTTTTCGTCTCCCACCCTTGAATCAAAAACGATTCAAGGATGGGGCACCCGCGGGTTGTGGTGGAGGCAGGAAATACATGGGTGGGCCACCCGCCCACCCGCCGGCTTAACTCTTCTTTGAAGTGACGGCAGAGAAGGGCGCAACTAACTGGTGGACCCGTTTGCTGCCGCAGTTTGGACACGCGACTTCGGCTTTTTCGATGTCGGCGATGTGGAGATGCTGGGTGAACTCCTTGTTGCACTCCTCGCAGATAAATACATATTGAGACATGGTGATTCTCCGGCCAACATGATACGCCTCGCCGCGACCACTGATCGGCGGAATCAATCGCGGGGAACTCGGGGTCGTGGTTCGTGGTCTCTCACACTTTTCACGATGAACCTGTGAAAAGGATAGGGCACCCTCGGTTTTGTGGTTAGGGGTAGGAAATATATAGAAGGGTGGGGCACCCGCCTGGCAAAAGAGGCGGGGAAGTGGGACTGGACGAACCGCGTGGTTTTCCTGCGGCATTGAGTCAGACACCCATGCCGGTCGGTTTGCCGCCCATCTTGTCGGTATAGGCAATCTTCGAAGGGGACTTAATTGTGAGCGCCTCAGTCTGGCCGGGAGAGGCTTGGGGACCCGTAACCGAAAGATCAGAGCCGTCGAGCTTTCCTTCGATGATTTGCTTATACTCCGGGAGTTCCCACCTCAAGACGCCCTCCGAAGTCGAAGACACGATCATCGTGTATTGAGGACTGTGTCGTGCCGTCTGTTTCCATTCCCCGGCTGGCCCGCTGGTTCCCGAGAGCCGCGTGTAGATGTTTTCGTCGATTACGGTTGAGCCATCCGGCCGGACGCTCTTCATTACGATCGTCAAGGTCTTGCCGTCGGCAGAGATCTGGCCATGATCGTTGCTGGTTACCTTGCCATTCAGCTTCCAGACAGAGTCCCAGCCGTTATCACCAACCATGGTCTGCGAGATGGTGTAACCGCCTCCCAAGTTGTACTCTTTTCCTTCAAACCCGATATCAAAGCCCGGCCCGCCATCAGGGGAAAAATGGTATGAGCCGTTGTCCAACTTTGAGTAAGCAATGGTGAAGCCCGCATAACTACTCTTCGCGGGGTCCAGCTTCCAGGTTCCGGCAAACGGATTGTCCGCCGCACCAGCAGAGAGTGCAGTTAGAGCAATCGCGGCCCAAGCTAACAGAGACCTCCTCATATCTACCTCCCAGATTTGAGATTGATTCACTGAATGAGAAACCGCGCAAGCGTAGCAGCGGGAGGCAAGAAACTCAAGGAGATTTTCTCCGTCGCGGGTTCGTGGAATCCCACCCTTGCCGCAAACCGCGCGTCAAGGATAGGGCACCATCATTGAGGGCGTATGTAGGGTGGGCCACCCGCACACCCGCCCAGAATGCGAGATTCGGGGCGTCCAGTTTCAAGATTGGGCTGAAAAAAAAGATGGTGCGAAAACCCGCCCACGAGATTCAACCCTAGCCGATAGTCCGATTTGACAGCTAACTTGTTCGCTGATACTCTTATTTAAACGCAAATGGCCGTTTTGTGCGGCTCAGGGTACAAAGAACTTTCGGCGGTTTCTCTTTACCAAAACCTGTAGAACACAGAGGGCCCCCGCCTCATAGTGGCGGGGGTTCGTGTTATTTGGCTATGCAAGTCACAAAATATAAAACCCTATTCAGCCGATACAAAGGCCAGCCAATTTCCGAGGTCTTCGCGTTTTTTCCACCATTTCGCGATCCTCTCACTGGCACCAATGACTTCCACGCAGCATATAAGAAGCTGGCAGAGAAGACACTGGAAGGTGCGGAAGCCTGGGAATTCACGAGCGCTAAATTCAAGGGGAAATACCCTTATCCTGCTCCCAAGCTAGCGAATTATCTGGCATATACCTTTGTACGAATTCGGGACCTTGAAGCTCAAGAACCCGGAAGATATTTCATGGACTCGACTGACCAGAGGTGGTGCTGCTTCAATACAGGTCTTCAAGACCGCCACTCAGCTGACCTTTACGCCATTTTCGAGAAATATCAGGAGAAGGCGATACTGTTCGGTCCCGCGATTGCGCCAACTCCGCCCAGGGCAGATTGGGTCTACCGGGGTACTGTAACGGCCCGGGAGACCGCTTATAGGGATCACTTTGGCACGAGAGTACCGGGACTTGCCTGGTATTCGAATGACAGCCGCGATTACATCTTCAACACCAATTACTCCATCGACGTTGATATCTTCGATCACATGTTTGAACGCGCTAAGGAGAGGTCGGGATTTTCAGAAGACGCAAGCGATGAGTCTGTGAGGAACTACCTCCGAGGTGCAATCGAGAACCTGATCCCAAAGATACGTAGGAATTACAAAACAGCAATACCCATGTACTACGTGGAGGAGAAACGGATGCAATTGCTTCTGCCGTTTCACTCTTCTAACGGTAAAGATATTGCATGCTTCTTGGTGGAACGAGATGACTTGAATCAGTGCTATAAGATTAAAACCGTCTTAGATATGGACCAGGCATTTTTCGCTGCCCGTCTTCTGACGAGACCTGATCGCGAATGGCTTAATCCTTAGCTTCCGATGTAGCTAAAACCAAAACTACTAATCCTTAAGTTCGATCAAAAGGCCGTCCGCGGGTGCGGACGGCCTTTGTGTTGATGCGATTTAGAAACGTTGCCTGGACGGCCAGTCCTTAGTCGCCGGCGACGGGCTCGGCTTCCTTCTTGGCAACCGGGCGGGCAGGGGCGATGGAGTCGAGGCTGACCAGGCCTTCGACGGGCTTTTCGCCGAGGACGTGTTCGCGGTAGAGCTTGGCCATCTTCGCGTTTTCTGCATCGGCCTTGATCTTGTCCGCATTGGTGACGGCGCGGGCACGAAGCTTTTCTTCGCGGGCGTTCTTGGCGATTCCAAGGGTGTCGAGGGTGTGGTTGGCTTCGGAGTTGACGTGCTCCATGTTGAGCACCAACTCGTGGCCCACGTTGGTCATGCCCACCTTCTTGCCGCCGGCGAAGATTTCGTGGCGGCCGTGCTCCTCATACCATTTCGTCAAGGTGGCCGTCATGTGCATCTTCTCGATGATGTTTCTCCAGCCCACGCCGGTGTTGTAGGCGCAGAAGCTGATTTCGCCTTCCTGCGTGGCGTAGGGGATGATGCACTGCTCGGTGCGGCGGAAGTCGTAGTTGAACAGGTCCTGGAACCACATGCCGGCGATGAAGAGGAAGTTCCAGCGATCGGAGCGGCGCTTCTTGATGTCGTCCATCGTGCGGTCGCCCTTGACGCTGCCGTAGTCCTTACCGGTGGCGTTGAAGGTCTTGTCCATCTTCTTGAGCATGTCAGTGATCTTGAAGTGGGTGGGCGACTGGAAGGGATCGTAGTTGCGCATCAGCGCCAAGCCGAAGCCGATGACGGAGAGCATCTTGCCGCGCGCCGCGTCGTTGACCTTGGCGAGATCCTTGGCCACCTTGTTCATGTCGAGGAAGGCGGTGACGGGAGCGGCTTCCTTGGTTTCCTTGTCGATCATCACAGCCATCCCAATGCCGCAGTTGGGGTGGCATCCGCAGCTGAGCTGGCCCCACTCGGCGGTGGGCCCGTGCACGAGATCGGCCCAGTCAGAGAAGGTGCTCATGAAGCTGATGGGGAACCAGTCGCGCTCGGGCTCGCCGAGGCCAACCTGACTTTTGACGTCGTGGGCCATGTGCGAGAGGGTGTAGCGCTGGGCGAGGCGGCGTTCCTCGGAGATGTCTTCGTCGCGGCCGGTGAAGCTGACGGGCTGGAAGCTGAGGAAGCTGATCTTCTTGGGGTTGTCGAGGGCGAACTCGATGATGCGGCCCACCTGCTCGTTATTGATGCCGTTGATGATGGTGGTGACGGGAACGATGTCGACGCCGGCTTCGTGGAGGTTGTTGATGGCCTGAAGCTTTACATCGAACAGGTTGCCGACCTTGCGGTGCGAGTTGGCAGCGTTGCCGATGCCGTCAAACTGCAGGTAGACGTAGCGGAGACCGGCTTCGGCAGCGGCACGGCAGAGCTCCTTGCTCTTGGCGAATTCGATGCCGTTGGAGGCGGCCTGAACGCTGTTGTATCCAACCTTGCGGGAGTAGGCCACCGCATCGAGGAAGTAGGGCGACAGGGTGGGCTCGCCGCCGGAGAACTGCACGCTCATCTGACGCCGCGGCTTGATGGTGATGGCGTTGTCGAGCATGGTCTTGATTTCTTCCCACGTGAGCTCGTGGACAAAGCCGACCTGGTTGGCGTCCATGAAGCAGGGGTCGCACATCATGTTGCAGCGGTTGGTGAGGTCGATGGTGAGAACCGAGCCGCGGCCGTGGGTGACGGTAGATGTGCCGTGATTGTGGAGGTTCTTGTCGCCCTCGCCGTGGGCGCGGATGTCGCGGCCGGGGAAGCTCTCTTCGAGGTGCTTGAAGAAGGCGGTGTCGATGGACATCACGTCTTCGAAGTGGCCGTGCTTGGGGCAGTCCTTGACCATGAGGATCTTGCCGTCGCGCTCGATGATCTGGGCCTTGATTTCGCCGACTTTTTCGTTGAGCAGGACTTCGTGGGGGAGCTTGCCGTCGAGGATCTGCTTGCGGATCTCGGGGACGCACTTGGGGCAGAGCGAGTCAGTGGTGCGGGGCCAGCCCAGGGGCGGCTTTTCCTTCTCATAGGACTTGAGAAGCGGTTTCTCGCTCCACTTAGGCGTAAAAGACGGGTTCGGGCTGATGCGGTTGAGCCGTTCGTAGACGACCCATGCGCCCTTGGCCGCGTAAACGGCGGCTTTTTCGACGTATTTAATCGCTTTTGGCATGTGGTGCGATCTCCTTGGAGAAAATTTCCTGCGGCGAATCGTCCGCCCCGGGGAAGCCTCACGGTCCGGGTGGGATCGCAGGCTGAATTGCATTTCCAAGGTAATTGGCTGAGCTGGTCAATCCCAAAGAGATCGCAGCCAACGGTGCATTCCCCCCCTGAACGGTAATAAGAAGCCTCTGAACGGAGCATCCGAGGGGCCTCGATGGTTGTCCCCCGGGCGTTTGGATGCATCAATTTACCGTGAGTGAGATTGTCGCGGAGTGCTGTAGCGCGCCGGATGTTGCGGTCACTGAGATCACCGTTGTCACAGGTTGAGGAGTGGGAGACGGCCCACTGGCGGAAGCCCCGCCACCGCAGCCGGTGAGTAGACTCAAGCTGGCCACGCTCAACGCCAGAAGCAAAAGCATTTGGAATCGGCGTCGCTGCTTCCAGCCAACGCAGCATAAAACCGCTGCCAGTATCGCCTCCGGAAACGGTGCACGGCCCTCGTGGCGGAGCGCTGCGCTTGTCTTGGCGATGGTTACAGTAAGGGTCGTCAAAGCCGCCGCGCCCGACGGCGTCACCGTTGTGGGGGAGAAGTTGCACGATGCGCCGGAAGGCAGCCCCGAACAACTAAACGTAACCGCCGAATTAAAGCCGTTCGCCGGTGTGACCGAGATGGAGGCCGTCCCGCTTTGTCCGGCAGTTACGGTGATCGATGTGGGAGAGGCCGCCATGGTGAAGTCGGGAGCGGGCAGGTTGATGGTGTAGGCCACGCTGGCTACGTTGCTGGCGGAGTAGTCCGAAGCCGCGGCGATTGCCTGAATTGTTTCACTCGACGAGACGGTGATCGCGCCGGCGTATTTAGTCGAGTTGGTCGTTGGCGTTGTTTTGCCGTCGGTTGTGTAGTAGATCGCCGCGCCAGTGGTGCTGTCGGAGATCGTCACCGACTGCACAGAAGTGTATGTCCCGGCTGCGACGCTGAAGGCTGGCGTGGCCGTGATTGCATAGGATTGATACTCCCACATATCGTTAAGACCGACCGCAAAGCCGTTCGCGTTGAAGGCGTTCCCACCAAATAGCCAGAAATGGCCCTTGCTATCTGTCCAGCTTGATGCAGCCGCGCGGCCTCCGGGAACGTTCCCTGCAGCGGGCGTTCCCAATATGCCGTAGACGCCGGGCTGGTCTTCGTCAAACCCGGGTACCGTGTTGCTTCCGCCCATCCACGCCCATTCGTTCGTTGAAGGATTGAACTCCCAAAGGTCGTTCAGAACACCGTAAGTGCCATTCGCATCGAAGCCAGCGCCCCCAAAGAGCCAAAAGTCGCTCTCGCTGTCCGTCCAGCTCGAAGCGTTAGAGCGGCCTCCTGGGGCGTTACCGGAAGCAGGAATTCCTGATGCGCCATAGGTTCCAGCGTTGCCACAGAACCCGCCATTGTTTGGCCCGCAGTTCACTGTACTGCTTCCGCCCATCCAGGCCCATTCGCGGGTCGAAGGGTCGAACTCCCAGAGGTCGTTTAGGTAACCTATATTTGTGCCGTTGGCATCGGTTCCGAGTCCCCCAAACAGCCAGAGGTGACCGCTTGCGTCGACCCAGGTCGTCGCGGATTCCCGGCCACCCGGAACGTTCCCTGCTGAAGACGTACCTAAGGTGCCGTAGTTACCGGGTTGCCCGGAGTTATAGCGGGGTACGGTGCTGCTTCCACTCATCCACGCCCATTCGTTGGCGGAAGGATTGAACTCCCAAAGGTCGTTGAGTTGGCCAAGGTAATTGTTGGCGGCGATTCCGAAGCCTCCGAAAAGCCAAAGATGGCCGTTGCTATCGGTCCAGGTCAATGCTCCGACGCGGCCACCTGGGATATTTCCGGAACCGGGCGTGCCTAACGTGCCGTACACGCCAGGCTGGGCACAGGAATTGGAATTGTTTGAGCTACAAACACTGCCGAGCGTGCTGCTCCCGCCCATCCATCCCCATTCGTTCGTAGAGGGGCTGAACTCCCAAAGATCGTTGAGCCACCCCCCGGTTGAGGTGGATATGTTCCCTTCGCCGCCGAAGAGCCATAGATTGCCGTTGCTGTCCGTCCAGCTCGCAGCGCTAACACGGCTTCCGGGAATGTTTCCGGCAGCTGGCGTTCCCAATGTGCCGTATACTCCGGGCTGGCCATTCCCTGATCCCGGCGTTGTGCTGCTTCCGTCTGCCCACGCCCATTCGTTTGTGGAGGGATCGAACTCCCACAAGTCATTGAGTATCACGGCCGCCCGGGATGTTGCCTGCGGCGGGCGTTCCCAAGATGCCGTACACTCCTGGCTGGCCGTTATTGTTGCGGACGGTGCTGCTCCCGCCCATCCAGGTCCATTCGTTTGGGGCGGTTGTTTGCGCCGTGGCAGACAGAGAGAACATGACAAAGACAAGCAAGCAGAGACACAAAGAACCGCACAGCAAACGGCGGGTTCCGGTTTGCATAGAGTTATCCCCTGAGAACTGATTTGTCGGGGATGGTACTCCTATCGGTCAGTTTTAAATGTGACTCGCATCTCTTTTCCATTTTGTCCAGAGGCGGAGGTGCCCTTCACGCTGCCCATTTCTCGCATTCGAGGCCCTTGCCGTGTACTTGCAGTACGCCGAATCGCCCTACGGCTGCCCCCCTTCATTGCGCGCCACGTGGTTGATGATGCGCTGAATGATGACAATCTGGACGTGGATGTGGCGGGCGACGTCGGGCACAAATTCAGTGATGAAGTTGCCGATGGGGGCGGTGGCTAGTCCGATGACGTAGCGCTGGGCGGTGGCCTCGGCATTGGTTTCTCGGCCGGGGACGTAGAGGTTGCTGATCTGGTCGTCGATGGCGAAGCCGGCGAGGTTGGCGTAGTTGAGCATGCCTCGGTCGTCGTCTCCCTGGGTCCAGAAGACCTGGGCGATAGCATGGGTCACCCGGCGGGGAATCTTTGCTTCGGGCATGCGGTGGTAGTGGGGGTCCTGATGGGCGAGGGTGGGAATGAGGAAGGTGCCGAAGAACTCGCCGGTCAGGTCCTGCGTGAAGCTGACGCCGACGTAGCGGCCGTATCCGAGCATACCGGGGCCGTATGGAGAGTGGGCGTTGGAGCCGACGGAGATGCCCGCTTCACCGAGGATGGTGATGGCGTTGAAGGGGTCGATGAGGTTGCGGGCGGCAAGCCAGGCCTTGTCTTTGGGTGTGAGGGGCCTACCCTGGGGGCCGTTGACGAAGCGGTTGTAGCGATTCATCCACCAGGGCTTGCAGGGGTTGTCTTGCGTCGTCGCCGGGGAAACGCTGCCAGGGCGGGAAACGGGAGCTGACGGCGTGGCGGCAGAAGGGGCGGCGGTCTTGTCTTTTGCCGGGCAGGGCTTGCGTTTGGGTTCCTGGCTTGAGGCGGGGAGTTGTGGCTCGGGGGCTTCAGGCAGAGCGGGCTCGATGACATTGGTACCGGCCACCTCAGACACGATGTTCTCTATTTGTCCGGCCCAGGCGGATATGGCCGATAGATGAAATGCGGATGGAAGGAGGATTACGGTGGCAAGGCGCGCCACTCGTCCCAGCCCCCTGGGTCTGCGGATTCTGGAAAGTGCGCGGTTGATTTGGCCTCCCGGGTCCCCGGCCCTGAACGTCGTCTTTGGATAGATGTAGAAGTTGATGGAATGTTTGACTCGGGCTTGTGAAAGCGCAGAAGCTGCCTGTTTGCTGAAGTTGCTGTAAGTGCGAATGGGGTTTCAACTCTCGCGCCCTGTAATCGTAGGACGAGCGGAAGCCGCGAATTGTCACCCAAGCGCACGCATCAGCGAGGGACGATTAGCGGCTGCTTCCGTCAAACCTTTGAACGGGCGCTGGGGCCTGTTCACAATACTGAGGTGGATGGCGTTGCGAGCGAAAATCGGGCCAGACGAAGCCGAGCCCGAAGGCTGTGGCGGGTCCACCGTCGAGGGCGAGAATGAAATATGGCCCGATTTCTCGCCGCAACCCTTCGGGCCGGGGCCAATTTTCCCGATTTCCTCGTCGATCGTCACTAGCAGACACCCGGTATGCGTCACTCCTCACTCCTTGAACTCGGAAAAATTGGCTCCCGGCGCCACCGCCTCAGTAGTGTGAACAGGCCCTAGTGACGATTGGGGCACATTCGGGCGTTCACGTCTTGACGTCGCATGGTGCTCGCCGCAGACTGAGAACAGGTCACCGATTCAAGGTTACCCGCAAGAGGTTACCAATATGGGTACTTATCCTCCACCTCCGCCGCCGGGGCCCGGCGGTGTAGGCCGGCGCATCGAAGAGGCGGTGGAGCTGATCGAAATGGAACTGCGCCATGCCATCGGGTACGTGAATGACGCCGTGATTCCCGAGGTACGCCGGGAGTCGATTACAGCCATGCGAGGCCTGTCGGAGACGCTGCGCAACCTGGCCGATCGGATTGAGCGGAACCATCCACCGAAAGGTCCCCAGCCCTGAGCCCTGGTTATCAGTTGCGGAAGATCGTTGGGCGCTTCGGCGGAGTTGCGGCCCTGGCGCTGGTGTTACTGGTGCTGTCGGGCTGCGGGCATCACAAGAAGACTGCTTCCCGGCATCCCACGGCGCCGCCAATACCGCCGCAATCCGTTCCCGAGACGGCTCCGCGAGCGAGGGAAGCAGGCGAATCCGAGGCCCGATCGTCGCGGCCTTCGCGTATTCCGCCGACGCCGGCGCCCCCGGGAGGGGTGACGGCTGAAGACATCACTTTTGTGAACTCCCATCCGCCCATCCTCACCGAGGTGGGGTTGGCAACCTGGTACAGCGCTCCTTACAAGGGCCGCAAGGCCGCCAACGGGCAGGTGTTCGACGATGCGGCGTTGACGGCGGCGCATCGCACGCTGCCGATGGGTTCGCTGGTGGTGGTGACCAACCTCAAGACGGGGCAGTGGGCTGCGATGCGCATTACCGATCGAGGGCCTTTTGTCGATGGCCGCATTCTCGACCTGACGATTGCATCGGCAAGGGCTACGGGCGTGTATCGCGCCGGGCTGGTGAAGGTGCGTCTCGATGTCTACCAGGCTCCCAAGCCGATCGAAGAAGGCGGGCGCTGGTGTGTGCAGATTGGGGCGTTTCACAGTGAATCACTGGCCCAGAAGCTCAAAGCGCAACTGCAGCGCAAATATCCTGACGCCAATGTGATCGAGTTTCCGGGCACGGATAGCTACTGGGTTCGCATTCGTCCGCAAGGCGACAATCGCGAAGAGGCGGAGCTGATCGCCAACCGTCTGCGGCCCGAAGAAGGCGAAGCCTTTCTGACGCGGCTGGACTGATTTCGCTGGCCGGCTTAATTGTCTCCTCAAGTGCAGTAACCATCAGCTAGAATTCCAGCCAACTTCGCGGGTGCGATGACCTGCGTTTGGTGAAGACTGGTGCCTGTCCGGCTCTCCCCATCCTTTATCCGGATCGGCGAACGATTGGAGGGCGACATGAATCTGCAACAAGCGATTTTTTTGAAGGTCTGGCTTAGCGGAACCGGCCGCACCATGGAGTGGCTCGCGGGCACCGGCATGAGTCCGTGGGTGCAGTACGGGACCGCGCTGGTGTGTGCGGCAGTGATGGCGGCAGCAATTTCCTGCGTCACGCAGCTGACCGGCGAGCAGACGGCGATGCGCGGCATCAAGGTGGCATTGCTGTTGTGGCTTGGATTGCTGGGGATGATGATGATGGGCGCGATTGTGGGCGGTTGGAAGAAGAAAGGGACGGCGGTCGATGCCTCGTCCCAGACCGATAAGAAGGTGGAACCGGTGCACTCCTGAAGAGTTCAGGGCGCGGGGGCCGCCGGTTGTTCCTAGTCGACGCCCTGACTCCATTGCACCTGAATGAAATCACCCCGAAATTCATGCATTAATGCGAGTCGCCTGGAGAGTGAACTGAATGCAAGCATCGGCCGCAGTAGAACAGCCCGAGGTTGTTCCTTCCCCATCCACTGCAAAGGCTACGGCTACCGTGCCGCCGCGCAACATTGCCGTGGATGCTTATCGCGGGCTGGTCATGCTTTTGATGGCGGGCGAGGTGTTGAACTTCGCATCGGTTGCGCGCGCCTATCCGGGGAGTCTGTTCTGGAAGATCCTTGCCTACAACCAGACGCATGTTCCATGGGCGGGCATGAGTCTGCACGATACGATTCAACCGGCTTTTACTTTTCTGGTCGGTGTCGCGCTTCCATATTCCATTGCAAGTCGTGTGCGCCAGGGCCAGAGCTTCAAAAAACAACTGCTGCACGCGATCTGGCGAAGTTTTGTGCTGGTGGCGCTGGGCATTTTTCTGCGTTCGCTTGATAGCCCGCAGACCAACTTCACCTTTGAAGACACGCTGACACAGATCGGCCTCGGATACACGTTCGCTTTCCTGCTGGCGTTTTGCCGGCCGAAGATTCAGTGGGCCGCTTTGGGCGGAATCCTGTTTGCGTATTGGCTGGCATGGGCGCTCTACCCGGCCCCCGGCCCGGACTTCAACTATGCCGCCGTGGGAGTTCCCGCAAACTGGACGCACAACTTCACAGGCTTCGCCTCGCACTGGAATATGAACAGCAACCTGGGGCAGGCATTCGATGTGTGGTTCCTCAACCTGTTGCCGCGCCCGTCGCGATTTTTGTTCAACGGCGGCGGCTATCTGACATTGAGTTTTATTCCAACGCTGGGGACGATACTGCTGGGGCTTCGCGCGGGCGAGTGGTTTCGTTCCGCGGCTCCGAAGATCCCGATCAAGCGGTTCGCGATTGCCGGCGCACTGCTGATTGCGGCTGGCCTGCTGCTGCACTTCACCGGAATATGCCCCATCGTGAAGCGCATCTGGACGCCGGGCTGGACCCTTTTCAGCGGCGGAGTCTGCTTCTTTTTCCTCGCCGCATTTTCGTGGGTCATTGATGTGAAGGGATATCGCCGGTGGGCATTCCCGCTGGTTGTTGTGGGCATGAACTCCATCGCGGCTTACCTGCTGGTGCATTTGTGCGAAGAGTTCATTATCCGCAACCTGCACATCAATCTTGGATACCAGGTCTTCAGGATTTTTGGACCGGGCCTGGAGCCGCTGATGGTGGGCATCGCCGTGATGCTGCTGTACTGGCTCATCCTGTATTGGATGTTCCGCAAGCGTATCTTCCTTCGCATCTGAAACTGCCCTCAGTGTGAGGATAGCCGCTGGTCATTGCGGCGCGATCGCCAGCAAGCCGGCTAACAGAGCGGTTCGCGGGGCGAGGTGCTCGATGAGGATGGATTCGTGGCTGGCGTGTGCGCCTTCGCCGACTGCGCCCATGCCGTCGAGGGTGGGAATGCCGAGCGCGGAAGTGAAATTGCCGTCGGACGCGCCGCCGGTGGAGGCTTCGGGCAGGGCGATGCCGAGTTCCGCCGCCAACGCGCCGGCTTGGCGGTAGAGAGCGACGGTGCCGCGGGTGCGCTCCATGGGCGGGCGATTGATGCCGCCGGTTATTGTGAGTTGGCAGCGCTTGTCTGATGGCTTGAGCGATGCAAATCTGCGCTCGATGCGCGCACCGTCGGCTTTGCGGGCGATGCGAACATCCACTTCCGCCCAGGCATCGGCGGGAATCACGTTGGTCTTGGACCCGCCGCCTGCGAGTCCGACACTTACGGTAAGGCCGCGCTTCAAGTCGGTCCAGCCGCTCACTGTCTCGACGACCCGAGCCAACTCGCGGATGGCGCTTGCGCCTTTTTCGAAATCGACCCCGGCGTGCGAAGCCACTCCCCTGATGTCGATGCGCCAGTTGCCGGTGCCCTTGCGCGCGGTTTTGTAGGCCAGGCTCTGCGCCGGTTCGAGCACGTAGACGGCTGCGCACTCGGCGGCCAGGCGCTCGGTGATAGCACGTGAGACGGGGCTGCCGATCTCTTCGTCGCTGTTGAGCAGCAGCACGATTTCGCGGTTGAGCGAGCCGGCCTCGGTGAGCATCTCGATGGCGGTGAGCGCCATGGCGACACCAGCCTTCATGTCGAACGTGCCTGGGCCCCACAAGCGGCCCTCGCCGACACGGCACGGCATGGTCTGGAGCGTTCCCAGCGGCCAGACGGTATCGATGTGGCCCAACAGCAGGATTCGATCGGATGCTGCGGTTTTGCCGCGCCGGCCGAAACGAACCTCGATCACATCGCCGAACGCACGCTGGCGATGGAGCTTGACGCGTCCACCGAGATCGCTGGCACGAGCCGCAACCAGCGCGCCGCATGCGTCGACCGAAGTTTTGTCATCGGAGGGCGATTCGGCCCGCACAAGTGTCTGGGTGAGTGAAAGCAGAGCCGGTTGCTTGCGGCGTGCCCCGGCCAACAGGGCGCGCATGGGAACGGAGGCATCGGGTTGGGAAGTTTCTGATGGCGTGCGCAAGAGGCTCCTCGGGTGAGACTCCCCGATTTTACGACCTCCAATTGGACGGGATGCCGGCGAGCGAATACTCAAAGCGAGTGCAAATTGGAGGTTTAGCCACGCAAACTGTGGCAAAAATGCCACACGACATTCGGGATGAGCCCCGTCTAACCTAACCAGTACGGCTCCCGGTTCTGATTTGTTGAGGTAAACATTTGGCACAACCCGCGCATTTGGAACAGACCATCGCCGAGCCGCTCGCGTTCGAGGGTGTAGGCCTCCATTCCGGAGCGCCGGTCAATATGCGGCTTCTACCTGCCCCGGCGGGCTCGGGCATCGTCTTCCGCCGCACCGATCTGGACAATTTTGAGATTCCGGCAGTCGGCCGCAACGTGGCCAAGGTGAGCTACGCTACAAGCCTGATGCGCCAGGGCGTTTTGATCTCCACCACCGAGCATCTGCTTTCCGCGCTGATCGGCATGGGGGTGGATAACGTCATTGTGGAGCTGGACAACCTGGAGTTGCCGATTCTGGATGGAAGTGCCCTGCCGTATGTGCAGGCTGTTCATAATGTCGGGATTCGCTCGCAGCGCCGACGCCGCGAGTATGTGCGGGTGCTGCGGCCTGTCGAAGTGCGCGAGGGGGATAAGTTTATCGGCGTGTACCCCGGGTCAGGCTACAGCATTCAGTACACCATTGATTTTCCGGCGCCGATCGGCCGGCAGAGCACGAGCGTCGACCTGGCTACCGAAACGTACGGCAGCTCCATCGCCCCGGCGCGCACCTTCGGCTACAAGGCCGACGAGCAGCGCTTGCGCGATATGGGCCTGATCCGCGGGGCCAGTTCTGAGAACGCGATTATTCTCGGCAAAGACGGGCCTGAAAATGGGCCGCTGCGATTTCCTGACGAGTATGTGCGCCACAAGGTGTTGGACCTGATTGGGGACCTGGCGCTCGCCGGGCGTCGCATTGAGGGCCTGGTGGTGGCTGAACGCGCAGGTCACGCGATGCATACCGCGCTGGTGTCGCGGCTGATCAAAGACCGCTCCGCGTGGGAACTGGCGCGGGTGCCGGTGGAGGCGCAAGAGCAGGGAGCAGGCGAGTTTGAAGGCGCCAGCCTCGCGAATGCAGCGCTTCAGAGCGCATAGTTCTTCATTCCGATGCTCTGTGAGAATTCCGCGCGGAGAAGACGCATTGGAGGCTTGTTGCGCAGGACGCAGGCGTCATGCGGCCGAACAGGTTTCGATAGGCGATAAACGAGAGGGTCAGACTTCATCCCATGGGTAATGGTGCGCAGCCAACATTCCGAATTCCCTTGATCTTGTTGGCGCTTGCCGACTTTGGCCTTCTGGCCGCGCGGCTTTGGCCCCTTGAAAACATCGCAAACATGCCCGGCGGCAGCACCACGGCGATGGATCCTACCATCACGCTGGCGGCCTACATCGGCCTGAGCTTCTGGATTTCGAACACATCGTCGACTCAAGCTAGAAAATCGCTTTTCACGGCAGCGCTGCTGGGGTTGATCGGCGGCCTGCTGCTGGCAGCGCAGGTCTCATTGGCGACCCGGCCGGCGCCGGAAGCCGGATCAGGATCGCAGCCGTTCGCGCTCCAGTTAGGGCTGATTGCCGCCGCGGCCATCGTCTGCGGGATCGCTGCCCAACGCGCCGCGCGTGCGGGATTATCGCTCGGATTCAGCGTCGTGTGTGCCGGATGGTGCGCCATGGTGAGCTGCCTTATCGCTACCGCGACTATTTTGGGGGAGGCTTCTTTCTCCATGGCGCCGCCGCAATCGAGCGATCCGTGGAAGCAGTATGAGGGCCTCGCCATCGGAAGCCCCTCGGCACAAGCGCTGGTACATTCGCTGGACACAGTAGCGGGATTTTTGCTCATCGGCCCGATTATCGGTTCGATAGCGGGCGTCATCTTCGCGCAGTTTAGCGCGACGAAAAAGGGTTGATTCGCATTTGAAGTTCGGGCGTCGCTATGTGAACAGAATGCGCATGGGGGCCGCTGCCTTGAAGCTTTTGCCTTCGTTTGCCAATGCGCCTGTCTGCGGATTGCGGGAGAAGACGCTGAGCAGGTTTGAATCCTGATTCGCAACCAGCATCCATTTTTCAGTCGGGTCGAGGACGAAGTTGCGCGGAGTCTTGCCGCCGCAACTGGTGCGTCCGATGGGTGTGAGGCTGCCGGTCTTGGTATCGGCCTTGAAACTGTAGAGAAAATCATTGTCGCGATTGGCGAAGTATACGAATCGTCCGTCCCTTGCGATGACGGTGTCGCAGGCGCGCGTGGGACCGTGATATCCCTCCGGCAGCAGGTTGATGCTGGTCAGGAGGGAAAGACTGCCGTCGGCCTTGCTCCACTTCAAGACATCCACAGTAGAGGCGAGTTCGTTGATGCCGTATGCCGTGAAGCCGTTGGGGTGGAAGTGAAGGGTGCGTGGGCCGGAGCCGGGTTTGGCGCGGTAAGTGCCCGCGGGCTTCAGTTCGGCGGTCGCGGCGTTGAGGCTGTAGATGTGGATGCAGTCGCCGCCGAGGTCATTGATGTAACCGAACCGGTTGTCGGGCGAGTATGACGCGAAGTGGGCGTGGGCGCTGTCTTGCCGCTCTTTGTTGGGACCATGCTGCGTGTAGTGCTCAGTCCACACGGCGGAGCTCAATTTACCATCGGTGATCAGGAAGCTGGCCGCGCTGCCGCCGCCGTAGTCCGCCGCAAGCAGCACGCGGCCGGTTTGGTCGAGGCCCACGTGACAGGTGCCCTTGCCGGCGGAATTTTGTTCCGACAACGGCTGCAACGATCCATTCTCAATCCGGTAGCTGGCGACAGAACCGGTGGGCTTGCCGTTGAAGCTCTCCGCCTCCGATGCTGCGTAGAGGAACTTGCGGTCGGGCGAAAACGTCATCCAGTCGACGTTGGCCAGCCTGGCCGCCACGCCCGCGGGCGTAAGCTCAGCTGTTGCCGGATCCCAATCGTAGGCCAGAATTCCCTCGGGCGTGTTGGAGCCGATGAAGACGCGATGGCGTCGGGCTGATGCAAAACTGGAGGAGGCTGTGGCGGCGAGGGTGGCGGCTGAGGCGGTCTTCATGAAGTGGCGGCGCGAGAGGTTAGCCATGCAGATCAGATTGTCGCGCATCGAGCGGGAAGCGCGCTAGTTGAGGGATAGCTTCGGTCCTGGGTTGGAAGCCTGTCTTCTACACTGAGAGCCAGGAGCTACGGTTGTCCCACTTCATCAGCTTCGTACGCATTCCGGCATTAGCTATTCGTCAGCACATCTGGCCGCTCGCGCCGTTAAGCCCTCTCCAGGAAGATCGCGTGCGCATGCGCGTATGGCCCAACGACATCGATCTCAACCTGCATCTGAACAACGCGCGCTACCTGAACATCATGGACTATGGCCGGACGCACCTGCTGGCGCGGACGCGGCTGCTGGAACACATTGTTCGCGCGCGATGGACTCCCCTGGTGGGTGCGGTGTGGATGACGTATCGCCGCTCCCTGCCGGTGTTTTCGTCGTTCTGGCTTACGTCTCGACTGGTGTGCTGGGACGAGCGATGGTTCTATATCGAGCAGACTTTCACGGGCAAGGAAGGCCTCACGGCGGTGGGATGGGTGAAGGGGCTTCTGCGCGGGCCAACCGGCAACGTGGATCCGCAGACAGTGCTCGAAGCAATCGCGCCGGGAATCGTCAGCCCGTCAATGCCGGAGCCGATCGCTGCGTGGAACTACCTGACGCGAGAGAAACTGCAGGGCGGGGTTAGTTGAACGCGAGCCTGACTGCTGTTGTAACGTGGGACTCATCTTCGCCGCCCGTCGAAACGGACGGCGAAGGAGTGAGGAAGCGCGTTCTCGCTCAAGCCGCGTCTGCTCACTTTTGCGCGCTGATTACCGACCCAGCGTGAAGATCACGTTCACCGTGGTCTCCACCTCGACCGGGTCGCCGTTGAGCAAGTACGGGCGATAGCGCCAGTCCTTTACCGTATCGAGCGCAGCCTGCTGCAGCATTGCCGGGCCACTAACCGCGCGCAGATTCGCAATGCTTCCAGACCTGGAGATGGTTGCCTGCAGCACCACTGTGCCCTGAGCGCGGGCCGCGATGGCGATGGGCGGATAGACCGGCACTGTCTTGTGCAATAGCAGTCCGGCCATCACTCCCGAAGAGAGATGCACGACGTGCTTTGCTTCAGCAGGCGGGACCGGAATCATCCGTGGTCCGCGAAAAATATCTGTACCGCCGGGGATGCCTTGTTCTGGGCCGAGGTTCGACAAGTCTCCGGCGGGCGCCGCTTCTGGCTTGTCGAACATTTTGATCGACGTTGGAATTTGCGTTGGCGCTGTCAGGCGAAGGTCCTGAAACTCTCGCGTGCCGTGAAAGGCTTGCGTCGGTTTCTGAACTGGTGGTGGCTGCGGGGCCGGCGGCGGTGTTGGCGCCTCAAGCAGGATCGATACCATCTGTCGCGGAAGTGCCTCGGGATAGATGAGCGGGATCAGAACCAGCGCCAGCAGAATCGATCCATTGAATGCGAATGCGGCGATCATCCAACGGCGGCTGCGGGTGCGGATTCTGCCTGTGGATTCAAAGGTGGAGTCTTCAAACATGGCCAGCCTCCCCAAAATAATTCAGCCGCGCCGGCTGGCAAGTCGGATGGCCTTTGACGCGCAGAGGGGCGAATCGCTCTGCGCGACCGGTTACAGTGCGGGCAGCGGGAGGCTGGATCTGACGCACTTTGGCAAGCGACCCCGTCGACGAGGACCTGTCGCCGTGGGCCCTGGCAAGCTACCCCATCGACGGAAGAACTTTCGCTGTGGGCCTTGGCAATCCGTTCATCCCATTCGGTACCACTGTGCTTGTGTAGACACCGCGTGGGCTCGAAGTGTTCCCGCGGCAAAATCTTCGGGCATGAGGCAAAGGGGGTGCGATACACTCCAGAACGTCGATGGAAAGTCACATCGGAGATCCCATGAAACTGTTTCGCTTGTTTGTTTTTGCAGTAGCCGCGATCCAAATCTCAAGTGCGCAGGAAGCATCTTCCAGTGCGAGTCCTAACCCCGAAGCCACGCTGAGTTATATCCATGCAGCGTGGGACACACTTACCCGCTCAATGACCGATTGCCACTCACTGGTTGACACCAAGGTTACGACGACTCCGATCTTGTACATGCCGGCGGAAGTGCCGGCCCCGCCTGACGTGGCAGCGCTAAAAGATAAGTGCCACGTCGAAGTGATTTCACTTCCCAGACGAATTGAAAAGCTTGGCGATGTAAGACCCGATGAGTTATCGAAGCCGGGGCTGCTCTATCTGCCTAACCCCTATGTCGTTCCCGGTGGACGCTTCAATGAGATGTATGGATGGGATAGTTACTTCATCCTGTTGGGACTTGAGGCCGATCATCACGAAGCCGAAGCCAAAAACGTCGTCGATAACTCCCTGTTTGAGATCGAGCACTACGGCGCTGTGCTCAACGCCAATCGTACTTACCACCTGACTCGCTCGCAGCCGCCGTTTCTCACCTCGATGATTCGTGCTGTGTACGAGAATCCCGCCAGCTTTCCTGCGACTGCTGCCGGGCGCGCCGCGGCGAGGGAATGGCTTGAGCATGCCTACACGATTGCGAAAAAAGATTACTCGACCTGGAAGCGGCCGGAGCACGCTGCGGGCAAAACAGGGCTGACGCGCTACTACGACTATGGCCAGGGGCCAGTGCCCGAGATGGCCGACGACAGCACCTACTATCCCGATGTGATCCACTGGCTGCTTGACCACCCCAAGGATGCAGCGGGCGAAAACTTTCTCGTCAAAGGCTCGGACCATCCGGATGGGGCGGAGAGCGCACGCCTTAAGCAAACCAGTTGCGATCTGCACGTGAGCGTCGTCTGCGAGCGCGCCTGGTATGGCGGATATCGGCTGAGCCACGAATTCTATGAGGGTGATCGGGCCATGCGCGAATCGGGATTCGATCCCAGCAATCGCTTCGGTCCATTCTCAGGGGATACGCATCACTACGCGCCGGTGTGCCTGAACAGCCTGCTGTATCGCTACGAGCGGGACCTGGGGCACCTGGCGCACTTATTGGGCAAGCCCGCAGACGCGGCAAGGTGGGATCGCGCTGCGAAGGCGCGCGACGCGGCGATTCATCGCTACCTGTGGCGACCAAAAGAAGGCGTGTTTGCGGATTACGATTTCGTGCACGCGAAGTCTTCGACGTATGCCTACATCAGTTCGCTGTATCCTCTCTGGGCCGGTGTCGCGACCAGGGAAGAAGCGAAACAGATGGTTACCAAACTCAACCTGTTTGAGCGGCCCGGCGGGTTGTCGATGAGCAACACCAACACCGGCCTGCAATGGGATGAGCCGTTTGGATGGGCGCCGACGAACTGGATCGCGATTGCGGGACTGGAGGCGGCGGGGTTTCATGCCGATGCCGCGCGGAACGCGCAACACTTCGATGCCAGCGTAGATGAGAACTTCGCGCACGATGGGACCATTCGCGAAAAGTATAACGTGGTCTCGCAGAACGCCAACGTGCAGGTGAGCACCGGTTACAAGATGAACGTCATCGGGTTTGGATGGACGAACGCGGTGTATCTGAAGAACCGGGAGATTGTGCAGGAGCAGCCTGCTGCAGATGCTCCAAAATAAAATGCACGGGTGAAACAGATAGGGCGCTTTCTCTGATGGAGAAAGCGCCCTTCATTTCTTGACTGCGGTTGGTGTTACTCGGGCAGTGTAACTGTGCCCTTGACCTGGAACGTCCCAGCGACTGCCGGTGCACCGGTGTCAGGTTGTCCGCCGCCGACGGAGACCGAGTACTTACCCTCGGCGATGGTTGGATCTCCGGCTTCGGTGACCATGCTCATGTCGCGGGGTTTCAATTCAAAGCGGACCTTCTGCGATGCGCCCGCTTCGAGATGAACGCGCTCAAACGCGCGCAGTGCCCGCAGCGGCGCGCCCTTGACGTCGGGGAAGCCGAGGTATAACTGCGCAACCTCGTCGCCTGCGCGCTTGCCGGTGTTAGTCACAGTAACTTCAGCCATAACTGGCTCGCCGGCAGTAACTGCCGCGGTAGGAACGGTAAGTCCGCTATAACTGAAGGTGGTATAACTCAATCCGTAGCCGAAGGGGTAGAGCGGCTTGCCTTCGAAGTAGCGGTAGGTGCGGCCCTTCATGGCGTACTCTTCAAATGGCGGCAACTGGTCTACGCCGGTGTAGAAGGTGACCGGAAGACGTCCGGCAGGATTGTTGCGTCCGGAAAGAGTTTCAGCGACCGCGGACCCGCCTTCTTCTCCCGGATAGAAAGCATCAATGATGGCGTTGGCGTGAGCCTGCGCCCAGTTCACGCTGAGAGCGCTGCCGTTGGTCAGCACTACCACGAGAGGCTTGCCGGTTGCGGCAACTGCTTCGAGCAGGTCCTGTTCAGGCTTGGGAAGGTCGAGGCTGGTGCGGTCGCCGCCTTTGAATCCGACTTCGCTCACCTGCATCTCTTCGCCTTCGAGTTCACTGGTGATGCCGACCACGGCGACTACAACGTCGGCTTTCTTTGCTGCTTCAATCGCTGCAGGCTGGGGCGCGAGATCGACCTTGGACCACACGAGCTTCGCACTTGGTGAGCCACCCTCAAAGGGAGGCGTGTACTCGACGTGCAGCAACGCGGGCTTGCCGGCCTCGAGATGAGCGCGTCCGAGCTTCGCCTCGTTGGGATCTCCATTGTAGGACGAGGTCAGGTTTTTGCCGTCAAGCTGAATGCGGAAGAAGCCGCTCGCCTTGAGGCCGATGTTGTAGTCGCCTGTTTCGGGAGCGGTGATCTGGCCTTCCCATCGTATGGCAAGGGGGTGCACGTTGGCGGCTTCGGCGGGGAGCGGGGCGGATGCGTCGATGTTGGCATCGACACGCTCGGCAAGCGGCTTGGCGCCGGCCGGATTGTTGATGTTGGTCATGTCGAGCTTGGCGAAACTGGCCTTGATGCCGGGCTTGCCATCGACTGTGAGAGCCGAGGATGGTACCGGGTCGGCATCGTGGGAGAGGAACTGGGTGCCGACAACGTAGTTGATTGTGGCGCTGGGAAATTCTTTCTTCAGGCCTTCGAGAACGGAGACCGTGTGGGTGGGCTGACCGTTGTAGTTGCCGAGCAAGACCTTGGTTTCATTGGCGAGCGGGCCGACGACGGCGATCTTGAGGCCCGAGGTCTTGAGCGGCAACACGCCATCATTCTTCAGGAGCACCATGGATTCGTTGGCCAGCTTGCGCGCCATGGCGCGATGCTCGGGGCTGTCGAGGAGCTTCTCATCGATCTTGGAGTAAGGCACCATCTCCGGCGGATCGAACATGCCCAGCTTCATACGCGCGGTGAACAGGCGGGTGACCGCGATGTCGATGTCGCTCTCTTTCAGAAAGTCCTGCTTGACGGCGTCGAGATAGGGTTTGTAGTCGTGGTCGTCGTTCACCTTCATGGTGAAGTCGACGCATTCGTTGTCCATGCCGCGCTTGAGCGAGATGGCCGAAGCCTCTGCCTGGGTGGGCTTGAATTTGTGTCCGTCGTGAATGTCGATCACCGCGCCGCAATCCGATACCACGTAGCCGTCGAACTTCCATTTGCCGCGTAACTGATCTTGCAGCAGGAACTCATTCGCGCATGCAGGCTCGCCGTTAATGCTGTTGTAGGCACACATCACGGAGTCGGCCTTGGCCTCGGTGACCGTGGCGCGAAACGCGGGCAGATAGGTGTCAATCTCGTCGTGCTTGCTGATGGTGACATCGGCGGTGTGGCGCGTCGGCTCGGGCCCGCTGTGCACGGCGTAATGCTTGGGTGTGGAGATCACGCGGAAGTACTTGGGGTCATCGCCCTGCATGCCGGTGACAAAGGCCACGCCCATGCGCGCGGTGAGGAACGGATCTTCGCCGTAGGTCTCCTGGCCGCGTCCCCAGCGGGGATCGCGGAAGATGTTAATGTTGGGCGCCCAGAAATCGAGACCTTCAAAGATGTTGCTATGGCCGGCGCGCACTGCCTGCACATGCTTGATGCGGCCCTCGGTGCCGATGACGATGGCCATCTGGTGGATGGCGGGCGCGTCAAACGTCGCGGCAAGTCCGATGGGCTCGGGAAACTCGGTGGTGCCGTTTACGGCGACGCCGTGGAGCGACTCGCTCCACCAGTCGTAGGCCGGCACATTGAGCCTTGGAATGGCGCGCGCCTGGTTCACCAACTGGGTGGCTTTTTCTTCGAGCGTCATTTTGTGGACCAGGTCGGCCGCGCGCTGTTCCGGCGGCAGGCTGGGGTCCATGTACATCTGCTTTTGCGCAACCTGCGCGAACGCCGTGCAAGCCATTCCGCAACCCAGCAATGCGGCTGTTATTCCAAGCAATCCAAGCTTCTTCATCGCATCCCTCGCCGGCGGGAATGAATTCGGTGATCGTTCGCGACGCGAAAATATTTACCCGCCTTCGGTTGCCAACCCTAATGCTGCTCGCGGGGGTCTGTCAAGGCAAACGAATGCGATAGTTCTCTTGAGGAAAATCGGTTTATTCCGAACTATGGCGCATCACTGCGACTTGCAGCCCGAATGGGAAAGCCGATGGAATCGTTGTGCGATTGCGCCGCTCGATTCGGGTAAGAGGTGTAACCTTCGTGCGAGCCAGGCAGTAAGAGCTAGACAGAGGCAAGCAGCAATGCTGAGGGTCGCGAGCGATGGATCGGAAACGCTGGACAAATTCCGGCGGGGTGATATCGACGCGTTTGAGACGCTGTTCCGCCAGCATCAGCGGGCTGTCTATGGGTGGATTCTGCGCATCGTGCGGGATTCTGCAGCGGCGGAAGACCTCACGATTGAGACCTTCTGGAGGCTGCACGTTGCGCATGCGCGATTTGACCCTGCGCGTGGATTTGAGGCCTGGGCGCGGCGCATCGCCACTCATGCGGCATTTGACTGGCTTCGCAGGCGGCAGCCGGAGAGCGCGATGCCGGAACAGTTCTTTGCCGAACTGCCAACATCGGCGGCAGCCAACCCCGCCGTTTGTGACGAAATCCGGCGCAAGACCGCGCTTGCTTTCGGCCGCTTGCCGCCACGTTTGCGCATTGCGGCCATTCTCGCGGTAGTTGAAGAACGTCCGCAAAAAGAAGTGGCCGAGGCACTGGGAATCTCGGTGGCCGCGGTGAAGTTGCGCGTATTTCGCGCGCTTCGATTGCTAAGAAAAGATCTGCAACAACAGGGGATCACGCCATGAACCAAAACGAACACGACCGCCTGAAGCGGCTGCTGCAAGATGCACTGCCGCCGATTGAAACCGACCCTGAACCCAACCGCGACCTGTGGCCGGAGATGCTGCGAAAGCTGGATGAACGCCCCGCCGCGGTGCCGTGGTTCGACTGGGCTTTACTGGGAGGGCTGGTGGGCATGGCGGCATTTTTTCCGGCGTCGATCCCGCTGCTTCTCTACTACCTGTAACCCGCGGGCTGACCGCCTGCTGCCAAGGAGAACGCTATGAACACGCATCCTTACCTTCGCGCTTTTCTCGCCGGAGTTTTTGTTCCCACGCTGGTGCTGCCCCTGATATTGACCGGGTTTATCATCCTCCGGCTGGTGATGCACGTGCCGGTTCCCATCGAGCGCGGCATCATCTTTCCGATGGCGATTGTGCCGAGCCTGTTTGGCCTTTGGAACATCGCTTGGCTGGCATCGCATGCCCGGACCCATCTGCCCATCGGGTTCCATGGCGCGCTGCTGCCCATCATCATGGCGCCTGTAGGAGCATTTATCGCCAGTTGCCTGGGCATCTTTGCGCTGGGAAAGTCAGGCATCACGTGGTTTCAGGCATGCGAAGTGCCGTACGCGCTGATTGCTCTCGGCTTTGTCGGCGCCCTGGCTGCATATTACTTGGTGTGGAAGTATATTGTGGGGTTTGTGAATCGGACGTTGGGAATTGGTTAAGAGCAGTGGACAGTGAGCAGTGGACAGTGAACAGTGAACAGTAAACTGTGAACAGTGGACAGTGAGGAACTCGGTCTAGGCAGTGGGCTCGAAGAAGTTTTGCAGGCCGGCGCGATGGGCGTGGGCGATCATCGTGGACTGGATTTCGAGCGCGAGGGCCAGCGCATCGCGTCCCTGGCGGGCGGTCACGCGGGGCGCCTGGCGGGTGCGTACTGATTCGAGGAACGATTCGATTTCGAGGCGCAGCGGCTCGCCGGGGGTGACTTCGGGCTTGTTGATGGAGAGGCCGGGCGCGGGGTGGCCGCCGGCGGACGCGAGTTGCGCGAGCATTGCGGGATCAACCTTGCCTGAGGCCAGCAGCGCGGCGATATCCGGGGGAAGAGTTCCCGGGATTCCGGAGTCCAGCCGAATCACCAGCAGGTCGCGGCGCGCGTAGTCAATCGAGACATACTGGCGCGGCTCAAAGAAGCGCAGCTTGCGTACCCGCTCGGTGGAGACGCGCGAGGCGGTGAAGTTGGCCACGCAGCCGGATTCAAACTCCACGCGGACGTTGGCGATGTCGACCTTGGGCGACAAGATCGGCAGTCCCACGGCGCGCACCTCGCGAACCGGGGAGTTGGCGAAGGTCAGCACGATGTCGAGGTCGTGAATCATCAGGTCGAGCACCACGTCTACATCGAGCGCGCGCGGGGTGAAGACCGAAAGCCGGTGGGCCTCGAAGAACATGGGACGGCGCAGTCGCGGCTGAATGGCGAGTACCGCGGGGTTGAAGCGCTCAAGGTGGCCGGGTTGCAGAATGCGCTGGCCGTTGTCGGCACGCTGCACCAGATCGTCGGCTTCCGGCAGGCTTGCGGCGAGAGGCTTTTCCACGAGAAGGTCGAGGCCGGCATCGAGCAGCGCCGAAGCGACCGTGTGGTGATGCATGGTGGGCACAGCGACAGAAGCGGCGTCGAGGCGCAGGTCGGCGGAGAGCAGTTCCTCGACCGTAGAAAAGACGGGAATCGAATAACCCGATTCGGCCTCGGCGGCGCGGGCGGCGTCGGGCTCGAGAGCGGCGACGAGAGAAACTCCCAGCCCGGCCGCTTCAAGTTCGCGATAGACACGAAGATGGTTGCGGCCGAAGGCGCCGGCACCGGCGACAGCTACACGCACAATAGAGCCGCTTGCTATTTTTCGGCTCCCTTACCTTCAACGGCTTTGAGGCAGCGGCTGTAGAGCACGAGCAGCTCGGTCACGTGCTCCTCGGGCTTGGAGACGCCGGAGCTGGTGAAGCCAGTGGAAACCGCGGTGGGACGGCCGATATTGGCCGTCCCGGCCACGAATTTAAGCAGATCGAGGGCGATGTCTTCGTTGCGGCGAGCGCCAAGGCCGGCGGTAGAAAGTGCGTCCATCCTGAAAGGTCTCCGAAGAGAGATGCTACCAGATGGAGGGCTGACGAGCCATGCCGGTTGGGGCGCCCCGGCCCTACGCGAGGTCGATGATCTTCTGGGTGCTGCGAACCCTCATCATGCGTCAGCGACCGTTGCCTGTGATTCCTGTAACTGCGTACATCCATTCCTCCGTGGGGTCAGAATTCCGTCTCGAATAAAGATGCGCAAGAGGCACAGATTGCTACTCTGATTTCATGCAGACGGCATTCATCGGAATGGGAGCGAACCTCGCCAGCAAAGCGGGCTCGCCCGAAGTGACGCTGGCCGCTGCGGCTGAGAGGCTGGAGTCGCTCGGGCAAGTGGGCTGCCGGTCTTCGCTTTATAGCACCGAGCCGGTGGGTTACGCCGCGCAGCCCCGCTTCGTCAACGCCGTTGTTGCCATGGAGACGGACCTTGAACCGCGCGCGCTGCTCGAGGGCCTGCTGGGCATTGAACAGGAGTTCGGGCGCGACCGCTCCGCGGGTATCCAAAACGGGCCACGTACACTGGACTTGGACATCCTGCTGTTCGGAGACCGGGTGATCAGCGAGCCCGGGCTGGAGATTCCTCACCCGCGTATAAGGGAACGGAAGTTCGTGTTGATCCCTTTGCGCGAAGTTGCATCGAACGTTTTGAAAGTTTGCCACGGAACGATCGTGACCCAATTGCTCAACGAAGCACTTACCCCGCCCCACGGTGATACGAATGACGCCGTCCTCCCCATTCAAAGCCATGTTTGGCGCGCTGGCGTTTGCCGCGATGCTGCTGATGCCGCCGGCGATGAGCGCGCAATCGACTGATTCCCTGACGCTCACGGTGTTGGATAGTTCAGGTGCGGCAATCGCGCAAGCCTCGGTGAAAGAAGCCGCGGGTCAACTGCTGGGCAAGACCGATACCGATGGCCGCGTGACCGTGAAATGCACCATCCCGTGCAGCCTGCGCGTGGATGCCGAGGGATTCACCGGCAAGAATGTGGAACTCAGCGCCAATGCGACCATTCGCCTGTCGCCGGCTCCTGGCAAAGAGCAGATAACCGTGACCGCCTATCGGACGCCGCTCGGCGAGCTGCAGAGTCCGGTAACCACACGGGTGCTGAGCCAGGTTGCGCTGCAAGACACGGCAGCCATTTCGCTCGACGCGCAGATCCGTCAGATTCCGGGCGTGGAGCTGTTTCGGCGCTCGAGCTCGCTGGTGGCGAACCCGTCCTCGCAGGGCATGAGCCTGCGCGGCCTGGGGTCGACCTCGGCCAGCCGCACTTTGCTCACACTCGATGATGTTCCGCTGAACGATCCGGTGGGCGGATGGATTCACTGGGAGGAGCAGCCGGAGCTCGGTATCAACTCCATCGAGTTGGTGCGCGGCGGCGCGAGCGATCTGTATGGCTCAAGCGCCATCGGCGGCGTGGTGAATGTACGCCTGGTGCGGCCTTCGTCCAATTTCGCCGAGCTCAAGTCGAGCTTTGGCGCGGAAGGCACTTACGACGAGAGCCTGCAGGCGCAGACCAAGCGCGGACCATGGGGGCTGCTGGCAACCGGCGGCACAGTGGGCACCGATGGATACATCCAGGAGGCTCCGTGGCAGCGCGGGCCGGTCGATCGAGCCTCAAATGTGCATGCGCAAAATGGCCTCGTGGTGCTTGAGCATGCCAGCGGGCCGCTGCGGATCTTTGCGCGCGGCAGCGGATTCAATGAAGCGCGCAGCAACGGAACGCCTTACCAGACCAACGGCACACGCCTGTGGCGGTATGCCACGGGGGCCGATTGGCAGGGTGCAGATGGAGGCGCGATCGGCCTGCGGGTTTACGGGTCGGCGGAGCATTATCGGCAGACGTTCTCAAGCATTTCGAACCTGCCCAACTTCGGCGATCCGAAGTGCACGTACCGCTGCGGCGAGGTTCCCACCCGCTTTGCGCTCATTCCCGATAACGAACTGGGAGCGGCTGCCCATGCGAGCCGGCCGCTGGGCGCGGGGCTTCTGCTGCTGGCGGGAGCCGACGTGCACGATGCGCGTGTGTGGGACCGCGAGCAGACGTTTGGAATGACGGCGGCGCTGACCAACCTCAGCGTGCATCAGCGAGACTCCGGACTGTATGCCGAAGCGATGTGGGTGCGCAAAGCGTGGACGCTGACCGCCTCCGGCCGGGTGGATTGGTTCCAGAATTACGATGGCCGCCAGGTGCGCTGGAACGGATCGTCATGGCTGCCCTCGGCGACCCAGCCGCCGCAGTTCGATGAGCGCGTGTTCGATCCGCGTTTGGGTATCTCGCGCAAGCTGGGGAATCACTGGGCGCTGTCGGCATCGGGTTTCAGAGCGTTTCGCGCGCCCACCCCGAGCGAGCTCTATCGTTCGACGCAGGTGGGCAACAAGCTCACCCTGCCGAACGGTTCGCTCGAGATTGAGCGCGCCACCGGCTGGGAGACGGGCGTGGCTAACGAGGGCCGGTGGGGCACCATCCGCGCCAGCTACTTTCTCACCCAGGTCAATCGCCCGATCA
>WNGR01001505.1_pt1 | contig 29917 bp, 23 predicted proteins | sample 5407581 | NCBI WGS metagenome assembly WNGR01 (sample SAMN13153383, study PRJNA577476) | soil metagenome | isolation source: 80 cm soil or saprolite under Garry oak tree replicate 2 | place: USA:California | collected 2016-06-15
TGAGGACAACCTGGTGAATCTGGAAGACCTTATTTAACTCGCGGGCTTTGCGAGCCAGTTTTGTGACATATTCGATATCGCGTGGATTGTTCATCACATCTTCCATCAGTTGCATCAGGCTGGCCCAGTCGCCTTCGTCGCGGCTCCTGGCCACGCTAGCAATCGTATTGTCCATGCGCTCTGATACTCGACGAACGCCAGAACGGAGTTGATTGACTGCCTGGGCAATATCAGTTTCGTGACTGCGTATGGCTTCTTGCGTGGCGTTCAGTTGCTCTTGCAGCATTGATACCTGCCCGTCCAATGTGGTCAGTGCAACCGTCAACTGCGCTATGTCGGGAACGGATGGTGGGATCAGGCTTGTCAGGCGACTAAATGTCATCCCCGTATCAGGTGTGGCGGGTGTTGCGCCTGGTGCGGACGGCGCTGATTCAGCACCCACTGGTGCAGCTGCAACGCTGTTCGCTGCAGAGGAAGCAGCCGCGGGCTCTGCAGATGCGGCTGGAGCTGGAGTGACAGGTACGTTGGGCGGCTGAACGTCAAGTGCCACACCGCCGTCTCCGTTCATCGAGCCTGTGCTAAAATTATCACCTGGTGCTGCTGTCATATGTTCATCCTCTCGTGTACGATACGTCATTTCAATTCTTCAAGCTGCTGCCCATTGACAAAAGTGCCATTGGCGCTGCGCTCGTCGGTCAGCACATATGCTCCGTTTTCATAACGGACGATAGCATGGCGACGCGAAGTGAGCTTGTCCTTCGAGAGTAGGATATCGCTTGCAGGTGCTCGGCCAATGATGGTTTCAAGCTTCTCCAATGCATATTCTTGCAGGACCTCACCCTTATCGTTGCGTACGATAAAGTACCCCGGCTTCTCAATTTTGTCCATCGTTGTCTGTACTGTAGCGGCGTCCTCGTTTTGCGCCGTAGCGGAGTCCGTAGCTGCGTTTGCAACCGTCCGATCGCTAGCATCGTTCCAGCCACTGCCCGCCGTTGCTGCTCCTGTGGCCACGGCTGCAGGTGCCGACCAACTGTCCGATGAAGCTGGAATCGTGGCATCGCCAATAACTGGTTGTGCCTGCTGGTGTGAGGGAGTTGCCGAAAGCAGGCGGTTGCCACAGTTCAAGCAAAAATTGTCCCCTGGCCGCGTTTCTGCACCACAATAGGGGCACTTATCCATAACGTATGTCCTCCCTTCGTCCTGGCTTCCTTGCAGGTGCCAGGACAACAACTATGCGCGTGTAGGTATGACTCTAACACAAGAACCCGGTTACAGGTGCGCTTATGACAATGGAATTTAGAAGGGTAAAAATCGCGTGTATACGCAAGACTGCTGCCATTATACCAGAACCGAGAGTATTGGTGAAGTTTTCTTTCACAGGCATACACGATGTATGAAAAGTTGTCACAATTTCATTTTCCCTTCGCAACCAGGGCTAGCCTCCTCTAGGAGGTAGGCACCCAGTTGACATTCGGCTGCAGTGCAGCAAAAAGTTGCTGCAATGAATTGGTACTTCCGCCTGCTGAAAAGACAATGCTTGTGTTGTCTCGCGCTCCTGAACAGAGCTGCAGCGCCGCCTGAGCCGGACCCGAGGCCGGTGTAGGCGTTCCCGAGGCATGCGGTGTTGCTACGCTGGCCGGACTGCACTGAAACTCATGACTTTGTGAATGCAGTGGAGCTTCTGCCAGACTGATCGAACTATGATCGGGAAGCAGATAGCCTATAGTGAAACTACCTCCGAAAATGGGATCATGGATTGTTCCTGATGCGCTGACCAGGCAGGAGTTTTGCGGCAGTGACTCTGGTAGGTAGACAACGAAACCCAGGTTCGGCTTGACCTGAGACCAGTCAGTAATTGTTACTGGATGGTTCGTGCTTGGGGTCGCGGTAGCCGTGGCAGTAGGAGTATTTCCTACCGTCGCTGTAGGAGTGCCCGTAGTTGTCGCCGTCGCTGTTGGTGTGACGCTGCTTGGCGGAGGTGCACCCTCATCGCGAAAAATTATGAGTGGCTTGCCACACCAGTGAAGCTGTGATAATGCCTCCTGTGATGACCCTACTGTCGGAGTCACTTTTGCCGGGGTGCCTCCAAAGTTCAACCCTGAGCACGATACGAAAACAAGACTCGCTAACAATGAGAGAATTGATAGGTACAGCCTTGCTTGGTAGCGATTGCGAGGCGCTTCCCCACCTGTTCTTGGGCTGTGCCCCTGCTCTACAACATACAAAGCTCGCAATAGAATCATGATGGACTGCCTTTCAACACCACCCCATGCCACAAAGGATAGGGGCAGGGAGCTATGCTCTCTGACGAGGAACGGGGGCATCCCCCGCATCCTTTCCTTTTTATTTTCTGCACAAGTATATACTACCAGAAGAGACCATATCTATGAACTGGCTCTCTTTTGGTACCAAAAAAGAGGACTTTACAGCGTTCTCATTTAGTGCTAGTATTATCCCCTGCTATCCAGGAATGTGATCGTTCGGTTGCTTTCTTCATTCTGACCATTTCGGTGTACTACTAGGAGTAACGCATAAGTATACCAAACCGATACCATACGTCCCCAAAGAGGTGTGTGTGTGAATGCTAAGCAGATTTGGCAAACTACCATAGAACGGTTACAGGCAAAAGTCCAGCCAGCCGTTTTTACAACCTGGTTTCAGGGCACTGCCGCACTCTCCTTCGAGGATAGCATATTCGTGGTTGGAGTACCTACGACGTTTGCCAAAGCCCACCTGGAAGGGCGCTTCATTGATCTGATTCGCTCGATCCTTGTAGACATCACGGGTGGCCCGGTAGAGGTGCGTTTTGTGGTGGCCAAGGAACCCTTTGACCAGGCTGCTGATCCCGTGCATGCAGATGTTCCAGCCCCCATTAAGCGGGTCTCCAAGAACCGCTCTGCCCCTTTACAGCGGCTGAAAGCCGCTCTGGATACCTGGCCAACACCTTCCGACGCCCCCAGCTTAATAAACTCAACTGTGCCAGGCGCTCCTGCTGCGCATCTGAGTCCGTCTGAAGATGGATTCCGCCCCGAGCCCTTGCCCGGAGAGCAGGGAACAGATGGACATGTTGAATATCCAGGATCCAGCAAAAATATGCAATTGGGCCTTCCCCTTGCCAGCGAAGGATTATTGAATAAACGTTATACATTCAGCACATTCATTGTTGGCAAGTCAAACGAATTTGCGCATGCTGTTTCCTTAAGGGTATCCAGGGACCCCGGACGTGTCTACAACCCTCTTTTCTTCTATGGCGGTGTTGGCCTGGGCAAGACGCACCTGCTGCATGCTATCGGCCACGTTGGTGAGTCCTCGGGGTTGAACGTGTTATATGTCACCTCGGAAAAGTTTACCAATGAGATCATCAATGCAATCCGCTTTCAAAAAACTGAGGAGTTTCGTATAAAGTATCGCCAGATCGATATTTTGCTCGTAGATGATATTCAATTCATTGCTGGCAAAGAGTCTACTGAAGAGGAGTTTTTTCACACGTTCAATACGCTCCACAACGCGAATAAGCAGATCGTTGTCACAAGTGACCGGCCGCCCAAGGCGATTCATAGTTTACAGGACCGCTTGCGTTCGCGCTTTGAGTGGGGACTTCTGGCCGATATCCAGCCGCCAGAGTACGAGCATCGTGTGGCAATCCTGCGCTCCAAGGCCGAGTCACTGCGTTTCGCCATTCCTATGTCGGTGATAGAGTATATTGCTCGTCCTGACTGCGGCAGTGTGCGCGAACTTGAAGGCGCTCTCAATCGTGTTATTGCCTATGCTATGTTGCACGATGCGCCACTCTCCGTAAACCTGGCATCACAGGCGCTGGAGCATATCTATAGCAACAGTAAACCCTCCTCGACCTTGACGATAGCTGATGTGCTGGTCGGCATCTGCCGCTACTATAATGTCGATCTCGAGCGACTCAAAGGCAAGGAGCGTGACCGTGAGATCGTCTGGCCGCGTCAGGTCGCGATGTACGTGATGCGCGAAGAGACGAGTGCTTCATTATTTCAGATTGGCATGGAGCTTGGTGGACGAGACCATACCACCATCATGCATGGTTGGGAAAAGGTGCATAGCGAAGTTGCCAATAACGACCGTGTGCGCCGCGAGATCGCCGCTGTACTGGAATCGCTGTACAGGTGATCTCACTTCCTCGACGAGATCTCTGGCTAGTTCCGGCTGCGCGCCGAAATCAACGTTCACAGCTTGCTCAGATGCGCCTTTCTTGTTCTCGTCGGTTGCCTGGGAATTGTTCACCGGTATATCGTCAGATAATCGTGGTTGATTAGGCATACCTGTTGCTCCTTCTTTGTGCAAGGCCATTTACCGTTGGACAATAGGGCGTTGCGCTTCCTGCAGGTGATGGGCTACGAGTTGGTGATGGTCCACTGCGCCTTCACCAAAGCTATGTGGGTCGGTATGGATAATCGCCTCGGAGAGGCCGCCGATGCGGTGGAAGAGGCGATGGCGCACCTCCTCGGCGATCTCGTGCGCCCTGGCCAGTGTCATTTCCGCATCCACCCCAATGTTCATCATAACGTGCAATGTGTGCCCGACCCAGCGTGCGCGTACATCGCCAACATCCTCAACACCTGGCACCTCACTTGCCGTAGCTATGATGGATGGCACAACATGTGGGTCGACTGCATCCAGGAGACGTTGTAGCACGCTGCGAGAAGTAGAGTAGACGACAGTGAGAATAACAACGGTGATCACAAGGCCTGCAATAGGATCTGCTATGCGCAGGCCAAACGCGGCCCCGATCAGACCGATCAGAGCTGCCAGCGAGGTTAGCCCATCGATGCGCGAGTGTTGTCCATCGGCGACGAGAGGCACGCTGTTGATGCGCTTGCCAACCGAGATTTTGTACCACGCCAGGATTTCGTTGCCCACAAACCCAACGACGGCCGCGGCCATGCTCAGGAGCAAATGCGTGGGAGCGCTGCCACTGCTGAGCTTCTGGATCGATTCCCAGGCGCCAGCTACCGCGCTGGCGATAATGACGAGTACAATAAATATGCCTGCCAGGTCCTCGGCACGGTGGTAGCCATAGGTATAACGCTGATTTGCAGCACGGTTGGAGATCACAAAAGCGATCCAGAGCGCGACTGTCGTCAATACATCGCCCAGGTTATGCAGGGCATCGGCGAAAAGTCCAGCGCTGCCCCCGATTCCCGCGATGGCGAATTGAATCGCAGCGACGATAAACATCCCCGCCGTTGAGATTTGCACGGCTCGCAGGCCCGCCTTGTTGCCGTACAGGTCGGCATCTACTCTACCGTGCTCATGGCCGTGGCCTCCATGATCGTCGTGGTCGTCATGGTCGTGATCATGGTCAAAATCGGTATGGGCATCGTGTATATGCCCGGACTCGTTGTGAGCATACTCATGGTCATGATCGTGCTTGTGGTCGCCGGTCTGTTCGCCCATAGCCTTTCTCCCGGTGTAAGCGATTCTTGCTGGAAAGACGAGTACTGTTATTGATCCTACCTTGTATAAGTGCAACCTTTGTCTATGTGGTACGTCTATTATAGCAGTATTATCAATCATCGTCAGACACCCCACGACTAAAGTCGGGGGCTTGCGGTTGGGGTGAATTCCGCCCGTCTGCTGTAAGCCATTCTAAGGTCTGACTAGTCTCAGCCAGGGCATTTCGTCTGGATACAATCAGGCGAGTTATCGGGCTACGTTACCGGGGAAAGTATAGGCACCTTTCGACGCTTGCTCTAATCGGAAGCTCTGCGAGCGTTGGGTAAACAGACCTGCGGGGTAGGGTCAGTCCTGACGATTTTAGACAACCCTCGGATAACCTTGACGAAGAGCACCTTACGGTTGCGTGGAACCGGACTTCATCTTTTTTGAAGCCATCTGAACGGGAGACCACGTTTCTCCCGTTCCCCCATCAGGGGTCTGCCCTGCGGGGCAGCCATTTTTCCCTCCCCGCGTCTAAAGCCCGGGGTATCCAAAAATGGAGGTTCCTGATGATACAGGTGTTTCGCGGTCTATTCTGAATACTTGACTCATTCATGGATACATTTACCGATTATTATGCTGTGTTGGGAGTAAAGCCAGGTGCATCTGCCAGCACGATTAAAGCGGCCTTCAAGAAGCTCGCTTTGCAGTATCATCCCGATGTCTACAAGGGGGAAGATGCGCAGGAGCGTATGCGTTTCTTGTTACTCGCCTACCAAACGCTGATCGACCCGGCATCCCGCAAAACATACGACGCCCATCGCTCAGAACATTTTCTTGATGCTCCTGGTTCTGTATCGAGCAGAAGAGACCTTCGCTATCATCCTGGCCCTGCTTACTCGCGAAGTCACTCCTCGGAGGTTTCTCCGTCTGCGCGCCGTGATCGCCAGCGTCACTATGACTTCCCCGCTTTGAGTGATGAATCGCCCGCACGAATAGACCTTGGCGACTTTACATATGATCTCTCACCAGGGGAAGCGCAAACACTCAAGCAACAAGGCATGTTACGAGGTATTGCGCTTGAGGCGTCAGAGAAACTGAATCCTGAGACACTTGAGAACTACCCACACCGCTGTCACCGCTGCCGCCATCGCTGGCTTCCTTTTCAGGAGAGAGGAAGACATGCCTCCAATGCAGGTCACCGTACGTTATCCCACGAGCGCGTCTGCCCTTCCTGTAAAGCAGATGATTGGGGTGAATACCTCCTGTTGCGCTGCGCCCATTGTCACGCGGTCTTCGAGAGCGAGCAAATTCGCTATGAGATTGGTTCCTACAATTACAGTGACCGCTCTCTTTGCCCGCCCTACGAGCTATTTCCTCTCTGTCCATACTGTGGTGCTTCTGGCTGGTGTCCGGCAGAGGATGTTCGTGTGAGTGAACTGCGCGCCAAAGCGGACCAGCGGGCAGTTATGCTCCGCTTGCTGTGGCTTGCTATGGCTGTTGTTGCTGTGCTCGTGCTGGCGGTAGTAGTGTTGACGACGTTGAAACCGTGAAGCGTTAAGCAGGGACCTGCATGATCACTCGGATTGTACAGGTCCCTGCTGTAGGCTCTTTCTGCTTTTTCCCTGTTGCAAAGTCAGCCTCTAGCTGTTGGCATTGCTCACCTTGACCACGCTGCCGGTGGCGCCGTTGAACAACACTTCCACTTTGACCGCCTGGTTGGCCTGGATGGACTGGGCATTGTTGTTGAAATCGCCCAGGTCCGTGTTGGAGTTGGTGGTAAAACTAAAGCTCTTGTTGCCAACCTTGAAGTGAATGACCCCGTCTGAACCTACGGCGCTGGTTGTAACACCCTGGAAATCCACTGTGTTCAGCTTGGTCGAATTGCTCGTATCGCCCGAGTCGGTCGCACTGAGCTTCGTTGCTGTGAAGCTGCCATCGCTGTTCGAGTTTGCATCTACCTTGATAAGCTGGTTTGCACCTGGCAGCGACCCATTGAAATCTGAGAGGTCTGTCTGACCATTGACAATGTTCATCGACAGGGTTGACCCATTAGGCATGCTTACAACGATGCTGCTGCTGTTGACGCTCTGCACCTTGCCAATGAAGGAAATGCTGCCCTGCTCAGGAGCGCTGGGCGTCTCGTTGGTGTCAGCCGTTTGGATACCCTCTGGAGTATTGGGAGTGCTCAGCACAGGATTGCCGTTGACGGCGATCTGGTATGAGCCATCGCTATTCTGTGTCGCCGTAATGGTGTAGGTTTTGCCTACCTGGCTTTGCAGCGCGGACACTTGTGCGGAACTCAACCCCTTAATGACTATTGGCTGTGACTGCCCCTGCACGTTCAATGTGACAGTGCCGTTGGCAACATCAACCGACTGGATCTTGCCAGTAATACTCACTGTGCCGTTCGTTGTAGTCACACCTGCACACGCCGTGAACAGCGCCATTAACAATAGACCTGCCATACATACAATAACCATACGGAAACGTTTTAACATTTGCTTCATTCCTTTTCTCCTTTTTGTTAAGTTATTTTGCTATCGTTATTTAATACGACTATACCATCCCTTTTTGGGCGCTGCTATGCCTTACAGCACAGTGAGAATGTGAAGCAATGCACTGGAACTATGCTATAATTCCATGAGACATCCCGAATTGTACGGCAATACGCATCACCCTCTGTAGGGGCGGGAGCGGAGGTGATGTGGGGTGGGGGCCTTTATGACCGCCCACCTAGGCTCGCCCCAACGGCATCGCGAAATATTTATTAGGAGCAACCTGGCATGTCCGAGCTGAGCGTCGTAGGTCCCCGATTTATCGAGGGACCGGCCCTTGCGGTCGCCAACTTCAAAGGCATTTATCCTCCACTTCCCACCTTTTTTGATGCGCGAGAAGAACTGGACCTGGCTACATACCGGCAACACATCTCCAACCTGGCAGGGACCGGCATTGCTGGCTACGTAGTCATGGGCACCAACGGCGAGTCGGTTCATCTCACGAGCGATGAGCGTGTGCAGGTCATTGAAGCTGCCCGTGAAGGAGCAGGTAGTGACGCACAAATCATTGCAGGTTGTGGTGAGCAGTCAACGCGGGCGACTATCACCAATTGCTGGCGAGCTGCGACTGCCGGAGCCAATGCCGCGCTCGTCTTGCCACCTTCTTATTACAAAAGCCTCATGGATCGCCGTGCATTGGTAGCTCATTATCAAGCCATTGCCGACAGTAGCCCACTGCCAGTAGTGATCTATAACATGCCTGCCAGCGCTGCTGACCTGGATATCGACGCCGCCACCATCTGCATCCTGGCTGAGCACCCCAATATTATCGGCGTCAAGGATAGCGCGGGTAACATGGCCAAATTGGCGCAGGTAACGGGTCAGGTCCCTGCCAGCTTTCGCGTCTTCGCTGGCAGCGCGGGTTATCTACTGCCCGCTCTAAGCGTCGGGGCTGTCGGGGCAGTTGCAGCACTGGCAAATATCTTTCCTCGCCACGTCTGCCGCGTACAGGAACTCTTCACTGCAAGGCGCTTAGAAGAAGCTCGGACCCTGCAAGCACAGATCGTTGCCGCTAACACGGCTGTCACAACTACCTACGGGGTCCCTGGCCTGAAAGCCGCGCTTGAACTGACTGCCGGGTCTGATGGCCGCCTGCGCGCTGATTGTGGCTCCTTGCGCTCACCATTGCAGCCCCTCACCGAGCAGGAGCGTGTTAACCTTCTGGAGATACTGAGAAGGGTCCCTCAAACGAAAGAGAGGTAATGTATGGTACTCGATGTGGAACTCTATCGTCGTACCGTCTATGCTCCTGCTGTGCGGGAGGCACAGGGGCCGCGTCGTATCAGCGTTATCGATATACACCCCGCGCATGCTTCGCGTACTCTCCTCTTCGTCCACGGCTATGGCGGCAGCGCTCTGCAATGGCTCTACCAGTTGCGCTTCTTTGGGCAGACAACGCGCGTAATCGCTCCCGACCTGCGTGGGCACGGCTTGAGTGATGACCCTGCTGACCTTACGTATACCATGGGTGGCCTGGTAAGTGACCTGGAGCTGGTATTGGAAGCTCTACAGGTTGAGGGGCCAAATCACATCGTCTCACACTCTTTCGGCGGGGCAGTTGCTACAGAATATACTCTGCGTCATCCCGCAAATGTGCATAGCCTGGTATTGATCGGGGTACCAACACGCTTCATCTTGCACCCGGCTGTCGTCAACCTGATGAAAATTCCTGACCCGGTCTTCAGCCGAATGGCAAAAACAATTAAGATTGCCCTCTACGCACCGCAGCGCACTCTCAAAGGGTTGCTCTATGGTGCAATGTCTCCCTGGCGTGGGGATGAGCGTGTACAGCAGATAAACGCGCCAGCACTCGTTGTACTTGGTCACCGCGACACGGTTTTCCTGCGACAGAATTACGAGGACATGGCACGCCTTATTCCGGGTGCGCAGCAGGTCGTTATCCCCGTTTCCGCTCACCTTGTGCAGTTGGAGCGTCCCGATGCCGTCAATCGGGCTATCAGCCGCTTCATCGAAAAGCTACAACAGACATCCGCCAGTACGCGTGGGGATGCGATCACCCGCAATGCCGTACATGCTGCCCGTCTTATCGAAATGCCCTGGCTGCAAAACTACGATAGCGGTGTCCCCGAACGGATTCCACTGCCGGAGCAACTTCTCCACGATATGCTCAGCAATGCAGCCCGTGAGTTCCCTGATCGCCCAGCCATCATCTTTTTTGGGCAGAAAATCAGTTATCGCGAACTTGATCTCTTGAGCAATCGCTTCGCACATGCCTTGCGGGAAGCAGGCATCCAGATAGGCGATCGCGTAGCGATCATGCTGCCGAACGTTCCCCAGTGCATCATCGCCTTTTACGGCGCGTTGAAAGCTGGAGCCGTCGTCGTACTTGGCAGTCCACTCTCAAATGAGAAAGAGATTCATTACCAGCTCCATGACTCTGGCGCCCAGGTGTTGCTCACTCTGGAGACTTATCGCCATATCGTCGAGCGCGTATGTGCCGGCACGAGTATCAAGCACGTAATCTATACAGGCGTTCGCGAATATCTCCCCGTGCGCCAGCGGGTGCTGCTTGCAAGCTTTATCGATGGGACAGACGGCTCTGCTGCCACTCAGTCTCTCGAGGCCCCGGCAGGGCAGAACGGGGAAAAATCCCCTGTCGTCAGTCGTAATACGGCTTCGCCCTTTCCATTTCGCGTCCATAATTTTCAGCAACTACTGCGCAGCCACCGGTCCATCCCCCTGGAGAACAGTGCCACGTCGCGCGACCTGGCGCTGCTTCAGTATACTAGTGGGACGACAGATACCCCCAAGGGAGTTATGCTCTCACATGGGAACCTGGTAGTGAATGTCGCGCAGGTACGTCACTGGATGCCCGCTGCCAGGAGGGGGCGCGAGGTCATACTGGGCGTGCTGCCGCTCTCGCACTCCTACGGTATCACCGATTGCATGAACCTTTCCTCGGCTCTCGCGTGCACGCTTGTGTTGCTGCCTACGGTACGCACCGATCAAATACTGGAGGCGATCAAGCACCATCATCCAACCATCTTTCCTGGTATACCTGCATTCTACGTCGCCATTGCGAACTACCCACATGTGCGTAGCTATGGCGTCTCAGCCATTCGCTTCTGCGTGAGCGGCTCGGCCCCCTTACCCGTGGAAGTGCAGGAAGCCTTCGAGAAGCTCACACGCGGACGCCTGGTAGAGGGGTATGGTTTAACCGAAGCCTCGCCCGTTACACACTCCAATCCACTCGAGGGTGAACGTCGCGTAGGCAGCATCGGTATCCCCTTGCCCGGCACCATCGCCCGCGTCGTTCACCTGGAGACTGGCGAACCTCTACCCCTTGGTGAGGTCGGCGAACTACTGATTCAGGGACCCCAGGTCATGCAGGGCTACTGGAATATGCCCGAAGAGACAGCCCAGACGCTGCGCGATGGCTGGCTGCACACCGGCGACCTTGCGCGCATGGATGAAGATGGCTTCTTTACCATTGTTGATCGCAAAAAGGACCTGATCCTTTCGGGTTCCTACAATGTCTACCCGCGCGATGTCGAGGAAGTGCTATACGAGCACCCCAAAGTATTAGAGGCCGCTGTCGTCAGTACACTTATGCCAGCGGAAAATGGCGGCTCCGGTGAAGCCGCCAGTACGAGTACCACATCACCGTTTATCAAGGCAGTGGTGGTGCTGAAGCGCGGTGAACAGGCCACAGCCGAAGAGCTGCTTGCCCTCTGCCGTGAACGATTAGATGCTTACAAAGTACCCCGGCAGATCGAATTTCGCTCGGAACTGCCTAAGAATATCGTCGGCAAAGTATTGCGGCGCTTATTGATCGAAGCGTGATGATGTCGCACCCTACCAGGCAAATCGGGCCAAAAATGTAGGGGCGACCCTTGCGGTCGCCCTGTAAGCTTATTGATCGAAGCGTGATGTTGCCGCGCCGTACCAGGCAAATCGGCCAAATGTAGGGGCGACCCTTGCGGTCGCCCTGTCAACCGTGGTCACCCTGTAAGCCGTGGTCGCCCTATAAACTTGCTCCAAAAGCACTATAGCCCTTGCGGTCGCCCTGCCAGCTCCTCGGCCCGTTCCCAGCTACAACCTGCGGTCCATGTCCATGCTTATCCCAAGCTGCTGGCCCGTTGTATGGCTGCTCGTACCGGTCACCGTAAAGTTAATGAAAGATGCGAGCTGCGCATCACTACAATCGGATTGTGTACACCAGTACAATTCAACAGCCCCATTGCCAGCAGCGGCGAAGCCGGGGTCGCTGAAGAAACCATGATCGTAGTCTGCCTTGACTTGGAGAGGAGGCGTGCTCGTGTAATCGAGCTTTCCATTGAGGTACCACTTCGAGAGCGCGTACCCTTTTTGTCCCCCCGTGTTGATACTGTAGGTCACGTAGGCCTTCTGACTGGTGGTAAAGGTTGTACTGAGCGTGGTCGGGTTGTAGTTATTGTCAATAGCGCTGGCCGTCTTCAGGTTGCTGAGGATGGCTGCTGCCGAAGGGACAACGGGCGATCCGGAAGGAGCCGTTGAGGACGGTTGAGTAGATGTCGGTGTTGTTTGCGAAGCTGCCGTTACGGTAGCTGCCGTTGCGGTGAGCGTAGTGTTGACGGTCGAAACTCCGCTGCGTGCGAGGGCGCTGATTGCGATAATGAGGCCTACACAGGCCAGCACAAGCACGCCTACTATAATGCCGATGATCAGGCCAACCCGGCTCTTGCGCTTCGGCGGCTGGCCCGGAGTTGGAAAGCCGCCAGGATAGCCTTGTGGTTGCATTGCGGGCGCACTATATGGATCCTGGGGCATTGCGCTGCCATATGGATTGGTCGGCGCCCCGTAGGGATTGGCCGGTGCTGACCCGTAGGGATTCTGCTGAGAGGGGTCGTAGGGCTGCGAACCATATGATGTTGACGGGATCGGCTGCTGGGAAGGCGCACCATAGGGTGATGAAATATACGTAGGATCATTGGACGGTTGTGGCGCCCCGTAGGGCGATGATGGAACCGTGGGCTGATACTGCTGTGGCCCTCCAGAAACGTTATAAGGCGTAGGTACTCCACACACCGGGCATACCGCTGCCCCCGCTGGGAGATTACTCCCGCATGAGCTACAATTCATGAATAATTCCTCCTGGCTAGTTAGGTGCGAACCGCCAGCGGACCATCGCCCCTGGCGGGTATCTCGCTTTAGAACGGGCTGCTTTCCCTCCCGGAAGCTGAGCCTCTAGATGCTACGGTAAGCATATCATTGTTTGCCGTTGCTGCCAAGAGAGTATTTTTCCTGGGGGTAGCTTTCATTTTCTTGCCATGAGCATGGTTCCGTCTCATGGTAGTAGGTCCCCGATTTATCGAGGGACCGTCCCTTGCGGGCGCCATCGATCCCTTCAACTGGTCACGCTGAAATTAACCTCCTGGGCCAGCAATTTGTCGGTACATGCAATTGAACTTGCCCAGTAAATGTGTACGGAGCCTGCTCCCGCCGCCTGGTAGACTTCATAGAAGTAAACAGACCTGTTAGTGTTGGGAGGGACCGCAAATTCATAGTGTGCGATCTTTTTGCCGTTGAGATACCAGGAGAGACAGGCTGCGCCAGCCTGACTATTAGGATGAAGATTGAAGGTGACGTAGACCTTCTGGTTGACACTGAATGTTGAAGCAGGTGTAGTGACTTTAGCCGTGCTGAAGTCGATGGCGCTGGCCATCTGGGCGTTGTCAATGAATTGCTCGCCGGGCAGAGTTCCCGGCGTCGAAGATGCTGCCACTGTAGGCGATGATACGGGTGAAGGTGATGGCAAAATGGTGGTAGCAGTAGAAGCCTGTGAAATCACACTCTTTTTCCCAGGTGCATCATTCGACAAACCCGTTGCCATAAAGTAAACGAATATAAGAATCAATGCGCTCGTGAAGACGCATAGTCCGGCAACGACCACCCCGATATTGGAAGACGTGCCCGGACGTTTACGTTTCCTGGGTTCCATGCGAGGCCGGTTGCTCAAATGCTCAGAATCATACTGCCAGGCTGGCTTGGTCTGCGATGGAGGTGTCGATTGTGGCAAATTTGTTGACGAGGGTTCCCATGTCGTGGTGGCTGGTACTGGAGACTGTGTGCGTGGGAGTGCGGCTTGGCCTGCCTGTAAGTCCCCGGCGGAGGAGTCGAGGGTGTGTTCACCATGAGCGTACTCCACCTGCACCTGGTGGGCAGGGATGAGACCTTGCGACCCGCTGGACTCCATAGACTCCTGGCCTGGCGTCGTTGACATGCCACAACGCGGACAGTTCACCTGCGTACGCGTTGACTCGAGCGGCATTCCGCAATGTATGCACTTCATTTATGGCCCTCAAAAGTATGATCTGCTCGTTCCTACTAATTCAGGACGGATAACTCTGCTGCTAGTAAGTACGACTTCCTAAATGGGCTACTGCATAGCCTGTATATTACCTTCGCACCGTTAAAGCGATGCTGATAAATCTCTTGACATAGATACCTGGCCCAACTACAATAAGCAACAAGTCCACAATAAGCGACAAAGTAATTTATGTCAGGAACCCTATCTGCCTTTGGAGATGGGCTTGCGTCGATGGGGTGGCTTTACACCCGCCTTCTAGGCAGGTTCACCTGACCAGTCCCAGTCAGGTCGTCTTGCCTGGATACAATCAGGCAAGCCATCGGGCTACGAAATCGGTAGTGTCAAAGAACGTACCTGCGGATGTGAGGCCAATGAGAAGTGAACGAAGAAAAGTCGGGCGTGATCGTACTGAGTACTACAAGCAATACTATCTAAATAATCCTGCTTACTTCAGAGAGCATGGCCGTAAGCAACAGCAGGAAATAAAGAAGTATATCCAACAACAAAAAGTAGGACTATCCTGCAAGCGTTGTGGCAATGATGTTATTCGAGTGCTCGACTTCCATCATACCGATAAGAGTAGCAAAGAAGCTTCAATAGCTTCTATGGCAAAACGAGGATGGAGTCAAGAACGCATCCTGCAAGAAATAGTCAAATGTGAAGTTCTCTGTGCAAATTGCCATAGGATACTTCACTGGGAAGATGGAAGTTTGGGAAGGCATAACGAGGGTTAAACCAGTGCTCAGGGGACATGCAGGCCGATATCATCGACGAGGCGCACATTACCCGCGCAAGCAGTGGAGTTTAGCCGTATCTCATCAAAAACGGCTCCCCGCAAGGGGTGTGCCACTGCGGTGGCCGTTCATACCTGTCGCCCCATGAATGGTGGCGGGCATCCAGAACGGAGTTTTGGTGATACACGAAGATGTGACACGCGGGCACCCATTGCAGGTGCCCTTACGCACAAGCGCTGAAGTACGACAGGTGCTGTTGCAGCATTCTGCCCGGCTGCGGGTATGTCTACAACAAGTTTCAGGTGATGGCCATGGCCCCGAAGAAGGTAGCGATGCCTGGCTCCTGCTTAACGCGCTCATTGACAATGACGAAGATACTTCAGATGACGTGAAGCGCCGCTCTCCTGACGACACGCTCCCTTCATTGCTGGCGCTCCTGGAGAACTCCGGTCGCTGCCTTGCAGAGCAGGGTGGGAAGCTGGAAGTGCGCCTGCAGGGTCTACAGCGCTACACCGAGGCACTTGCAGTTGAGTTGAAGGAACTTTTCAAAGACCAGCCTCACCTACTCATCGAAGCCCTTTCTCACTTGTATCAACTGCAGTCCGCCTGCATGCTAGCCCTTACCCGCGGCTATCAAGGAGTTGTGGATCATATCTCCATCGAACAGCAGCGAACGGCCCATCACCTTGAACAGCGGCTGCAGGCGTTGCAACGCATCAACAGCGCTGCTAACTCTACTACTGATCTGAATCAGACGCTGGAAATCACGGCAAAAACGGTGGCGTCAGAACTGCATATCGAACTTTGCTCCATCTTCTTCTATGATGAATTGCAGCGTATCCTCACCCTGCGCGCCACCAATGGCCCCCGCCCGCTGGGTGGAATGCATTTCACCCTTCGCCTCGGCGAGGGCTATAGTGGATGGGTCGCGGACAAGGGCTATCCTTTGCTGGTGCGTGATGTGATGGCCGACACACGTTTTTCAACCGAGGCGAGTACCTACAGTGACGAGTATCATGGATTGATGGCCGTCCCCATTATCTTCTTTGGCGATACAGAACACCTCATCGGTGTGCTGAGTATCCAATCAGCTGACCCGCGCGACTTTACCAGCGAAGATATTAACTTCGTGGAGGTCGTCGCTGGTATCCTTGCTATCAACATTGAGAACGGGCAGCTCTATGAGCAGACAGATGAGCAACTACGACGCAAAGTGCATGAACTGGCTACCATACACCGTGTTTCTTCTATCATCGCCTCCACGCTCAACCTGGACGAAGTTTTGCAGATCATTACAACCCAGGCAGTTCATCTCAGTGGAGCTGAGCGCTCGTGTATCTTCGCTTTGGATGCCAATAAAAAGTATCTCCATGTGTTGGCCCATTACGGTTTAAATGGCGCCGATGTACGGCAGATACACGTCCCCGTCGGTCAATGCTGCGCCGGCCTCACCGTGGAAAGCGGTAAGCCGCGTATGGCGGTAGATTGCGTGATGGCTGACAAATACTGCTTCCTTCACCGCGACCCACTCATGTCCTCGGAGATCCACTCCGTATTATGTGTGCCGCTCGAGGTAAAGCAAAAAATATTGGGCTGTATCTGCATCTATAGCAGCCATCGTCACATGTTGAGCCCCGAACAAATGCAGTTGGTAGTCATCTTTGCAAACGAGGCTGCCATTGCCATTGAGAACGCTCGCCTGTACGAGGAGACGCGGCGCGGACTGGAGTTGAAATCCGTGCTGCTGCGCGAATTGCATCATCGCGTCAAGAATAATTTGGCAACTGTAGGTGGTATTCTCTCCCTACAACAACGGCGTACAAAGTCCCCCGAAGTTCGTTATACGCTGGCTGAGAGTGTCAATCGCGTGCAGGGTCTAGCGGCCACGCATGACCTGCTTTCACATGAAGATGTGAGCGAGGCCCGTGTTGATGAGATCGCGCGCAAGATCGTTGGAGTGGCAAATGCAAATCTACGCCCGCCGGAGACGCACATCACCTTTACTGTTGAACCCTGCCAGATAGTCATTCCATCTCGCGCTACCTTCGGCCTGGCGCTGGCGCTCAATGAGATGGTCTCAAATGCAATCAAGCATGGTATGGCGGGGATGAAAGAAGGCACTGTAACGATTCGTGGACGTCAGGAGGGTGGTGTGGTGATCGTCGAGGTTATCGATACCGGGAAGGGCCTCCCGGACCCTTTAGAAGAAAGCCTGGGCCTTTCATTAATAAAACACTTAATCGGCGACCTGGATGGCCAATTTGCCCTGAGGCGGCCCGAAGGTACAAATGTTACTGTCGCTGAGGTGCGATTCCCATTGGTGCGACAGCGTAGAGCCATCTCGTGATCTTCGGCCCGGCGGCTTTAAAATATTTCAATATATCAATCTATCGGGAACCTTTCTTTTGTTTATTAGAGAGTTATTACTGCTCTTTCAACCTTGATCTGAAAGGCAGAAATGTAGGGGCGACCCTTGCGGTCGCCCTGCTGACCCAGCATACAGGTGATATCGTGGAGGGCGAAGTTATGCATGCTACCGGAGATCGGCCCAGGATTCTCGTGGCTGAGGATGATATTGGTATTCGGCAGGTCTTGTGCGTTTTCCTGGAGCACTCTGGCTTCGAGGTACGCGCCGCGTCGGATGGACAGGAGGCCATCAGCCTCATACTTGAGTTTCGACCGCATTTGATAGTGCTGGACCTGATGATGCAGCCTGTCTCTGGTTGGGAAGTGTTAAACTGGCTGCGGGAAAATTGTCAGGCGCTAGGCAACATGCTAGAGACTGCGCTGCCAATGATTCCTGTTCTGGTATTGACAGCACTTACGCCCCTTAAGGAGCAGGTTCACGGCTTCGAAGCTGGAGCTGTAGAGTATATGACCAAGCCTACCCAGCCGAGTGCCATCGTAAAGCGCATCCGTAACATCCTCTCATTGAGCGTAGAACAGCGCGCAATGCTACAGCGCAGGCGCATCGATGAACGACGGGGGATATTGGAGCGTCTCTATGCCCCATCCCCAGATGAATTTACCTATTGAGGTCGTGCGGCAGGGAGAACCTGCCCGCACTTGGTGCAGAAGCGGTTGCTTGCTCGATTCTGGCTGCCGCAGCCAGGGCACACTCTAACTGTTGCAAGGGGTGAGCCGCACTTGGTGCAGAAGCGCATCTGTGGCCTGTTAAGATAATGACAATTGGGGCAGACGGAGGAGGTCGCCGGCGTCATAACTCCATATGCATTTCCTGCTTGCAGGGGTTGGGAGCTTTGTGAAATCTGTCCTGCTGGGTAGGCCTGAACGCCCTGGCTAATAGCCCGCTCGAATGCCTCAGCCATCTGATTTGCTTGCTGGTAGCGTTGCTGTGGCTTTTTCATGAGAGCCGTCAGAATGACCTGGTCGACAGCCGCACTAAGTCTGGGATTGATCGAGCTGGGACGAGGTGGCATCTCATAGATATGGCTATGTGCCAGGGCTGGATAATTATCGCCCAGGAAAGGTGTTCGCCCTGTCAGGGCCTCGAACAGTATCACCCCTAGCGCGTAGATGTCTGAGCATGCATCAACTTGTTCGCCCCGGCACTGCTCGGGTGACATGTATTCGGGCGTGCCCACTCCAGCGCCGGGGCGAGTCAACTGCTCGCGCGTGCTAGCAAGGACTTTGGCGATGCCGAAATCAGATAGGATGGGGCGGCCGGATTGGTCCATCAATACGTTGACTGGTTTTACATCGCGGTGGATGATGCCTCTCTCATGAGCATATGTCAGGGCGCTCGCGAGCTGTTTAAAGATCTGGTTAGCTTCTACTACATCCAATGTCCGGCCCTGTGCCTGCAATTGATCCAGGCGCTGCTTCAGCGTACCTCCATCAATCAACTGCATTACAATGTAGATATGACCATTCTGCTCCCCGGCATCATGCACCATCACAATGTTCGAGTGGGAGAGGCGTGCCACCAGTTTCGCCTCCAGGTTAAAGCGTTCCACAAAACTGCGGTCGGCTGCATACCATGGCGGGAGGACCTTCACCGCTACTTCACGATCCAGGTTCTCTTGATGTGCTCTGTAGACGCGGGCCATACCTCCTTGACCCAGCGGGGCCAGGATTCTATAATTCCCCAGCGTTATACCAATGAGCTCGTCTGTCTGCAAGGCTCACTCCGCTTGTAGGCGCACCCTGTCCTGATCCTGTCGGGGCAGCTCTCGGAGCCACTCATCTGTAGGCTCACATTAACTTATAGCCCCAACGACATTAGCGCTTGGCGAAAACCAGCACTGTCTGACCAAGTTGGATCTTGTCTCCCTCTTGCAATGGATACGTCTGGTATTTCGCAACCAGTTGTCCATTGACTTTAGTGCCGTTAGCACTACCTTCATCCTTCAGGCCATAGTTCCCATTTCCCATGTTTACAATGGAAGCGTGGAGGCGTGAAACGGCCAGGTCCTCCAGGAAGATGTCGCTTTCACGGCTGCGCCCGATACTGAGAGCATCCTTGCGCACTTCGTAAACGCGCCCGGGCTCTTTGCCCTCCTCGACGCGCACGACACCAAGGCGCCCCTGGGGGCCGGTGTTGCGCACAATCGTGCGATCGGCCTCACCGCCATACGTTGGCTCCTGTTGTGCCATCGCCGGCCCGCCAGGCCCACTCATGCTGGAAGGACCTTGCTGCTGCCAGGGTGGGGTAGCAGGATTGTTGCCTGCTGCAAAGGGAGCAGAAGACGGCTGTTGGAATGATTGTGGCCATGACCCTTGCTGAGCCGCTTGTGGCTGCGCTGCGGGTGTGCCCCACGGGTCCGCAGGCTGAGGAGATTGTCCCCATGCCGGTCCTGATGAGCCACTTGATCCAAAAGATGTGGGACCCTGTTGTGGTGAGCCGGAGGTACCACTTTGCGTACCCCACGCCGGTACACCCTGCTGCTGGGATTGCTGACCGGGTTGTGCTTGCGCCCAGGGATCTTGTGCTGCTGGTGACCCGGGCTGGCTTCCCCACACGGGTTGCTGTTGTTGCGGGGAGCTGGAGCCTTGCGTGCCCCATGCCGGCTGCTGTTGCTGAGCCGAACTGGAGCCCTGTGTTCCCCAACCGCCTGCCTGCTGCTGTGAACCCTGCGTGCCCCACGCTGGCTGCTGCTGTTGCGGGGAGCTGGAGCCTTGCGTGCCCCATGCCGGCTGCTGTTGCGCAGGCTGCTGTGAGCCCTGTGTTCCCCAACCGCCTGCCTGCTGCGGCGCACTCTGGCCCCAGGCGCCGGGCTGCTGTGAGCCTTGCATACCCCATGCACCAGCTTGTTGCGCTGGCTGCCCCCAGGGATTATCGGTCGCCTGCGCCTGTTGATTCCAGCCACCTGGCGCAGCCTGTTGTCCTTGGCGTTGCCAATCAGTAGGTCCACCTGGCGTAGCAGCGCTCTTATCCTTCTTGGATTTGCCGCCGCGTAGCACCACCATCCCTATGATTCCAATGACCAGCGCTATTACTACGATGGCGACAATAATGATAAGTCGATTCCCAAGCAGGCTGGATATGCCAAGATTTGCCTTGAGTAGGACAGCAAGAATGTGTTCCATGTTTTTCACCCCTCCATATAGGGTCACCCTCGCGAGGTGCCCTTGGGCTGCGCATCAGCGTAACATAATACCTTAACGCAATTCAAAACGCACCTCAACACTACCAAATCGCAAAATATCGCCATCCTTGAGCATCCGTTCTTCGTATGGCGTTAAGGTCACTCCATTTAGACGAGTCTTGTTTAGGGCATTAAGGTCTTCGACAGTAAACTGCCCCTGTTGATTTCGCAGGTAGGCATGACGTCGCCCCACCGTCTTGTCTGCTAGGTTGATCTCTGGGAATATACCCAGGGTTGGATCCTTTCGACCCACGACCATCACATCTCGATCCAACTGAATGGGCTGCCCACTGGAGAGAACGATGATGCGGGCCTGTTTCTGGGGAGCCGTTATCGGTTTGCCAGGACCTGCCCCCGCTTTTGCTTCAGGTTTAATCTCCGCTCCAGGCTCTACAGGATGTGTTGGCATCGGCGGCAGCAGTTGCTGCAATTGCTCGAGTGCTGCAATAAAGTCTCGTGGTGTACTATAGCGGTCGTTGGGCGATTTAGCCATCGCCTTCCGCAGGAAGACATCCATATCCCCAGGCAACTCAGGACGCAAGCGGCAGATTGAAGGCACTTTTTCATTCATGTGCTTCATGACGATATCTACCGCCGTGTCTCCCTCAAAAGGGGGGTTGCCTGCCAGCATCTCAAACAACACTGCAGCAACAGAGTAGAGATCAGAGCGCGTGTCTGCTGACCGGCCACTTTCCGCTTGTTCCGGCGAGATGTAGTAAGCTGTGCCCATAAAAACATTGGATTGTGTCAGTGTCACTGTTTCTCGACTACGTGCCAGGCCAAAATCGGTAATTTTCACTACCCCTTTAGTGTTGATAAGGATATTCTGCGGCTTGATATCGCGGTGTACTACGCCATGCTTAAAGGCCGTATCAAGTCCTTCAGCAATCTGTTGTGCGTAGTTCAATGCACGTGACGGTTCTAACGAGCCATGCGTCAGCGTATGGTACTTTAGGTTCTGACCATCGATATAGTCCATCACAATAAAGTGCATGCTGTTGTCTTCCCCGTAATCAACAATCCGCACTATATGGGGATCACTCAGATTCAAGAGAATATGTGCCTCTCGCTGAAAGCGTGCCAGCAAATCTCCGTCATTTGAAAGCTCAATATGCATGACTTTCACCGCGTAGATGCGATTGTCTTTGGTATCGCGTGCGACATAAACGGTAGCGAAACTGCCCCTTCCCCGCTCATCAATTAACTTGTAACGATCTTTAATGATGCGGTTAATCATGTCAGCATTCATCAGTCACTCCTCAAGTGAAAGGCACCCCTTTGCGGCTATTATACATTATCTAGTGCTCAATGTCATTGGGCTTTTACCCTCCATCCTCATTAGACGGAATAGACACGCAACAGGGTAGTGGAATGGGTATTTTTTCCCGTGATGGCTTCCTGTCTCTATATTATTGAAGCTCAAAGCGTACATCTACATTGCCAAAACGTAAGAGGTCACCGTCTTTGAGTGGGTACTCCTGGTGGGGTATCAAGGTCACGCCGTTCAATCGAGTCTTGTTCGTAGAATTGAGGTCCTCTACGGTAAACGTCCCCTGCCGGTTACGCAGGTAGGCATGCCGCCGACCTACCTGCATATCCGGCAAGTTAATCTCTGGAAAGTTGCCAGTTTTCGCAACTTGCCGTCCAACGAGCATCACTTCCCAGGTCAGTGGTATGGATTGTCCACTGGAGAGCACGATCAGATAAGCTTGCTTCTGTGGCAACTTCATGTGTGGTGGCGTTATCAGAGCCTGGATATGTTGTTGCAACTGCTCTAGCGCTGTAATAAACGCACGTGGTGTCTGGAAGCGCGCACCTGGTACCTTTGCCAGCGCCTTCTGGAAAAATGCATCCATTTCCGGGGGTAGGTTTGGACGCAGGCGGGAAATCAAAGGAATCCTCTCCTGCTTGTGTTTGAGAATGATATCCACGACGGTTCCCCCTTCGTACGGCGGGTGACCATTCAGCATCTCGAACAAAATGATCGCCAACGAATAGAGGTCGGAGCGCGTATCGGCTAAATGCCCGCTGTCCGCTTGCTCAGGTGAAACATAATAGGCCGTACCCATAAATTCATCGACCGCCGTGATCGTTGGGGTATCCTGACCCCGTGCCATACCAAAATCGGTGATCTTCACTACACCTGCGTTATTGATGAGTATATTCTGTGGCTTAATGTCCCGATGTACTACGTTTTGTTTGTAAGCAACATCGAGTCCTTCAGCGATCTGCTTGGCGTAGTTCAATGCCCGCAGCTCCTCTATCCGCCCGCTGGTCGTAATATAATACCTGAGGCTCTGTCCATCTACATATTCCATCACAATGTAGTATATGGCTCCATCATTGCCGCAGTCGATGATGCGCACGATGTGAGGATCACTCAGGCCCTGCAAGATATATGCTTCTCGTTGGAAGCGTGATATAAGCTCTTGATCATTGGCATGCTCAGGATGCATGATTTTTGCCGCGTGCAGGCAGTTATTTTCATTATCGCGTGCAATATAAACAGTGCCGAAAGAGCCGCTTTCTACTTCATCAATGAGCTTATAACGACCCTTGATAGTTCCGCCCAGCATATTAGACTTCATACAACTCTCCGCCTGCGGATACCCCGTGTCTTCCAGGCGGGGGAGGAAGCAGGCGCTCCTTGTCTAGCGGTGGCGAGGGGTGCAAGCCGCGTCTTCCACCGTAACAGCTTGATGAGCCGACAATCCGCGACGTTGGCCGATTGCGTGAGCCGCTTGCCCGTTTCCGGGTCGTGCAAGCTCAGTTTCCCATCCATGGTGCCGCCTACATAGGCTTTTCCCCACGTGGGATGCTTGACCAGCGTGCCACGCTTGATGCCCAGGGAGAGCGTGCCACCGTAGGGCTTGCGCTTGCCTCCCTTCTCTGGCTCGAAGCGGGCTGATACAGACCAGCCTTCTATTATCTGGCTTCGTCTGCCCGCCCACAGCGCTGGAGGCGAGTACCCAGGCATCGATACAGTGCGCTTCCCAGACCTCTGCCAACTTCTTGCTCGTTTTCTTGAGTCCCACCTGCTCTCGCAGTGCTTTTGTCTCGTAGCCCTGTTTGGTCTGGACAGGAGCCAGCTTCGAGAGTTCTCCATAGAACCAGTGCTTGCCCACTTCTAACGGGGAAAAGGACTGATTCCAGCGCTTCTTGCCACGGGTCGTGGCCTTGATGTCTTCGACCACGAAGGCGCTCACCGGGAAGAGCTGGCACAGCACCCTCGCCAGGCGCAGTTTCCAGTGCCAGCGGGCTCTGGTGGAAGGCGGCAGCTTCTTCTTGCTCTGCTTGCGGTTCTGGCGCGGCTGCCGGCATGGTGTCTTGCGCCTGCGGCGGGTGCGACGCATGCGGGTGCTGTCCTTCTCCGCTTCCTTGACGCCGTCTCTGGCCTGCGCCTGCAGATTGAGGTAGGTGTGGGAGGCTGAGGCCACCACGATCCCTTCGCGTTTGGAGCCTGGATCGATGCCCACAGCGATCGGTTGCTGCACGCGGCGGGATGGCTCGACGTTGAGCCGCACGCAGAACACTCCACCTTTCCAGAAGTGGGTGGCTTTTCCGCTGCGTATCCACCGCCGTGCCCGCGCGGGGATCGTGGGCATGAGTGGTGTGTGTTCCTGATCGACCACAGGGACAAAGATTGCTGACATGTGCGATAAGCCTCTTTCGAGTGTGCTATACTCCCTTCGCTGCTGACGATCGGAGCGGGTGCAAGTTAGGGAGGCGCTCGCACCATCCTGTGAGCTGTCACGCCCAGATCGTTCAGGATCCTTCAAACGCCCCGTTGCCGGAGCTTGGATAAGCTAGTCTCACAGTTGCCCTGGTTGGTTCCCCGGTGACAAGCCGGATCGCTTCACCAGCCCATCCCGTTCTACGAGATGGGTGCTTAACTACTTTAACGCTGGAGAGTATGTTTTCAAACACCTTGATATACTACTATACATCATGCAGGAGATTCTGTACATTATTTGCAGGGGGCGTCTTCATTTGTGAAGAGGAATAACGAGCACTGGTCTAATTGTGCCCTGCCTCCTGTGTGCGTGAGGCCAGGACACACAGGAGACAGTTATCGCTATATAAGAGAAACGCATGCGGCGCTCCCATTTCGTGCACCTTACGTTTGAGGCGCTTCCTCATAGCGACCACCGAGATGCTTGGCAAGAAACTTCTCCGCCGCCGCGAAGAATTTAAGACGATTTTCCGGCTTGGCAAAGCCGTGTCCCTCGTCGGGGAAGAGTATATATTCGTAGTCAATGCTTTTGCTCTTCATCGCCTCGACAATCTGCTCGGACTCGGCCTGTTTCACCCGCGGATCATTCGCCCCTTGCCCGATCAAGATGGGTATTTTGATATGATCAACTTTGAAGAGCGGCGAGCGCGAGTTCAGGAATTCCTCCTCAGTGTCAGGATTGCCGACGCGGCGATGGAAGGTCGCCAGGAAGGTCGACCAATATGGGGGAATAGTCCTTATTAATGTGTTTAGGTTACTAGGTCCTACAATGTCCACCGCACAGCAGAAGAGATCAGGTGTAAACGTCGCCCCTACCAGTGCGGCGTATCCGCCATAGGAGCCGCCGAAGATGGCCACTTTCTTGGGGTCGGCAATGCCCCGGTCGACCACCCATTGCACGGCATCCACCAGGTCGTAGTGCATGTTGCGTCCCCATTCCCTGTCGCCAGCATTCACGAACTCTTTGCCATAACCCGTGGAGCCACGGAAATTCACCTGCAGGCAGGCGTAACCGCGATTGGCGAACCACTGCGCGTCTGGACGATACCCCCAGACATCGCGCCCCCAGGGGCCGCCATGCACGTTAAGCACCACCGGCAGGTTTTTCTTATTCTCCCCTGGCGACAGCGTCAGGTAGCCGTGAATGGTCAGTCCATCCCTGGCCGTGAAGGAGATGGGCTCCATCTCCGCCAGCGTGTACTTATTCAAATCGGGCTGGTTATCGAAGAGGAACGTCGCCTTCTGGGCCTTTCTATCGAAGGCATAAAATGGCACCGGTCCATCGTCCACAGTGAAAGCCACTATCCAGGTCGCATCGGCGTTGTCGCGATCGACGATAAAGAAATCGCCCTGGTGGATGCCGCCGATGTTCTCAAAATCCATTTTGACAGACTCGTCCAATACCTTCCACTCGTTGCGGTCTTTGTTGAAAGCGACCGCCTGGATTTCGCGGGTATCAGGGTGAACCATCACGGCGCCCACGTCGTACTGTGGGTCCTCGGCAATGACACTCACATCTCCCGTGGCAATGTCCAGCTTGACCAGGCGACCTGCATTGGTATTGCGCGAGTCCTGTAGATACATCGACTGCCCATCCAGCGTGAAACCCAGGGGGGCGCTCGTGAGGCTATCGTCCGCGCTCCATGAGACAAGCTTGCGCCAGCCGGCGTTCTCGTTGTCTCGTGCCAGGAGTTCAGTGCCCCCGTCGGGCAGCGATGCGATCGCGCCTCGTACCTTGAAATGGGCGTCGGTGACCCAACCCATGATATTGCCAGGGTTCTTGCTGGTGAGCGTCAATTCGCCGGAGGTCAGGTCGAGGTGGTAAACATCGTGAACCCGCTTATCCTCTTTGTTCATGCCGAGCAGGAGTTCATTAGGAAAATGCTTGTCGCGGTCGATAACCTGCACCTGTACATCCTCGAACGGCGTCAGGTCGCGCGTTTCTCTGCTTTCCAGGTTTGTCGCGTACAGGCGCCAGTTCTCGTTGCCACCAACATCCTGGATGTACATGATATGTTTATTATCCTGCGCCCAGAAATAGAAGCGCACGCCTCTATCTTCGTCTTTGGTGACAGGCTGGTAGTCATCGCTGCCAACTTTGCCTACCCACACGTTCAACACATTATTCACCGTTGTCGTGGTCATGGTAGTCCTTTCTCGTTTTTGAGGTTATTGTTCTGTGGATATTACGGATGCTTAATGAGAATGTTGCAGCAAGCAAGTTAATTCTCCTCTGGCTCCAATCGCGCAATACCTTCAATCTTATCAAAGTCTTTGTCCCATCGACATGATTTTTCTTACTCCTCAGAAACAACTTCATCAGCAACTGCTTTCTCAAATGCTTCGCGCGCTATGCTAAAATCTTCAGGTTTTTCCTTGGGAGCCACTGACCCGAACCATTGCAGCAGCTTCGATGATGCACGCTTGATGCTAATTATGTCTCCAACCACTTCAAAGCGCACCTTATCGCGTGGCTGTAAACCCATGATACGGCGGATCTCTTGCGGAATGGTTACCTGTCCCTTTTCTGTAACGGTAGTCTCAAATTCTTGCATGATAATACCTCTAAAATGGGCATTCACATTGTATCCGGTAATGGTATTACTCTTTTATCAAGTAAGGAATGAAAGATGTGTTCCAACGATCCCTGGTATGCAGAACGACACACCGCGTTCGCTGCGCGATCTCGAGCTTTAGGGTTGTCTGAGACCGGCTTCCTTGAGGGCCTGTTCAAGTAAATCGCCGACTCCCAGGACCGCAGCCCATCGATCGAGGTAGGCGAGATCGAGATTCGCTCCCTGCCTCTTCAAGATACCAAGCAGGTCATTCCACTGTCGGCCCGATACCCGTCCCCCCATCTCGTACCACTCCAGTTTATTCACGACCATGTTCTCTGGTGAAGCAAGGACAAATTCACGTCCACCTTTCACCAGAGGCTGTCGCTTTACACTGCGTACGGCGTCCTGGTCGAAAGCACGAGACTTGGGAATAAAGACGTCCACCTTCATAAAGGTCTCGTTGGAGATGAGGTTAAACGAGGACCGCCGCCGAATCGCGTCGCGCACCGCGTCTTCCACGATGTAATAGTCCCCTTCGAGCAGTTTGACGAAGGAGCGCACGTGAACAAGTTTCAGGTCTGCCACGATATCCACGTCCTGCGTCGGCCGAAATTCCCCGTAGAGCGAACTGGCAACCGATCCTCCGATATGATACGGAATAGCGAAGCGAGTTGCTCCATGGCCTCGACAACCGGGCTAAGGGTCCGCAAAATGAGGGTGATGTCCATCGCCATCAGCAGACACTCCTTTCAACAGGAAATAGATTATCCAGGCCCAGAGCAGCACATGTGCTACGGCAAGGCGGTGCAAGCTTCTCTTGGATGATCGTCGCCAAAAAGAGATGCTTACTCTGTCCTTGCTCTGAGGATGCCATCCAGGCATGCCGGAGACAGTTTTGCGGACGATCATGCGTCTCTGAGCCCTGCATCAACCAATGCTCGAGTGAACGGTTCGGTGACGCCAAGGAGTGCTGCCTGCTGTATCAGGAAAGGCAGATCCAGGTCTGTACCCTGGACTTTCATTATCCCTAGCAGGTCGTACCAGAGATCATCAGCCCGCTCGTTGCTTCTCTTGAAGGCCTCAAGCAACAGTAAGATCAGCTGTTCAGGAGAAAGCACCAAGACCGAGGGTTCTCCTTCAACCAGGGCAATCTTTCGCGCCTGATGAAACACCTGCCGGCGGGTGGCGAGCATCCCAGGAAGCGTGACGGTGACTTTGAGCAGTGACTCCAGATGGACAAGCGTAAAGCAGGTCTTCTGCCGAGTGGCGGCCTCTATCTCTTCATGATGAAGTAAGTACAGGCCACTCAACCGAGCGCAGAAAGAGGGGAGATGCTTCCAGCGGAGATCGGCAACGAAGTCGATGTGCAGTGTTGCCCGCTGTAGGCCATAGAGCGAGCTCGCGAGTGAGCCAGAGAGCGCGTAGGGAATATCCAGATCTTCACATATCTTCGCCAGCGGACGCATCGCTCTCTGGTAATCGGCGGTAGCCGTGACCTGCATATCATATGCGTGCAGGGTCCGGCGGAGCTCATCGGTCAGGTCCTTCCCGTATTGACGTTCAATGAACAGGAGTCTCGCTTCATCGTCGCTGGCCTGTGGATGCAGTTGCCGGACGTACTGGCTTCCCGCTTCAATCGTGGAGGCGGTCCATGATTGGACAAAGGCAAAGCGCCTGCTCATCGGGGCCTTGCGGATCATCCCGATGAGTACCAGTTCCGCATCCAGGCTCGTATCTGGCGATTGCGTCTTCATCGTCTCTCTTCCTCTGGCTCACTCAACTGTAGAGAGTGTAGCGAATACCAGGGAGGAAGTCAAGCGCTCTTTTCACGTAATCCAGGGCTTCTCAAGAGTTGGAGCAAGCGAACAAGTGAAAAGTAGAGAGGGGTCTTACGGCGCGTCATGAGAATGGGCTAATGGACGCCGTAGCTGTGCTATTTCCCCATCATCTCCGCATACACCTCGTACATCTGCAGCGCGATACGCTCCTGTGTATAGTGCTCCAGCACGCGCTGCCGCCCCTTCGCCGCTAACTGCGCGTAGAGTGCGGGATCATCCAGCAGCCGGCGCACGCAGGCGGCCAGCTCCTGCACATTGCCTTCCTGGAACAGCAGCCCGGCATCGTCGATGACGTGAGGAATCTCGCCCGAACGCGAGCCGATCACGGGCGTCTCGCAGGCCATAGCCTCGATGAGCACGCGCCCGAACTGTTCCTTCCAGTTGGGACGTGTCAACGATGGCAGCACAAAGGCGTCTATCTGCTGCATCTCCTGTGGCACTGCATAGGTTGGAACTGCGCCCTTGAAAGTAACTCGTTCAGCAACACCCAGTCGCAGCGCCTGCTGTTCCAACTCGTCCTTGACCGGGCCGGTACCGACAAAAACCACCCGGCAGTGGTCAGGCAGGCTCGCGAGCGCCTCGATCAGCAGCGGCAGGCCTTTTTCCTCTTTCAAACGCCCAACGTAGCCCAGTACGAATGGCGCGTCCCCGGCGCGCGGCGGGCGTGGCTCGCTGCGCTGGTAAATCTGCGGGTCGATGCCGTGCTGCGGCACGACGCGGATTGGACCGCTGAAGCCCTTGCGCTTCAATATATCGGCAGCGTCGGCAATACCTGCCACCGCGACCGCCGCGTGACGGTAATTGTACTGCTCCATCTGGCGGAAAGGTGGTGGGTAGCTGCGGTAGATATTCTGCCAGGCAATAAACAGCGCCTTCGCCTTGTAGCGCCGCGCAAGGCGCGTGGCGTGAAAGGTCGCGAAGTTGTACGGCTCTTCATCGATATGCAGGATCTCCGGGCGTACCTCGCGCATGATCTGGCCCAGGCGTGGGTAGTAATAGAGATGAAAATGGCCATTGAACATCATAGGTGTGACGATCGTGCGATAGCCCCTGGTGTAGCGCGGCTCAAAAACCTGCTTGCTGCCATCATCGGCCAGCCAGTAAGCAGGCGTGACAAGAGTGAGTTCGACGCCAGGACAAAGCGCCAGTTCTTCCAGTTTGCGTTGTG
>WNGR01002763.1_pt1 | contig 29914 bp, 25 predicted proteins | sample 5407581 | NCBI WGS metagenome assembly WNGR01 (sample SAMN13153383, study PRJNA577476) | soil metagenome | isolation source: 80 cm soil or saprolite under Garry oak tree replicate 2 | place: USA:California | collected 2016-06-15
TCATGTGATCAGTCAAAGCGGCCTTGGGCAACCCCCCAAAGTATTCAAACGCCTCCATCAAACAGCGGATCAGCGTGGGGCCATCACAGCGCTTGACGAACGTGACAAAGCGCATGCGCGAGTAGCAGAGGATGGCCGTAAACCCATAGACCTTGCGGGGTACGCCGTCCTGCTCATACTTGAACTCGCCCCAGTCAAACTGCACCTGCTCTCCTGGCCCGGTTTCAAAGCGTTGCACCGGGGCGTGTCCAGCTTGCGGGGGCCGCAAGGGGTGCACAAAGGCTTTGAGCACACTCACGCTTCCCGTGTAGCCCATTTCCAGCAAGCGTGGCAACATCGCCTCACAGTTGTAGCAATGGTCTTCCTGCATCCACTGCTTGATTTGCTCCTTGAACGGATCGAGCTTGGAGCGACGATTGGGCCGGGGGCGTGGCATCGTGCAAAGCTCCGGATGGCGCAGATACTTGCGGACGGTATTCCTGGCGATCCCCAGGCTGATCGCAATGTCTTGAATAGACTTCCCTTGTGCTGCTAATTCGTGTATCGTATTCACTGTCCTGCTCCTGATCATGGCTGCCTCCTGTGTGCATGCTGAACTTCATGCTCCACAGCTTACAGCCATCTCATGGGGGGGGTCAATTTTATCCTGGCGCAATTATACGTCGGCGTTAATACCCAGGTGCAAGCCACACAGGAGCAGATGGAGCACAAGGTGAAGAAAACCCAGCAGGAGTGGGAGAAACGCCTCTGGCATCTCTCCAATCAGGCATTTGCCTGCGAACCGGATGCGCAAAACGCCTGGGAAAAGGCGCTCAAAGGAAAACCATCCTGGCTGATCGCGACGTTCACCCTCAAAGAACAGAAGCAGTATGAGCAGCGTGGTCGCCCGAAAAAAGAGGCCAGCGCAGCGCAAACGGTCTGGTCTCTGATCCCCACCCTAGCGGTGGATCAGCAAGAGGTGACGATTCTGGCCAGAAAGAAAGCAACCTTCATAGTGGCAACCAACATCCTCGACGCCCAACGTCTTTCGCATGAGCAGGTGATCTCGACGTACAAAGAGCAGGGAGGCGTGGAACGTGGGTTTCGTTTTCTCAAAGATCCCTTGTTTCTGGCCTCCTCGGTGTTTGTCAAAAAGCCGGAGCGCGTGATTGCTTTGAGTTTCGTGATGGTGCTCTGCTTGTTGGTGTATCGCCTGGCCGAACATCTGCTGCGTCGCCAACTGGTGGCAACGGAACAAACCGTCCCCAATCAGGTCAACAAATCGACCAACCGCCCTACGATGCGCTGGATTTTCCAATGTTTTGAGGGCATTGATCTCTTGCACATCCGCATTGGGTCACACTGGCAAACCCAAGTGCTGGGGCTGCAAGCGCTTCATCAGCGGGTTCTTCGCCTGCTTGGTTCTGCATATTCACAATTCTATTTTCTCTCTCCCTAAACTGCGGAATGTGAGATAGCTGGTATGACTTTCCAAAAGCAGCGTTAAGACCGCTCGTTCGAGCTGATGGGCGGACTTTGGCTGCGGCTTCCTCGGTTCGAAGACTCCCTCTGAGGCGCTCTATCCTTTCGCTTTTCAGCTATACAACATTTGATGTGAGACGCCCTCGCTCCGACTCATCTGACTCACCCCCCATAGGTTCCTTCAGACGCTAACAAATCGCTAACCCAAGATACTCTTTGACTCAGTATGCTAGAATCTGGATGGATCATAAGTTCGTCGCTGTAGGTGGGTAGTACGCTTCATTTTGTTCTACCATACCTTCTAAGGAATCCTTTGACAACTCCTTGGTTTCTAATTGTCAAGTTCTTTCGTTCATCTTTTGAACCTTCACTCAAAAGGTATAATGAAAAAGCAAAATATTGTCGTTATTGCAAGTTATCCTCCACAAGGAGAAAAACACCATCACAGTGTTGTAGGTGGCGCTTGGTATGCTAAAAATACTGTGGATTCTCTACAGAAAATGCTAAACAAGCATCATAAAGAGCATCAATATAGTATTACTGTCCTAGCTGAGCAGTTAGAGGGGGGGACATTTGCTCAGTACAATGAAGATAGCATACAAGTAGTACGGCTATGGAAAAGGAATTCTTTGTTAGCCTTTCCAAGGCTTTTGCAAGAAATTTTGTCCCATCAAAGATATGCAAATATTATATTACTGGAATTTGAACTAGCAATGTTTGGAGATCAAGCATCTCTTCTGCTACTCCCCTTTTTTTTGTTTATTTTACGTTTATTTGGTAAAAAAATTTATTGTGTCTGTCACCAGGTTATTGCTGATCTTAATACAGTCAGTGGACATATTAACTTACAAGAAAATGGATGGAAAATTTGGATATTAAATTTATTTCAAAAATTATTTTATCTCCTAATGTTTATCCCTATTAACAAAGCCATTGTTTTTGATGATGCCTTAAAAATTAGGTTACAAAGTATTATCAAACATCCACATATTGTTGTTATTCCTCTTGCTGTTGAATTATTTAATACTAAGGTAACAAGAGAACAAGCACGGAAACAACTAAATATATCGGAAGAAAATTTTGTGCTTCTCTGTTTTGGTTTTCTTGCCTGGTACAAAGGAACCGATTGGCTAATCCAGGAGTTTGAAATAATCCCCGAAGAAATAAAAAAAGGTCTATTCTTAATTATTGCAGGCGGGCCTAACCCTAATCACAAAAATAAAAAGTTCTATCAACAATATATTTCAAAAATAGAAGAACAATGCCAAGCTAATAACATTCCATTAACCGGTTTTGTGGAGGAAAAACAAATTCCTTTGTATTTCCAAGCGGCAGATCTTATTATTTTTCCCTACCGAACATTCATGTCTGCCAGCGGACCATTATCCTTTGCGCTATCTTTTGAAAAATCGTTCCTTGTATCTGAGGCCTTACAAGAAATATTTACTACTAAAGATATGCATGATGCTTTAGCAGAAAAGCATCTAACAATAAAAGATTTTGTTTTTTCACTTCAGGATATTAATTTGATAGAAAAAATACAAACGATTATGCATAATCAAAAATATCAGCAAACGCTCATAGACTTTGCTAAAACAGTAAAACAAAAAAGGATTTGGGATACTATTGGAGATATGTATTATCACGAAATCTTTGAGTAAACAATAGAAACGTTAGTTAAATCTTTGTAGTGCTCTGTGCTGGCTACGTGCAATCCCTGCTACTTGGGTTATCTGTTCTACAACATACCGATTCACGTCGATGAGCAGCACGAACGACACGGTGTTGGCTCCCTGTCAGAGGTGATCTCAAATGAGCCTCTTAGGGATGAATCGCATGCCTCAGAGAGCGAACTGCCTGCTCTGCAGACATTGGAGGCAGGAGAGATTGTGCGTGAAGCAGTGATTGCCCGAACGGATGCCGGAAGCGAGCCAGCGCATGGTTCACCAAGAAGATGGCTCATGCGCATGGTAAGCGGAGCAACGTGGGGTGCTACGCGGCTCTGCACTCTTCCTCCTGCTGTCCAGAGGGGAGGCGTATGACCGTCGTCCACCCCTTTTCTGCTTCTCCTTCCCGCCTGACTCCCCGTCCGCGGTCCAGGTGCTTCCCATGTGTGCTCCACCCTGCCGTGGTACACTGCTTGTGTGCCACTGGAACCGGGAGCAAACGGCGGACCCGCACCGTCCTTTGTCTGCCCATGCAGACGCTGCGTGCGGTATGCTGGCCACGTGGGTGAGCTATGCTCACATGTCCCACTTAGCGGCGACGCGCAGTATGGAGCACTCGCCGGATCGCCTCATAGGACACGTAATCACGGGCGAGGTGACGGAGCGGTTCCCCCTGCTCGACCCGCTGGAGCACGGTTGCCCAGGCCGAGGGCGGGATCTTCCAGCGAGGAGCAGGGACAACTTGAGGGTGGCCAGGCAGAGATACCAACAGCGGATGGTCAAGGGCCGAGGTGAACCGATCCTCTCGGGGTGAGGAAGTGGCAGCGTCTTTTCATGTAAAAACCACGCACTATCAGATACTCGCAAATAACCCCTCCTCTGCGCTCTGAGAAGGGCACACAGGTGTTCCGGACGAGGGGAAATCACACCGCTTCTGCCTGGAGTGCAGGCGGAGAGCTTTCGCAAACAAACGCGCGGTCGGCCCTGCTTGCCCCCTTTTCCCGCCCTCTGCCCAGCCACTCCCTGTGTTCCTTCCGCCCTCCTCTGCTACACTCTTGCTGTAGCGAAGGTCCAGCCTCGCACGGATGACCCGTTCTGTCATGTTCCTGCATAGGCAGGCACTGCACCAGGAACAGGCAAGGGAAGGTACACCAGAGGCGAGCCTGAAACGTGTGGACGTGGCTGGAGAAATGGTCGGGCTCCATGAACGGGCGCAACGCGTGAATACGTTAGGTACAGAGCTACACCGGGGTAGATCCGATCTCGCTCAAGCATGCCCAAAGGCAGGCGGGGAGGGAAAAAGGCTCCTATCCTGCTCTGTGGTTGCGCGAAGTACGAAGGATACGTCTAACTGTCTCGTGGGACACGCCGTAGTCAGCGGCAACCTGGCGCAAGGGTTCGTGGTGCTCACGGACACGGCGCACCACCTGCGGCCATTCTTCAGAAGGGATGCTGTGTTGAGGCTCACGTGGGCCTGGATGCTGCTGTTCGGATATGAGAGGGGGAATACTACCGAGCACTTGCTCGAGGGTGAAGAGTCTTTGATAGAGCTTGCCGTGAGGTGCAAGGAAGTGAATTAACACTGGTGAGAGAGAAGCCGATGCCCGTCGGTTCCGTAAATACTATTCATAGAATATTCTATGAATAGTATTTTTATTATATGGTATCATTAGTAATAATAATGGCTTCATTTGGGTGTGTCTCTGGAATAAACATTTGTTAAATACTTTTCCAATTCCTTCTCTCACCCTGTTTTTATGTCTATTAAACTGGGAACTGGGAAAAACATTACCAATCTTTCCTGAAATCCACTCATAACTCCTTTGGAGGTGATAGAATCAAGGGAAGAAGCAGAATCTGAAGAGGAGGAAAGAGAGATGGAGTGGAACACGAGCTGGGAAGATCCGCTGACGAGCTATATCAAGCAATTTGCGGAATTGATCGGAGACCGGAGAACAGGGAAGACGTTTGGAGAAATCGTCAAAGGCATCATCGCCTCAGGCAGCCTGATTTGCCAACAGATTGCGGCGCAGTCGGCAGAGTTGAGCAAAGGGAAAAAAGGGTCACAACGGGTGATTCGTCTGGCGACTGGAGCGAGTACGCAGCGCTGGCAGTTGGATGCGCAGCAGTTGACGAAGCGCTTGCGGGAAGTGGCGGTGGAGCAGTTGGAGCAGGCGCCAGAAGACGAACTGTGGCTGATCTCCGATGGCTCGGACTTGCGCAAACCCTACGCAGAGGTTATGCCGTATCTGATGCAAGTGCGTGACCTGGATAAGCAATTGGTGCCAGGCTACCGCACCCTCAATGTGATCGAGCTGACCCCTGGACGGCGCGGCTTGCTGTATCATCGGCTCTTTAGTAGTCAGGCACCCGATTTTGGAAGTCGCGCCAGCAGAAGTGCAAGAAGCGCTCCAGACGGTGAGCCAGGCACTGGCGCCCCTCAAAGAGGAGAAGGCGCACCATCTGGGAGCAGCAGGAGCATCTGGTCTCGCGCCTCTATCATACCGATCGCAAGGTCTCCTTCCAAGATCGGCAGGGGGATTGGCATGAAGGCGATATCGCCCAGGCCACAAGCGAGCTGCGCCCATTGGCGCAGGTCGAAACGACGTTAGAGGTCAAGCGTGGCAAGCAAGTGCGGCCCAAGAAGCAACCGGTGCAGGTGGAACTGGCCGCCTGCCCGCTGCGGCTGACGTACGGGAGCAATGTGCGCCGCAAGACGCAGGGCCAGCTCCTGACGCGCGAGGTGTGGCTGGTGGAGGTCCACGTGCTCGGGGTCGATTGGGAACCCTGGCTGTTGCTCACTGATTGGCCAGTCACCGATGCGCAGAGTGCGCTGCGCATCTTTACCATGTATCGCCAGCGCTGGAGCGTGGAGGACTGTTTCAAATTCTTGAAAACCTGCCTGGGCTGGGAAGACGTCCGACTGCTCGATCTGGAGGGCATCCGCACCTTAGTTGCCTTGGGCTGGGTCGCGGCGGGCTTTCTCTTCAACTTGGGTGTCACCTTCGAATGGGCTGAAGTCCAACTGCTGGCCAAACTCGGTGGATGGGAACCTCACAAAGATCGCAAGCCGGGCAAAATCACGCGCCTGCGCGGACTGGGTCGTCTCTTGGAGATGCTGGCCACTCAAGCCATGCTCTCGGGCTATGCGGCTCAACACCACGGACTTCCACCCAAGATCACCGCTTTGTTACACAGCTGGCACCCTCCGGGGGATTTATGAGTGGATTTCAGATCTTTCCCGTTGACACAATCACATCAAGATTATATGATAACGAGAACAAAGATGAAGTGCTTTTCTTGATTTTGTATATTTCTAGCATGAAACTTAGGCTAAGCGCAACACTTCTGAATGGGACACTGTATCAAGAACTATAGATGCTTTTAGTTCTACGACCGTGCAGTCCATAGATTATAGTGTGAAATGCAGAAAACATAATCTATTGGGAGGTTGAGCATGGGAATATTACTACCAATTGATCTTATTGGGCGCTGTCGCGAAACCCTGGTCAAGTGCGATAAATTTGACACGCATCAAAAGCTACAGACTGTCTTCGTAGGAATGGAGCTAGCGCCGTTCAAGAGTGCTCTTCCTGATGCTGATGACCTGGCAGATCGAGTTGATAAGACTGTTGAATTCCTTCTAGAGAAGGGATTCCGGAATGGACAGCCATTATTCTTGCTCTTCTTAAAAGCGTTACTGATTTACATACCCAAAGAAGATGATTTGCATACAGAGCTGTACCAGTGCTACCTTAAAGTTAAGGATGAAATCTTTTTGACCGAAGCCAAGCCATCTAGCTCAGAATATGATCAATCTACGATGGTTAGCTCCCAACCCAACAGTGTTGACATAAATTTTTTCATAGCTGATTTGCCTGGGATTATATCTGATCTTAAGACAAGCATTCCAGATAAACAGGCTACTGCTATTGAAAGGCTAACGAATGTATTATATCAAATTGGTCTCTATCAAAAACAGATTAGTGAATTGAAGTTCTTTCATAACGAACTGCATAATTTGGAGACAGGACTTGCTCTAATTGTAAATTCTATTCGAAACGCGGTGAGACAAAATGAGTCTTTGAGGCTCTATGATATCGAAGACAATTGGAGAATGGCAGTTTTACCTTGTATGCAAGCTATGCGGGTATTTGCTTCTGAGGAGATGAAATTTTTACGGGAACCACGCTTCAAGATCACGCCTGGAGGGATAGGCGGTTCTAAATGGGTAATAGAGGGTCCTCAATGGGTCATAGACTTGGTTGCTTTCCAAATAGAATTTGAGCATTATTTCAATGGGCGAAACAAAAAACAAGATACAAAAGTAATTTCTAAGGTACCAGGTGAAATGCTTGACAAGTGCCGCGAACATCTACTACGCATTGATCGCCGACTATTGGAAGCAATTAATAAACTAGACGAGTTCTCCAATCAAATTTTGCAAGGGGTTAGAAATGCCTGAGATAAATGCGCTTCCTGGAACGCCCTTGCCTCCTCAGTCTGAGTCAAGCCGGATGAAAGATATTCAAAAGCGCCATGAGACCCTGATTCGCCAAAGCACTTCAATAACAACTCCTTCAGTTCTTGGATTCCTGGATGAGCTGACACAGGCAGGAGCAGATATTTCTGATCCCGAATATCGTTCTCAACTGCGAGACTTCGCAAGATATTGGGCTAATTTTGTAAATAATAAAACAGGAGCATTTCCTATTTTTCAGTTGCAACCTTTTGATGAATCGAAATCTCCAAACATACGTATTACAGGCACTGAAGAGCTTAAGTCTAAGAGCAGCTTTAAAGCTTCTATTATTGGATATGTGAGAGCGTATAGTGCCTCGCTTGTTAGCACAGGAATCGCTGTTCCTATCTTAGCCTCAATAGTGATAGCCAGTCTTTACCTGCCTTCCCTATTTCCACCATTGTACTCGGTAATATTTGGCATCCTTTTCACCTTGGCTGGATGGATACTGTTTGCGGCACCGTATTCCTACTTCACCACTGCTAGAGGGGCAAATGAACGCAGCTACAGTCTACTTACAAGCCGCCTGCTTGAGTTAAAAGCGCATCTCGGTGTAGTGGAAGATACAGATGGCAAATCAGAAGTAGTGGCACAGAAATCTGTTAACCAGATCGCACTCAGAGAGGTGTATGCGAATTATATTAGTGCCAAAAATCTACTTCAGAACTCTTCCAGAGGTTTAATATGGGTGTCGGGTACAGGGTATATCAATTGCTGGGAATTACTCCATCGTGCAGAAGAAGCACTGATCGAAATCGAGCCTCTAGAGATAGTGCTCCGCGGGGCAATGCATGATAAGCTGTCTATTCAAGGTTCTACCATTGGCAACCATGTCGAACTGTTAGATAAATTGATAAAAGCTGTGAGAGATCTCGATCCTTCGTCAGCAGTTCAGTTCGAAAGTCAAGCTAATAGCACTCTCAAAACTCTAATACAAGACCTAAATGAGAATAAAAAGATACTCAATCAGTTAATGCAATTAGCCAAGAAGGATAGAAATCAAGAGCAGACGAATACTCAAGAAATTACCAAAGACATCACGTTCAATACTGAACATTCACAGGCCAAGGCACGAACAGCTCTGCGTGAAGTCAGGCGCACACTAAATGACTTTCGCGATCATCTTTGGGAAGGTCTGATTCGGGCACGCAACCAACTCCTGATGTTGACAGCAATTATAGGATTTGTCACACTAGTACTACTCTGTATCACTGTCCTGACAAGTAGTCTTGCGGTAAGTCGATCCGCTGTCATGGCAGCTACAGTATTCTACATTGTTGGTGCCATGACAGGACTCTTTGGCCAACTTTATAGAGAGTCTATAGGGAGCATCTGGGTCAATGACTACGGTCTTTCCTTTACTCGCCTGTTTGCTACTCCATTGCTTTCGGGGCTGGCGGGTGTAGGAGGAGTGCTTATCGTTGTGATACTTACAGGACTACTTGAACAGCATTCTATTACATTGGAAGCGGTTTTCACCCTTAATCCGCAGTATTTGCTCGTCTCTGCTATCTTTGGCCTAACACCCAACTTGCTAATCAGGAGACTACAACAGAGAGCCGAGAAATACATCTCCGATTTACAAACCAGTACCTCAGCACAGCAAAAAATGGAAGAAACTACATCACAGCGACACATAGAACGTGAGACGACGAAGAGTACCGAGCTTTCCGATAAACAATCCATGAAGAGGACAGAAAGAGAAGAGGCTCTATCAACCTTACCAATATCGGCGGTTAATATACAAGAAAAACGAAAGGATTTGGGCCCAGTTTGGAACATACCTTATCAACGTAATCCTTTTTTCACTGGGCGTGAGGACTTGCTCGAGCAACTTCACGATCACTTTACGCAAGCTAAAACCATTGCCCTCGCGCAACCCCTAGCTATCACTGGCTTAGGCGGTATCGGTAAAACTCAGGTCGCCATCGAATACGCCTACCGCTATCGTGACGACTATTCGGCTCTGCTCTGGGTCAGGGCTAGGACACAAGAAGAACTGCTAGCAGATCTGGTTATCATCGCCAACCTACTGAACCTGTCGGAGAAAAATGTTGAGGATCAAAGGATCCCCATCAATGCTGTCAAATACTGGTTCGAGACGCACACGAAGTGGCTGCTCATCTGCGACAAAGCCGATGACCTGCTAATGATTCGCGACGAACTGCCAATTGACAACAGGGGGCACATCCTGCTCACTACTCGCGCACAGTCCATGAGCGGATTTGCTTACAAGGTCGAGATCGAAACGATGGAGCCAGAGGAAGGTGCGTTATTCCTACTGCGCCGCGCAGGCATTATCGAGCCAGACGCCATACTCGACAATGCTTCCACCACCGACTGTGCCATAGCGCTCGAACTCGTGCAGGAACTGGATGGTCTGCCCCTCGCGCTTGACCAAGCTGGAGCCTACATCGAGGAAACCCGGTCTAGCTTATCTGGCTATCTCACTCTCTACCGTCAGCAGCGTACCAAACTTCTCCAGTGGCGCGGTGATAATGTCTTCGAACATTCTGCACCTGTCGCTACCACTTGGTCACTCGCCTTTGAAAAAATCGAACTGGCCAATCCGGCCGCAAGCGAACTGCTGAGGTTCTGCACTTTTCTTGCTCCCGACGCTATTCCCGAGGAAATTTTCACAGAAGGTGCAGATGAACTTGGGCCAATCCTCCGGTCCGTCGCCGCTGACCCCTTCGCATTGAACCTTGCTATCCGTGAACTCCTCAACTACTCCTTCGTGAAACGCGATCCTGAGGCCCAGCAAATCTGCATCCATCGCCTAGTCCAAGCTGTGCTCAAGGATGACATGGACGAAGGGACCCAACGTCAGTGGGCAGAACGCACGGTGAAAGCGGTCAACAGCGCATTCCCAGATGTTGAGTTTGAGGTATGGCCTCGCTGCCAACGTTTGCTTCCACATGCACGGGTCTGCGCAGTGCTCATTGAGCAATGGGACTTCGCCTTTCCAGCAGCAGCACGATTACTCGATCAAGTAGGATACTACCTGAAAGCACGTGCAAGCTACACTGAGGCCTTACCGCTTTTGCAGCGTGCCCTGGCTATCAGGGAAAAGGCGCTGGGATCTGATCACGCCGATACAGCAACCAGCCTCAATATGCTCTTCCAAAGCTCACTAACTATTAAGGAACGCCTGCTCGGTCCTGATCATCCCGACACAGCGACCGGCCTCAACAGTCTGGCAGATCTGTATGTAGATCAAGGCGCGTATGAGCATGCTGAACCCCTATTTCAGCGTGCCATAGCCATCAGAGAGAAGATACTAGGTCCAAATCATCCCGACACGGCCAGCAGCCTCAACAGCCTGGCAGATCTGTATGTAGATCAAGGCGCGTATGAGCATGCTGAACCCCTATTTCAGCGCACCTTAGTCATCAGAGAGCACTTGCTTGGCCCAGAGCATCCCGACACGGCCAGCAGCCTCAACAGCTTGGCAGACCTGTATGCAGATCTGGACAAGTATGAGCAAGCCGAAGTGCTCTTCCGACGCGCACTGACAATAAGAGAGCGTGTGCTAGGCCCTGACCATCCCAAGACACGGCTCCTTCTCGAAAACTACACCGCATTTTTGAGAAGATGAAGCGGAGAGAAGCGACAGATCTAGAGGCTGCTGTCAAAGGGAAAGGAGTAGGGTATCAGACTTCAGAAGAAATTGGTCATGCCTGCACTAGCTACTTGGCACGTCCTTTCTTCAAAATGAGGAGAGAACAGCGTTTCTAGATTGTACTCGTCTACAACTATCAGCAAGCTTATACATCAATTTTTAATTTTCTGCAAAGTTATGGCTCTGCCGCTCCATATGGACAGGCGACCCTAGGATATCAGCAAACTTGCAGTGGTGGCGCTCTGTGTCTTGGGATCAGTAGAATAGGAAATAAGCTATCCCATTTAGCTACCGTTCTCCTTCCTTACTACCAGACAGATCAGTTGATAGTCCAGCATCAGCGAAACGGCTGCTGATACTGTTGGAGCAATCGCTCTGTTAATTCCACCGCATCCTGGTAGTCACGCACGGCATGGTGAAGCTCTTGAGGAGTTCTAACTCCTAACAGCTGCTGCCACTCCGCAGAATACTCTTCTAATCCTTTGGTCTCTGGCGTTTTTCGAGATCCTAATTTCTTATCGACCTCATCTCGCACTTCACCAATGACTGCCTCAATTTCACTTTGCAAGAAGCTGTGATCTTTCAGTGCCAGGCGTTTCAGCTGTTCCAGACGAATACGCAATTTCTGGTAAGCCTCAGCACGATCTTCCGGATCACCAATAGTCGTATTGAGTGCCTCATCTTTGCACTCCTGGAGTAGTTCTCCCCATGCCTGCTTACGTATGCTCTCTTGCTTACGCCTCGGAGTCGTTTGTACCTGAAGCACTATATAGCAGTAGCGGGTGAGTTCATGCCCGCCGCGTGCGGTCAGGTATCCATTTTTAATCTCTAATGCATTCAAAGGTGGCTCATTTGTAAGAGAACCAAGCACCACATGGTAGCCAGCCTTCAAATCGGCCAGATTCAGGTCTATTGTAGGAGAAAAAAGCTCTGTTTGCTCACCTTCATGTAAGAAGTAGCTTAATAAGTGACCGACAATTTCAGATATCTTGACAGCAACAGCCATATCGGGTCGGATCAATGACATTACCGTTTCAAGTTGAAGCTGTTCCATCTTGCCTACAAATGCTTCAATCGGTTTCCCCTGTATGACTCTATAGCTGAGAGTAATCCTCAAGCTATCAGTCGTACTAGCGGGAAGCCAGTCTGTGAGATTCGTATTGACACCTAGATGGAACGATTCATTCCTTTTCAGTGTGGTGAATTTATGGAGACTCTCTGTATGCAGACTTTTTGTCGGCAGATCAGTCGGGAAGGAGCTTCCGACTGAAGACCTGAAGATCAGGTATTTGGCCTGCTTCAGCACATTTGCCGGATAGAATGCCTGGGCATCATGAATCTTAACTTGAAAATAGCTGTTGTCGGGTACCAAAGGGTATTTAGGATCAGGTTGTGGGTCTGGATAATAAAGATGGCTAGCTCCAGTAGGCATGGTATCCCCCTTCCTTTAATGAGCATTCATTATTTCGATATTCAGGTCTGGCCGGGTTAACTGGATGTGGGCTAAAATCGCCTTGAGTAATGTCGCCTCCCGCAGATTGGCATTCTCGTCCTCACCATTGTGCAGGGCCACTACTTCCCAGTTGGCAATGTTCAGTACAGGAGCACCAGAAGTTCCATGTTCTGTTGGAGCATTGTGAAAAATATGCTCCGGCTGACCTTCCTTCTCGTTCACCAGCCGACCGGGAGCCACTTGCTGTGGCTGGCTATTTGGGTGCTGAATGACACACACTCTAGTTTGTAGCGTCAAGGGTCCAAATACACCTCGCTTCAGGAAGCCACGTGTGCTTAATGGGTGATCTAGTCGATCCTCTAAACGGAGCAACACATAATCCAGAGCGGAATCATAGCATTCCAGGGTGGTGACTCGATATTCTATCCCTTGTCCAGGAAGCAAATAATCAAAGGCCAGAACGCTGTTCTTCGCCTGCATTTCGCGATCAGTTTCACGAATAGGATCATCCTCATTTCTCGCCTTTATCACATGCCAGCAGGTCATTGCCAGATTAGGAGCTATCAACCAACCAGTTCCAGTGGGGAACCGCTCCTTTACCTGCCCACGAACAATCTGCGGAACCTTGATTTGACCCACAGCCTGACAGCTCTCCAGCAATTTTCGGTAGTTCTCTGTAAAAAACATCTGCTGGTTTTCGGGATTTGCTTCCTCAACAATATGAGGTCGGGGCGGAGCAATATTGCTCTGGAGCACCTTCCCAAGTGCCTCGGCTAAATCTCTTAATCGTAAATAAAGAGCGTCATCTGGATTAGTGCGGTCTTTCAGCACAACCAAAAGCAGTACCAGTAGATTTGCTCCAGTGTCGGATCGCTGCCTACCTCTCAGGAAAGTAATAACCTCATCTACGAGTTCCATGATACTATCTGCACGCGGCAATTGCTTTTGCCAGGGTGCGAGTCGTTCATCGGCGAAAACGGCCCTGAGTCGGCTATAACTCTCAAACTCCTCACAATCTGCCAGTGTCTCACGCAGAGGATAGAGCAGTTCAGGAGGAATACCAGGCGTCTGATGCATATAGGCTCTCCATCAGTGATTCGAACGGGAGAACGATGATACGCTCAGTAAATATACAATTACAATCGCTCCCATTGACACAAACACATGAACATTATATGATAAATTGGCACGCTAGAGCTAGTTAGGGGAGTAGGCATGATAACATTATCGAGTAATCTTAAACAACGTTGTCGCGCAGCACAACTCAGATGTTATCAGTTCAATTCATATGGGACCTTACATCCTGTTTTTAACGTAGAAGGGATCTCCGATTATAAGGATCAACTCCCTCAAGCTATCCCTTACAGCGCAACAGCTCAAGTCGATCTTACGATGAATTTCCTCTTAGAAAAAGATACTCATAATGGCCAACTTGTATTTCTGATCTTTTTGGGAGAACTGCGTAACTCTGTACCCAAACCAGAGGCTTTGCACCAAGAACTAGGCGAATGCTGCAAGTTAGTTGAGCAAGAATATCAATTGCATCAAGTGAAATGTGATCTTGATGAGAGACGTTTAGCAATGCACGGATGCAGGAATGAGCCAAGAAATATTGTAGACTTGATACATCATTTTCTCAAATGTCCTCATATGAGCAACAAAGAACAGCGTGAGGCGGTCGTGAACCGACTTCCGGTAGAGATTGCTCGAAAAGTTGCGAACAATGAGCAAGACTCCGACTTTGCAGATATGTTACATATTCTCAAAGCCTGCTCCCAACATCCTAACGGTGTAGAGCAACTAGCTTATGCACTTTACGAGTTTGAAAATGAATCATATGAGTGGCAAGCACTTGATAAGTTCCTACGTTACCTCTTCAACACAAATGTAACGTATACCCGGCTAAAACAACTGCTCTCAATACTCCGGGAAATAACGTGGCCGGAAGATGTTTTGAAAGATGTTTTGCGAAAAGCTTACAACGCCAGTATGCCTGAAAGATGCGAGCTACCAGATGCTACAGATGGAATCGTTCTGCTTTGGCTTATGTTAGATAAGCTAGCGAAAGAACGTCAAATTGATGCCATTGTGAAGTTTGTCGAATATCTTGCTTATGAAGTGGACAAACGAAAGAAACAAGATATTAGGGATGCATTGAGAACTTGGAGCGCGAGAAGAGCAGACGAATTGGGCATGGGCGATTTCTTGGAGAAATTACGCCAAGACGTACAATCTTATGCTCCCCCTTCCGCAGCATACTTGCTTATTGCGGTTGATACCGAGGATCAAAGGACGTTCGAGATTCAGGCATGGCTATTGAATAGTAAAAATAAACCTGTAGAGAAGACAGAGGCATTTATTAGTAATGAGTCGGTAACGGAAAAGGATATTTCAAGATGTATCGATGAGATACGCAGACAATATGCTGAGTATCTATCGGAAGATCTCATCGTCGAAATTTTTCTTCCAAGGAAATTACTATCTTGCGCTGTTGACCATTGGCTGATCAATGTTGGGATGAGGAAAGCGAAGCTAGGTCATCGACATAAGGTAGTCGTACGTTCTCTTGAACGTGCCCAGGACAGGCTGATGTGGGCAGTCTGGGAACGTAAATGGAATAAGTTCCAGAAGTTCAAGCAGGGAGAAAAACTTGACGAGATCTCTGTCAAGTTAAAGGGTCCGTTATGGATTTGCAAAGAGGAAGAATGCCAGGAGGAAGAGCTATTCGATGTTGCACTTTCGGCTTCTCACGTTATTTGCCTGGCCTTGGAATTTGTCCCTGCCGCCGATGTATTTGACACAGTACTGAGCGCTGGGATACCCATTGCTCTTTGGTCAAGACAACAGACGAATCATTCTACCCCCATTTATGATCTGTTCAAAACACTCTTACTTTTAGATGATCTCTCCCCATGCCCTAAGAAGCTCTCAACACTGCGTCGGTCGGTATGGGAAGAACGTCTGGAAGCTGTACTTAGCCCAAATGAACATCCCTATGGACACTCCCTTACCCTTCTTTGGGATTCGCCGTATAGGTTGCCCCCAGGCTCTCCTGTCAAGCTACTGAAATATCCAAGTTGAAAGGATCAGCTAATGAGCGATTGGAAAATCTACAATGGGAAAGGAGACCCTCATGATGCTGAGTTTCCCGAACCACCTCCCTGGCGCAAGTTTGAAGGGAAAGTTCTGAACACGCTCCAGTTGGACAGTGAAACGGATTCCTATAGTCGGCGGCTGCTTGCACGTGGAGCGGTATTCCAGACCAGCAAAGAAGAGGTCGAGCTGGTCAATGCAGCGCTGTATTTGAGACGCCCTCTTCTGATTAGTGGCAAACCAGGCAGTGGCAAATCATCGCTGGCTTACTCAGTTGCTCGTGAGTTGAAGCTAGGTCCTGTACTTCGCTGGTCGATTACTTCAAGTACAAAACTGTCTGATGGCCTTTATCACTATGATGCCATTGGTCGCTTACAAGATGCTTCCTTAAACAGAGACTTAGGAATAGGGGAGTATATTCGCCTGGGCCCTTTAGGAGCAGCACTCTTGGCTTCAGAGAAGCCTCGTACACTCTTGATCGATGAGATCGATAAAAGTGATATTGACCTGCCAAACGATCTATTGCATGTTTTTGAAGAAGGTGAGTTTGAAATTCCTGAGCTGGTTCGCCACACGAAGGAGGAAAAAGCAGTAGAGGCCTACTTCGGCAAACAGAGCAATGCCAAAGTGAAGATTGAAGAGGGGCACGTACTCTGTCGTGAGTTTCCCTTCGTTGTCCTTACTAGTAACGAAGAACGAGAGTTCCCGCCAGCATTCCTACGGCGATGTCTACGCCTTGAGATGAAAAGCCCAAACAAGAAGAAACTTGAGGATATTGTTAAAGCCCATCTTGGAGAAGCGGTCTTTCCAGCAGCCGATCAACTCATTGATGATTTCATCAAAGAGGGCGAGAAGGGAAACTTCCTAGCGACTGACCAGTTGTTGAATGCGATCTATTTTGTTTCTCGGGGCATTGATATTTCGCGTGACAAAAAAGAGCTTTTCCAAGCGGTGTTGAGGCCTTTGAGTAACGTATGAGCGAGATACTTCCCCGATTTATTGATGCGCTCCAGCAGGCCAATCTTGACGTGACGGGTCGAGAGGTTGCCGAAATACTGTGGCTGGCCCTGCAGATGTCTACTGCGACTGAAGAGGTTGTGAGAGCACCTGAGCAAGATGGAAATCTGTCGCAGCCCTCTGGTGAAGTTCTTCCATCGATGGACACCAAGCCATCCTCACAGCCAACGTCAAAGTCTTCCTCTGCCAAAACCAAGCCCACCAGCGAAGTTCATCTACATTCTCAAAAATCGAGTAGCAAGAGCAAGGGGTATCAAGGTGCGATACTCGCCAGGATGCCAGCAGCCCAGGCCCTAGGGGAGACCCTTGTTCTCGGCCGCGCATTGCGCCCGTTAAGACGGCGCTACCCATCACGAAAAACCCTTGTGCTCAATGTGCAGGCGACAGTCCGGCGCATAGCAGAAATGCAAAAGCGGGTATGGGAGCCTGTAGTAGAGCCTGCTCTCATGCGCTGGTTTGATCTCGCCTTGGTGATAGATGAAGGCGCATCAATGATTTTCTGGCAACAGACGATTACAGAACTCCGAACGCTTTTTGAGCAGTTGGGAGCCTTCCGGGATATCCGTGTCTGGAGACTTGCCACAAATCAAAAAGAGGAAATACAGCTTTATGCAGGAACAAGAGCATCAACCGTGCAGCAGCCAGCACGCAACCCCAAAGAGCTGATCGACCCTACTGGTCGCCGCTTGATTCTGGTGGTCACTGATTGTGTTTCACCCGCCTGGTATAGCGGGAAAGTACAAGAAGTGCTGGAATTGTGGGGACAGAAGAACCTGGTGACATTGTTGCATATGTTCCCTCGCCGGCTTTGGCCGCGCACTGCCCTCTGTGCTGCGCAAACTGCGCGGATCTCTGCCTCTGCTCCTGGCATGGCAAATGTGCACTTAAAGACGCCAGGAGCACGTTCCAGGCTTGCCACCGAACTGTCTATGCCTATCCCGGTGGTAACATTAGACCAGAAATCTCTTGCTTCATGGTCAAGGATAGTGCTGGGAGCAGAAAGCACAGGGGCTTCAGGGATCATGTTCGCTAAAGATATCAGCAAAGTGTTCGCAGAAACTGCTTCAATGCAGGAAGACGAAGATGCCCTTACCCCCCAAGAACGAGTGCGCGACTTTTGGGCTGCCGCTTCGCCAACGGCCCGAAGGCTGGCTAGACTGCTTTCTGCCACACCAATCAGTTTGCCCATTGTTCATCTCATTCAGCAAACCATGCTGAGCGAGCGCAAACCAGAGCATGTGGCGGAGGTATTCCTTGGTGGCCTGTTAAAAGAAATCTACCGGGACCACACGACAACACATCCTGAATATATCGAGTATGAGTTTCTTCCAGGGGTCAAAGAAGAGCTGTTCAATGCCCTTCCCATGCCTGATGAGTACCAGGTACTGAGAGAAATATCCCGGTTTGTAGAAAATCGCCTTGGCCTCTCTCGCGATTTCTTAGGGCGTATCGCTCTTCCAACTTCTTCAGAGGGACTTACTATTGATCCGGAAAGCCGCCCATTTGCCCGCATTGCTACAACAGTCTGGCGAAAACTTGGTGGGGACTATGCCGCATATGCTGATAAGCTTGATCAGATGCTCAATGGACATAGCACTCAACCCATCGAGGTACCGACCGAGTTCAGAGAGGCAGGAGAAGAGCTACAATCCGAAGTGAAGCGCGAGATAGTGTCAACTGCTCCAACCTCCCCCTCAGTTCATTACACCACAGCAAAAGTCGCACTGGTTGGCGACAGCGGTGTCGGTAAAACTGGCCTTGGCTACCGGATTGCGGAAGAACGCTTTCAGGTCACAGAGTCAACACATGGTCAGCAGTTCTGGGTAGTAGACAAACTAAGCACGACACGTAACGATGGTGCCCAATGTGAAGCTGTACTCTGGGACTTCGCTGGACAGCCCAAATTTCGGGCGATTCACGCGCTCTTCCTCGATGATGTAGATCTAGCTTTGGTGCTGTTCGACCCAGCACGTCCGGATACCTTTACAGGTGTGGATTACTGGCTCAAACAGCTTTCCTATCAAGGACGATTGTATCCTACAATATTAGTTGCAGCACGTACTGATGTCAGTAAGCTATCTATTTCCTCTACCGAACTAGAAAGCTTCTGTCGAGAGCGCAACATTAGCGGAGGCTTTATTGCAACAAGTGCAAAAACAGGTGCAGGTGTAAATGAACTGTTGGAGATGATACGGCAGCAGATTGACTGGAATACTAAGCCTACCACTATCACGACGAGAACTGTCAAACGAATCAGGGATTATGTGTTGGCCCTGAAAGCCGATCCGCAACGCACGACTGTCCTAGTAAGCCCTACTCAGTTGCGCGTATTGCTCGAGGCAACCGATCCAGGCTGGCAGTTTGGGCGTGAGGAATTAATGGGTGCAGTAGGACACCTGCAAAATCATGGCTATGTGATGATTCTGGGTCGCTCATCAAATGAGCAAAGCATTCTGCTTGTGCCAGACTTGCTGATTAACCTTTCATCAAGTTACATGCTCAAAGCGCAGGCTAACGAGAAGGGACTGGGAGCGTTAGTTGAGGCACACGTATTACGCAATGAGTACAAGTTTCCAGAGGTAGAGAACCTCAGCAACGATGATCGTTATACACTGTTGGATGCGGTAACAGAACTGTTCCTAAATCGCAATATCTGCTTCCGTCAGTCGGTCGATAACCAGACGTATCTTATTTTCCCTTCACTCATCCTCGAGCGTCCACCGCGTATGGTAGAGGATACAGAACTTGTCGAAGACATGACTTACATGGTGACCGGATCGGTTGAGAATATTTACCCAACTCTAGTTGTGCTTCTGGGTTATTCACCTAGTTTCCAACGCGTCAATCAGTGGCGCAAACAGGCTCAATATGAATCTACGCTCGGTTTAATCTGTGGCTTTAAAGTAGCGAACGATGAACCAGGAGAGCTTGAGCTTGTACTGTATTATCATAAGGACACTCCGGATTATGTACGTAGCCGCTTTCAGGGACTTTTTGAGGAAACCCTTTATGCACAAAACGTCACAATAAAAAAGTATATGCCTATCTTTTGCCCAAACTGTGGTCGCGAGCAAGAGCGACAGGTGGTCATTCGACATATAGAAGAGGGCGCAGTATACCTGTTCTGCCAGTATGATGGCGAGAGGATTCAGCTGCCGAAACAACCTCAGCGTCTTGTGTTAAGTCCTGAGAGTCGTGATGTCATCGCTCGTGATCAGCTATTAACTAAAATGCGCACGACTTACGAAACAGCACTAGTGCGTGTTAAAAGACTTATTCGGGATCGTGGTGATACTATCTCGACGACCTGCTTTGTGAGTTATTCATGGGGGGACTCAAAGCATGAGAGATGGATTCTCAAGATGGCGGATGATCTTCGTAAAGCAGACATTGATGTAATACTCGATCGATGGGAGGGCTCAGTAATAGGATCTGGCATTTCACGTTTCATCAGTCGCATCGAAAAAGCTGATTTCATTATCATTGTGGGTACACCATCCTATCGTAAGAAATACGAGAACAAAGTATCAGATTATGGTAGCATAGTCGCAGCAGAAGTAGACTTGATTAATCTACGGTTAACTGGTACCGAGGAACAAAAAGCGAGCACCTTACCGGTACTATTGCAGGGCGATCAGTACACATCATTCCCGCCGTTGTTACAAAGCCGGGTGTACGCTGATTTCCGACGTGAAGAGTATTACTTCGTCACTCTTTTTGACTTGGTGTTAACGCTCTATCATGTCCCTTTTCATGATCCTGTTGTTCGCGATTTAAGAGAAAAACTCCGTGAAGAAGCAGAAACTTTCACAGTAGTTGAAGCGGAAGTACCTACTGAAGTGAAGCCGTCACTCGAAAAATTAAGTGGAAGTCGGGATATTCTTGTGTCACAAGTAGATTTCGCAATTATCACTATTCGCACCGATGAATTCGCGGCTGTCCTTCAGCGATTTCCTACCAAAGTGCAAAAAGGATCGAGCGGACGAACATACGGGGTTTCTGAGGTTCATACTAAAACCGGAAAAAACTGCAGAGTAGCCATCGTTCGTAGTAGCGAGCAGGGCAATGATGCTACCCAACAGGTTGCCAATGACGTCATCAATGATCTTGATCCTCAGATGCTTCTCGTCGTCGGCATTGCTGGCGGAGTTCCCAGCGAGGATTTTACCCTCGGGGATGTAATCATCTCCACTCGTATCGCTAATCTTAATGTGAGCAAACGGTTCGAAGATGGTAGAGAAGAATTCGATATTCGAGGTGGGATTCATCCTGGAATTAGTGATATCACCGCGAGCCTCCTCTTGTATCAAAAGGAATTAGCAGGATGGAATGATCCAAATTCTATCACATTGAATCGTCCAAAGGTGGACCTACAACAATTTGAGACCGACGAATTTAGAGCAAAAATCGCAGATGGACAGAAAAACGCTCCCTGGTATAGAAAAGTACGTGCTTCGATCACATCACACTTTGGCGGGGAAAAGAACCGCGCACGTCCTCCTCTCTTTGAAACCGGAACGATTGCTTCCAGCAACGGACTTATTCGAAATATTGACTTATTTGTTCAATGGTTACAAACTGCGCGTAATATCTTGGTAGTTGAGATGGAATCTGCGGGAGTTTATCAGGCAACACAGAGGATACAGCATCAATACCGGGTCATGGCTATCCGGGGTATCAGCGATATCATCGGATTAGAGCGTGACAATCAATGGACAAAGTACGCTTGCCAGACAGCAGCCGCCTTCGCGTACGCTTTTGTCACAGCCGGCGTTCTCACTCCGAGAGAGAACACACACTCTTCCAATGAGACCGCAATCGTTTCACCCTCGCCTTCTCAAAGACAAGTGAAAGCTCCGCACATTGAGCGCTTGAAAGAGGGCAACTCCTATGGGGTAGTGATGGTTGAAGCAGGGAGCAAAGCCGCCGTGCACCAGGCCTTCCTGTTTGTGCAAGAATTCGTCAAACAGCGGCGTCAGAATAAAGGGCGGCATATCACGCTCATGCTGCAGCGACTAGGAGAGAAAGAGCTACTGGCGAAGATACGAACCAATCGGAAGATCAAAAACGAACGGGAGATCAGTGATAATCGCCAGCTTCCTCAGCTGATGGGGCCGCTACTCGAACGCTATCCTGCCGACCAGGTGGCCTTTGTCTTGCTGATCACGGCTTCGCCTGTGCTTGATTATGACGATTGGGTCGAGCAGGATCACTGGGCCGGTCGGCTCTGGCTGGCCAGCCTGGGTAAATGGCAGCCCTATGGAGGAGAAATGGTCGCGCTGAGAGAGAGCACGCCGTTGACCCTGGAGATCATACTGAAAACTTCTGGAGAAGAAAGTGCAACGCTATGATTATGTGCCCCTATTGCCTGACAATGCAGGAACCACAGCAAACACATCTGTGCAATAACCCTGACTGTGGGCGGAAGCTCCCATCAAAATATGTCGAATACGCTCGCCAGGTCTATCTCAATGATGGGGAGATTCCACAGATTGTGAGTGGCTTCCTGGATCACCTGGCGACCATAAGGATGAGTAGGCTATGATGGAACCGCTCACCTTTCGCGTTGATCCGCGAACCCGTTTTCCGCTTGTTGAGGTGCCCGGACAGGATTTCGCGCTCTTCTGGCTGCCGTTGACCAAAGTGCAGATTGAGTACTTTCTGAGTGGCGACATATCCAGCCGGTTTGATCGCGCCTGGTATCTTGAACGCCTGCGCGCCAACCCGCGTGTGACGTTTGGGAATCTCGCTGCCCAGAATCTGGCGCAGGCGTTTATTACCGACATCACCTTCAACGAGGCCAGGGTCTTCAGTCGCTGGTTTGGCCGGAACTATGATCTACCCACCAACGAGGAATGGCACCGGGCCTTGCGCATCTTTGAGACGGTCGCGGCCCACCCCGCCTTTGTGGAGCAGATTTTGGCCCTCCCCGATCTCCATCCGCGCGCCCGCCTGCTGGTGCAGGCCTGTGAGAAGGCCCTGCCAGACCATCAGCGGATGCGAGACCTCTCGGGACGCAGGCTCTCTCATCAAATGATGATGAGCCTAGGCATTCTGGAGTATGTGTATATGGATACCGCTCGCACACGTTGTGGAGCCTGTGGATCGTCCCTCCAGATCATGACATCAGGGACTACCGGCCAGAGCACCACCATGGCCCTGCGGGACCCAGACCAGGGAGATAGGATGGCAGTACTGGGGGTTCGTTCGACCACTGCTGCGCAGGTGAGGGGTACTCCCATGGAATATGGTGGATAAATCTCCCAGCCTTCTCCAGATCGACTTCGGGGCGGTTTTTGGTGTAGAGACAGTCCAGACAGGCCTTCTTTCCCCAGAGTGAGGCTCCATATGAGTGCTTCTGCTGGCACATGCATCAATCTCCCCGCCGCAACATGACCATGCGCCCACATCTTGCTTGAATGCCTCTCAAGCGAAAATGGACGGCAATGGGCACCAGAGCACCTCATATGCTGTCCATCGTCGATGGGTTCTCCCAGCAGCCATCGCTGGAGTTCGCTGCCGGTAGCGTTGCGCCAATAATTTGCCTCCTCGCTCTCGCGCGTGCACGAGCTTCACCCGCAGCGAGTGGTGAGGACGCACAAAGTGGTAATAGGCGCGCCACCACTCCAGATGAGCGAGCAGGTGCGGAGACTGCTGTGCCGTCGCCCAGGTGCGACGAGCCAGCGCCGCTATCCCATGGCGGATGGTCAAATTCACCCGCTCGATGAAAGCGGTGTTCAGCCGTCCAGAGAAGCCTAATCCCCGCAAGGAGGCCTTGAGAGTAGCCTCTGTCCCCAGGCGCATAACGTGCCTGACGCGCACGAGCTTGCGTCGTCGGTAGCATTTTTTCACCTGACCGTAGATCAGACCAGCCGCCACCTGCCACTGACGCACTGTCCTCCCTCGACGACGTTCTACAAGCCACTGTCCGAAATGGGCTGTCAGCGCATAGAAATACACGTTGAGACCGTCGCTGGTGAAGACCGGGAGGCAACCAGGGACCAAGACCTGCCGTAGGGCATGGATCACGGCATGGGCGGCGTTTTGCGTGCGAGGACCCAGATGCAGAACAGGAAGGATCTTCGTACGGGGGTGTGGCAGTGCAGCCTCGTCCGCAGTTCATCCAACTGGAGATAGGGAAGCTGGAGGTGACAGAAAACGTGTTCGTTCAAGGTCTGGGCGTGTTGGCCAGCGCGAGACAACCAGGTGGTGATGGTGGCTTGCCGGTAGCCAAAGACCCGTTCGGCGGCGGAAGCGTCCAGTCCTTCGGCCAGTGCAGCAAGTACCATGGCAACTTGGTGAGAAGGGGTTTTCAAACGATATAAGGGAGTGTCGCGCCGGGCACTGAACGTCGTGCGGCAGGCAGGGCCTCGGAAGGTCTGGATGCGCTCAGCAGAGCCATGCTTGCCATCCCCGACCAGCGCATGGATGTGCGCATCAGTAATCCCGAAGTACCGGCACTGCTAGTTGGGACAGGCAAAGCCTTCGGTGAGTATCCGCTTGGGTGCTCCCCACCGTCTTTTCATCTCACTCCAGGGGCGCACTGGTGCAGAGGTAGCTCTCACACCGGAGGAGCGAGTGGAGACGAGACGACAGGCGGGGCAGTCCAGTGGGGTGCGTGGCTTGAGCAGGCGGTGCTGAGGGATACGTTTCCTCCCTACTGAAGAGTGGGAAGGCTGAAGATGGGGCCAGCAAAGACGCCAAAGCAGCGCCAAACAAAGGAGGAAGATCACGAGCAGGAACAAGAAGATATGAATGGCCATACGAATCCTCGCTTCTGGAAATGGGAAGAAGGGAGAGTTCCTTGAAAAGCAAGGATATGACGAGTCTCCCGTACTGTCAAGCCATTGGGAGAGCAGTCCGAATTATCCCCTACCGAGAGGGGCTGTATCCGAAACATTGCAGGCGCTTCTCAATCTGCGCCGCCTCACGAACCAGCGCGCGCGATTGATAGACAACCTGGTAGCCACTGGCGTTTCTGGGCGAATAGTTTCTCTCGACACGGGTAAAGATGACATGGTGAATCGGTATGACAGGCATACTTCCTCCGTCTAAAGAACAGGTTCCCCTTCTGTGAAAACCTGCAAATATCACTAGGCGTGCCAGGTCAGAACCGGCGCAAAATTAAACGAAAACCAACCGTTTTCATACGCACACCATTCCGATCGGTGAAGCGACTGGGAGTGGCATCGCGCAACGGATTGCTGATGCCGCCGACAAAGCGCCGATTGGGCTGGCCCCAGCAGCAAAACGAGCGACGCACCGCATCTTCATACATCAACTCAAGCACGCCGAGGCGCATGGCCATCTGATCACATAAGAAACTGCCATCGGCCAACTGGGCGCGCTCTTCCCGCAGCACTTGGTCCATTTTCTGAATCAGCAGGCGAGCCCGCTCGTTCAGGCCAGGCAACTGCAACACAGCCTCGTGAAAGGCGCTATCCGCCTGCCAACCGGCCAGAGTGGTCAGCGCCTGCTTCCATTCCTGGGCCGTCGGCAGATCGGCCCCCTGGCCGGCCCATTCGGCATAGCGGATAGCCTCGAAAGGCAGGATGCCGGTCATAAAGGCCTGCCAGTAATTGGTGACGCCCAGGTTGCCGGCAGAGATTCTGGGGTTATAGTTGTTCAGCTTATCCTGGTACCAGGCGTTGTCAAAGGCGCCCGTATCTACTAGAAAATGTTCAAACTGGATCTTTGTCACGGGCAACCAGAGCACTCCAAAGGGGAGGGCAGGCATTTCCAAGATAGGAAAGCCGGTTCGATCCAGGGAAGGGGTAAAGGGTAGAACCATTGAGCATTGATCCCTTTCGCGTTTTGCTGGTACCTCTTCAGCCTATCATGGGCGGCGCATCCCTGCTCGGCGCGATCTGAAAAGTCCATTTTTTACTGTAAAACTGTGTGTTTGACCATCAATCTTCAAGCTCATCCGATTGGGAATGGTATTCTGTTTTCCGATATGTTATGATAACACAATTGAAAAATGGCGCAAAGACCTTTTACGGTGAGAAATCTAAATTCCTAAAAACTTGCAAAAAACTTGCAATCCACAGTTCGATATGTTAAGGAAACCAGGGGAGATTCATAGGGAGAGTGCAATGAGTGATTTCACTCTTTCGATAACAAAACACCCTTCAGGCCTCACCATCACGGCCACCGGTGGAAAGCAGGTGACGCTGGAACTGCCATGGCTGCCCGGGCTGGTGGGTCAAACACACTTTTGATGAGACCGGGCCGATTAGCAAAACTTTGGTCGCTTTTTGGAGCGGAAATTGTAAGTTTCCGTCCTCTGAAGGATGAGAAAATCATCAAAAGCGCGTATGACCCCTTCCCATCCCGTAGTTTACAACAACGGGATCTACAGCGAGTCCAATATGGGGCAGTTGAATGAAGCTGGGGTGACCCATGCTGCGACGAGCGCCCCTATAATCGTAAGGAGTGCCACGATGATGTTTATTATGCCCTGATCCAACGTATCCCTCGTCCAAAAGCTATCAGCAAATCATATTGACGGCTGCTATGTACCTACTTCATATAACGGATATTGGTAACTTTCATTGCCTGATATGAGCTTTATGATATCCTCTTATACACTAGTAGCCCAAATTTTAACAGAGAGACTTGACTTCAGGATTAGAATAAACCCATAAGGTATTCTGTATCTCCCCTTCCCGGCTCGATAGAGTTTAAACCTAGTCCAGTGAGGCTTTTTCTCAATAGCAACAATACAATGAATAAACACAAATTTACAATTGCAGAGCATTTTGCTCTCTGGCGCGTATATGGACAAAAGTGCTTCTATTGCCACCAGCCACTTGCATTCCCAGAAGTGACAATTGACCATATCATTCCAGAGCATATCGCAGATGATGCTGAGCAACTGCAAGCAATAAAAATCCAATGTGACTATACAGCGCCCCCTTGACATGAACGATTAAGATGGAGTCATGAGCCAGGAAGAACTGATCGAACATCTGCAAAAAGAGAATGGGCAGCTACGAGCAGAGAACCAGCAGCTCCGGGAGCAAGTGGAGCAGTTGGGCACGCGTCTGCATGAACTGGAAGGGCGTGTGGCCAGGGACAGTCATACCAGTAGCAAACCCCCTTCAACGGATGGGTATGCCAAAAAGACGAGAAGTCTGCGCAAATCGAGCGGCAAAAAACCAGGAGGGCAACAAGGCCATGCCGGGAGCACACGGCACTTTGTGGAAAGGCCTGATGAGATTATCATGCTGCGCCCGCAGAAATGTGCCCACTGTCAGGCAAGCTTACACGAACTTCCAGCCGAAGGCTACGAACGGCGTCAACGGGTTGATCTGCCAGAGATCAAGGCTCAGGTGACGGAGTACCAAGCCCTCGACATGCGCTGTCCAGGCTGTCAGCACGTCACGCGGGGCACCTTTCCCGATGAGGTCCGTTCATCGATCCAGTTTGGACCGATGATCAAAGGAATAGCCCTCTATCTGCTCTATGGACAATTGCTGCCTTATGCACGAACGGCTGAACTGCTCTCCGACGTCTGTGGCTGCCACATCTCACCTGGGACCCTGGAAGCTTTCGTCGCAGCAGGAACCGATCGACTGGTCGAGACGGAAGAGCTGATCAAGCAAGCATTGCGGGCAGCAGAAGTGATAGGAACCGATGAGACAGGTATTCGAGTCCAAGGCGTATTGCATTGGTTGCATGTAGCACGGACCGACACACTCACCCATTACGCCGTCCATCGCAAGCGAGGTAAGGCCGCCACTGATGCGATAGGCATCTTGCCTCAGTTTCATGGGATCATGGAGCACGACGGGTACAGCAGCTACCCTCAGTATAGCCAATGTGAGCATGCTCAATGCAATGCCCATCCTCTTCGCGAGCTGTGCTTTCTGGAAGAACACGAGAAACAGCCCTGGGCAGGCAAGCTCAAAGATCATCTGCTTGCCTGCCATCTCACGGTAGAAGAGGCTCGTGCCAGGGGAGAGACCTGTTTGCCACCCTTGCTGATCGAGCACTTCACCACGACCTATCATCAGCTTCTCGAGGTTGGGCTAGCTGCCCAACCCCCACCGTTGCGCAGGCCCCATCACCGGGGACGCGTCAAGCAAACCAAAGCCAAGAATCTCTTGGATCGGCTCCAGCGTGATGCTCAATCGATCTTGCTCTTCCTGAGTGATTTCCGAGTACCTTTCACCAATAATGGCTCCGAACAAGATCTCCGCATGGTCAAAGTCCAGCAGAAAATCTCGGGGACCTTCCGCTCCCAGACGGGTCCTGTGGCCTTCTGCCGTATTCGTGGTTACCTCTCTACTATGGCGAAACAAGGCCATCGCCTCTGTCTGGTCACCCGTCAACTCTTTGCTGGGGTTCCACTCTCCCCTCTTGGCGCTGTATAGTCACAATCCAATATGGTTTGGATGCCGATTTTTCAATCAATGATTATAGTAATTGGGTTCCTGCCCATCACCATTGCAATCGTGGCAAAGGAACAACTATTTTTCCGCCAACGCCTGCCTTTATCATGATTTTAGAAAAAGTCCAAAGAAAAGGGAAACAAGCGAAAAAGGATGTAGATCGTATCGAAGGGAGTATGAAGGGCGGGGATGTGTTGGGCAAATTAGGCATTGCACTACAAAGAGGTATGGTGTTGAAGGATGATGTTATGGCTGTTCTCAATAGCATATCGCCACAACGTGAACAGTACGAACCTATCGTCATAACATTCTCTCTTAATACTAGCGAGGTATTGAGAAAAGGCCCACTAGCAACAGATTTGCCGACGGATTACCCAAGCTTATGTACCTGGCAGGAAAAAGACCTCGTTAAACAACTCAGTTCTTTGTTGACTTGCTCTTTCTTCTACCCGGAAGCTTCGCAACGGACAGGCGAAACACTGTCGGTGCGGCTGGCCTTCTTCCAGCTAAATTTCAATGAGTTGGATAAGTTCACAAGCCCCTGGTGGGAGATAGTAGAAATTCAATATTATTCTGAAGTATATAGTAGCGTGGAATGGACGCGTCTTAGGCACAAGAAAAAGATACAGAACGCACCTGTCCTCACTGACGGCGAGTTTCTCGAAGTGCTTTATAGAGGAGGTCTGCTCCTAAACTTTAGACAAGTTACAAAAACGGACTATCGTGCAGTTGCTCTCTCTCAAGACTATATGCTTTATCAATCCGACTCTTACTATGATCTGGATACATGGCGAGAAATTCTCGAATTGGCCAGTATCGAAGATTGGGAAATTGAGCAGGCGCTTGCAAAAGTAGACTCCGACCTCATATAGGGTAAAAAGGTGTAAAGCAGCCCTAACGTTGAATGGCTAAAGGGAATGTTACCACTCCCCAGGTTACAGAATATGGTACACTGTAAGCAGCGAACACTCGTTCCTTATATAAGGAGGCATTCCCATGTATAACGAACCTGATTGGTCTTCCTTGACATTTCCAGAGCTTATTGAAAAAGCCATTGAGTTTGGAAACAAAGCATACTCTGGATCGCTGAGTACCTTTGCATTTCTTGATCGAGCATTAGAGCGAACTCCCAAAAATACCGACTTGGCAGATGAAGTCCTGAACATGGCTGATAGAGCAAAGCAGGCATATCAGTTGTTAGCAGACTTAAACCGTGATATGCAAAATCTCGCGCAAGAATTACCTAGGCCGGTGAAGTAAATTAGCTGACTTTTTTTGAAGCCTGTACTAAACGTCGTATGGTTTCTCTTGAGACACCATAGTCTTTCGCAATTGTGCGGTAGGACTCATGATTAGCAACTCTTGCAAGGACAACAGGCCACTGTGTAGCTGGAATGCCATAGGGAATGTCTCTTGGGCCAGGCCGTCGCTGTGCCTCAACAATAGGCGGTATATCCATCTCTGATAACACTTTTTGAAGCTTGCGAGAGAGGGTAGATGAGGGTAATTGGAAGAGGTATAAAATTGGTGACAGCGTAGTCGTAGCCCGTCGGTTCCGCTGAGATTATTTGTGTAATTTCCTAGCAATAATAGAACGTTTGTTCCTTCGCTTTCACCACACCTTACTGTGCACACTTTCACGTCTCTTGGTCTTCGCACATGCTCTTCAGTAATACCTGACTG
>WNGR01001780.1_pt1 | contig 29907 bp, 26 predicted proteins | sample 5407581 | NCBI WGS metagenome assembly WNGR01 (sample SAMN13153383, study PRJNA577476) | soil metagenome | isolation source: 80 cm soil or saprolite under Garry oak tree replicate 2 | place: USA:California | collected 2016-06-15
GCCGACTTCGGCACAGGCTGCGGCGCCGACCTCGCCTCCCACAGGGAATTGACCGATGCCACATCGCAGCCAAAAGCAGGCCCACCGACTCGCAAAAGAGCGAGCGGACCCGGCCGGAACGTATCCCTGGCAGTAACGCCTGATCCCTTATCTCTCGGTCGGGCTGCTCGTATTTCTTATCGTCGTCTTTATCTATGCGCTGGTCGAAAATTTTCAGGTGATGGGGAGATGGTTGGAGCGTCCGTATTTGTTCGTCTTCCCCGTGATCGGCGCGCTGGCGGCTGTTGTGCTCGCGGCCAGTGTTCGATACCGCCGCGATGAACTGCCCTTTCCGATGGTCATATTGATCTTCTTGTCGGCCTTTGGCACCCTCGCCGTCTCGTTCTGGCCGTACATGATCCCCTTCGTCCTTACCATCGACGAAGCGGCAGCGCCGCACTCCAGTCTTGCATTCATGTTCTGGGGGGAGGGGCTTTTCGTCTTTCCGCTCATGCTGCTCTACACGCTCATCAGCTACAGCGTCTTCAGAGGCAAAGTCGCATCCGAGCCCGAGCACTACTGAAGCCGCTGATATTATTCCGCGGGCGTGGCGTCCGGCTGTCCGCGGGTTCTATTGGCGCCGGCGCGGGCCATCTCCTTCTCCGACCAAAGGCTATGGTGCTCCTCCGCCCAATTCAGGTCCACGGTTCCCTCGCCCATGGCCTCGAACGCGCCCTCCATGCCGATGGTGCCGATATAGATATGACCGAGGATTACGGCGACGAACAATACGGCGACGACGGCGTGGACTATCTGCGCAATCTGCATTCCGGCAATATCCGTCACGTAGAACGGGAACATCAGCAAGTATCCTGAAACGATCACGGCGGCACCCGCCACAAGGGCAAACCAGAATACGAGCTTTTCGCCGGCATTGAAGCGCCCCGCCGGCGGATGCTTCGACTTGATGAAGCCGCCACCCTCCTTGAGCCACACGATGTCGAGTTGTCGCGGGATATTGTCCTTGATGAACAACGCAACGATCAGGACCAGCCCGACCACGAATGAGAAGCTGACGAAATTGTGCGCATACTTGGCCGCTTGCGAAAGGTCGCTGAAATGATCGGGTCCAATAAGCGGCAGCAGCACGATTTTTCCGAACGTGATATTCAGCCCCGTCAGGCCGAGAACGACGAAAGACACCGCCGTCAGCCAATGTGAGAAACGCTCGAAGCTGTTGAAGCGGGGGAGTTTTATTCCCGAGCGGCCGGCGGATATCCGGAGCGGCCCCATGAGCAGGTAGGCAATCGCCAACACCGCGATCATGCCGAGGATCACGATCGTGCCAAGCCAGCGCAAGATGACTTGGTGAAAATATTCCCAGCCGCGTCCGGCGGGTTGTATGAGGACGCTCTCCCTTTTGGTGGGAATGTCGATTCGTCCTTCGATCTGGGGGACCTGCCGAAGCAGCGTCTGTTCATCGACGACGCTCGCGGTCGGATTGGGCGAGCCGTCAGGGTTGCGCTGTTGTGCAACCGACTGCGTTGCCGCCGCGACCACCATCATCAAGATCGCCAGCGCGCCAACGACAAGGCGAATGCGTGCAAGCGGCATCGTCACGGTCATGCTCATTCTCCTGCCGGGCGGCTGCGCCGATTGTTTTGGCGATGCGCCGCCCGCGTGGTGGCTCACACGGCAATCCCCTCGTGATAGGCGGTCGTCCAGCCCCAGGCGCCGGAGCCGTAACCGCGCGTCGATACCCGGTCCTTGTAGATCTGGGCGATGATCTCGCCGTCTCCTGCGAGCAGAGATTTGGTGGAGCACATTTCCGCGCATAACGGCAGCTTTCCTTCGAGCAGGCGCTTCGCCCCATATTTTTTGTATTCCTCGATGCTGCCGGGGATTTCCGAGCCGCCACCACCGGCACAGTAGGTGCATTTGTCCATCTTGCCGCGCGAGCCGAAATTGCCGACGCGGGGGTATTGCGGCGCGCCGAACGGACAGGCGTAGAAGCAGTAGCCGCAGCCGATGCACAGATCCTTCGAATGGAGCACGACGCCGTCGTCGGTCGAGAAAATACACGTCACCGGACAGACCGCCGCACAGGGTGCGTCGGTGCAGTGCATGCACGCCATCGATACCGAGCGCTCGCCCGGCTTGCCGTCATTGATGGTGACGACGCGCCTTCGGTTGATGCCCCAGGGGACCTCGTTCTCGTTCTTGCAGGCGGTGACGCAGGCGTTGCAGTCGATGCAGCGGTCGGCGTCACAGAGAAACTTCATCCGCGCCATGGTCCTTCTCCTCACGCCGCTCTGATCTGACAAAGGGTAGCTTTGGGTTCTTGCATGCCCGTCACCGGATCGAAGCCATAGGTGGAGAGCGTGTTCATGCTCTCGCCGAGCACGATCGGATCGTTTCCCTTCGGATATTTGCTGCGCTGGTCGACGCCTTGGAACCAGCCCGCGAAGTGGAAAGGCATCCACGCCACGCCCTTGCCCGCGCGCTCGGTCACCAGCGCCTTCATTCGAGCTTTTGAATTGTTTTCGGCCCCGGTCACCCAGACCCAGCCGCCATTCGTGACGCCGCGTTCGGCCGCATCCGCCGGATTGATCTCGACGTACATGTCCTGCTTCAATTCGGCCAGCCACTTGTTGGAGCGGGTCTCCTCGCCGCCGCCCTCGTACTCGACGAGCCGGCCGGAGCTCAGGATCAGCGGGAACTGCTTGACGATGCCTTGCTCGACCGCCGTCTTCTGCACGGTGAAGCCGAGATTGGGTACGCGGAACTGTTTGGCGTCCGGCAGCGTCGGATATTTCGCGACCAGATCGGGACGCGACGTATAAATCACCTCGCGATGGACCGGGATAGGGTCCGGCAGGTTCCAGGCGATCGCCCGCGCCTTGCCGTTGCCAAAGGGAATGCATCCATGTTCGATCGCCACGCGCTGGATGCCGCCCGACAGGTCGAGCGACCAGGATACGGCATCGGGATTCGCTGCATTTACTTTCTGGATGATCGCCATTTCCTGCGCGGTGAGATCCTTGTCCCAGCCAAGCTTCTTGAGCACGCCGAGGGTGAATTCGGGATAACCGTCCTTGATCTCCGAGCCGGCCGAATAGGAGCCGTCGGCAAGCAAATTGTCATGCTCCTCCTTCTCGACCTCCTGCCCGTTCTCCATCACCTTCCGTTTGACCAGGCGCTCGACGCCGAAGCGTGCGCGGAATGTACCTCCGCCGTCCTTCACTGGCAGATTGGTGTTGTAAAGTATCGGCGTGCCAGGGTGCTTGAATTCCGGCGTTCCCCAGCATGGCCACGGCAGACCGTAATAATCGCCGCCAACTTCAGGATCGTCCTTCGGCGCTCTGAGCGTGACCAGATCGAATTTAGCCTGGTTCCTCATATGGGCCTTGAGTCTCTCGGGCGACTGGCCGCAATAGCCGGTCGACCAGCCGCCACGATTGATCTCGCGCAATATGTCTTCGGCCGACACCGCGCCGTTCTCGACTTTTATGTTTTTGAACATCCGGTCGGCGAAGCCGAGCTTGCGGGCGAGCAGGTACATTACGTCGTAGTCGTTCTTCACTTCGAAGGCCGGCTTCACGATCTGCTCGCCCCATTGGAGCGAGCGGTTGGAGGCGGTGCGCGACCCGTCCATTTCGAAGCTTGTGCAGGCCGGCAGCAGGTAGGTGTCGTTCTTGCGTTCCGAGAGCACCGACCAGGTCGTCGGATACGGATCGCATACCACGAGGAGATCGAGCTTCTCGATCCCCTGCGCCGCTTGGGTCATCCTGACGATTGTATTGCCGCCATGTCCCATGATGAACATAGCCTTCAAGGTGTCCGGCTGGCTGACCTGGTCCTTCGGCAGCAACGTGGCGTCAAACCAGCGCGTGCTGGGAATTCCCGACGTTTCCATGAACGTCTTGTTGACGAAGCGGGAGAGCATCCAGTCGTAGTCGACCTCCCATACCCGGCACCAATGCCTCCAGGCCTCTTCGGCAAGGCCGTAATAAAGCGGCAAGGTCGTCACATCGAGGCCCAGATCGGTGGCGCCTTGGACGTTGGTGTGACCGCGGAAAATGTTGGCGCCGCTGCCGGAATGACCGACATTGCCGGTGACAAGCAGCAGGATACAGCTGGCGCGGACGTTGGCCGTTCCGACGCTGAACTGCGTCTGGCCCATTGCCCAGATCAGTGTTGCAGGCCGTTCCTTCGCAAATATCTCGGCGACGCGCTTGACCTGGGCTTCCGGCAAGCCGGTGACGCGCTCGACCTCATCGGGCGTCCATTTCTCGACCTCCTTGCGGACATCGTCCAGGCCGTAAACACGCTGGCGAATGAATTCCTTGTCCTCCCAGCCGTTTTGGAAAATGTGCCAGAGCATCCCGTAGATCGTCGGAATGTGGGTGCCGGGGCGGACGCGGATATATTCGGTCGCGTGCGCTGCCGTGCGGGTCATCCGCGGATCGATGACGATCATATTGGCGCGGTTGAGTTCCTTGCCTTCCAATATGTGCTGCAGCGACACCGGATGCGCCTCGCCCGGATTGCCGCCCATGACCATGATGGTCTTGGCATTGCGGATGTCGTTGTAGCTGTTGGTCATCGCCCCGTAGCCCCAGGTATTGGCGACGCCCGCGACGGTGGTGGAGTGACAGATGCGCGCTTGATGATCGGAATTGTTCGTTCCCCAGAAGGCGGCGAGCTTGCGGTTGAGGTAGGCGGCTTCGTTGGTGAACTTGGCCGAGCCGAGCCAGTAGACCGATTCCGGTCCCGACTTCTGGCGAATCTCCATCAATTTGTCGCCGATCTCGTTGATGGCCTGGTCCCAGGAGACCCGGTTCCATTGGCCATTCACGAGCTTCATCGGATAGCGCAACCGGCGCTCGCTCAGCACGTCGTCGCGAACCGCCGCGCCCTTGCAGCAGTGCGAACCGCGATTGATCGGGCTGTCGTATTCCGGCTCCTGGCCGATCCACACCCCGTTCGCGACCTCGCCGATGACCGTGCAGCCAACCGAGCAATGGGTGCAGATATTCTTGCGGTTGCTAACCTGCGCGCCGGCCGGCGGCGGGGGACCTGCTTCTGCTGGGCGCAGACTTGTGAGCGGCAGTGCGCCGAGGCTTGCAAGACTGCCTGCGATGAGGCCGGAGCGGCGCAAGAAGCTGCGGCGGTCGAGACCGGGGTCCGATTGGTGCTGCAGTGCGGCAGCAAGCGACTCGCGGCGGACGTGGTGTCCTCGTTTGATCAACACGGGCGACCCCTTACCTGGACTTGGCCGGATAGCGGTTGACGCGGTAGAAGTTTTGGACCTCCGGAGAGTTAGCCTGATACCGGGCCTTCCGCCTGTCCTGATAATTTGCAGGGAGGGCGCGTGCCTCGCCGGTGAGCGGCCCTGCAGCCGCGACCACCGTGACCCCGGCGCCAAGCGTGCGAAGGAACTCGCGCCGGCCCAGCGTCGCCTTCCGTTCATTCTTCATGGCCGTCACCCTCCCTGGGCAGGAAGCCTGTAAGATAAATATGATCCGGAGGGGAAAAGTTCCCCGCGTCCGGGACCGAACAAGAGATTGTTTCCAGGCTTGCGCAACTGATATTGCGCGGTGTTTCGCATCATTACGCATTTTACCGCAAGGAAATCCAAATCAGAGCAAAGTCCTTCAACCTTCCCCCGGCCTGTTGCCATATAAAGTCGTGAGGCATTTGCAGCAGCCGATGGTGCTCGTGCGCATCCGGCTGGATCGGCGGTCATCACCCTATCCAAGGGGAGAATGAAATTTCGCAGCTGTTGCCCGTTCGCTGTCCCCGTCTGTCGAAAAGGAACCAACGCTATGAATCCCATCACGCGGCGAAACATGTTGACCGCGACCGCTGCCGGAGGCCTTCTGACGGCGGCGACGGCGGTGAGTGCGCAAGACGGCGGATCGGTGCCGCAACCGCAACGCCCCGGTCGCGGTGGGACCGATCCCGGTCCACGCAACCTCATGCGGGACAGGCAGAACCCCGATCTGCTTGTTCCTCCCTCCACCGATCACGGCACGTTGCCCAACCTGCGCTTCTCCTTCTCCGACGCCCATATGAGGCTGGAGCGGGGCGGCTGGACTCGCCAGGTGACGGTGCGGGAGCTCGGCATTTCCAAGAACATCGCCGGCGTCAACATGCGCCTGAATGCCGGCGGCGTGCGCGAGCTGCATTGGCACAAGGCGGCAGAGTGGGCCTACATGCTGTATGGCAGCGCGCGCATCACGGCCATCGATGCGCAAGGACGGAATTTCGTCGACGACGTGGGTGTAGGCGACCTGTGGTACTTTCCGTCTGGTATTCCGCACTCGATCCAGGGACTTAATCCGGACGGCTGCGAATTTCTCCTCGTCTTCGACGAAGGCGACTTCGACGAAGACAACACCTTCCTGATCAGCGACTGGTTCAAGCACGTGCCGAACGAAGTGCTCGCCAAGAACTTCGGCGTGCCCGCCTCGTTGTTCGGCCATACCCCCGATCCCAGCGAGCTCTACATCTTCCCGGCGCCCGTGCCGGGACCGCTTGGTTCCGACAAGATTCCGGGCGCCACCCCGGTTCCGGAGAGCTTCAGCCATCGAATGATGGCGCAGCAACCGATCAAGACGAAGAGCGGGACGGTACGCATCACCGACACCCGCGTGTTCCCGGCTTCCAAGACCATTGCGGCGGCCCTCGTCGAGGTCGACCCGGGCGGAATGCGCGAGCTGCACTGGCATCCCAACACCGACGAATGGCAGTACTATGTCGAGGGTCAGGCCCGCATGGGCGTATTCGCATCGTCAGGCCAGGCGCGCACCTTCGACTTCCTGGCCGGCGATGTCGGTTATGTGCCCTTCGCCATGGGCCATTACATCGAGAATACCGGCTCCACGCCGCTGCGCTTTCTGGAGATATTCAAGAGCAGCTATTATGCCGACGTGTCGCTGAACCAATGGATGGCGCTGACTTCGCCGGAGTTGGTGAGCGCGCACTTGAAATTGGATCCGCAGGTGATGGGTGCTCTGCGCAAGGAGAAAGTACCCGTCGTCCCGGCCTAGTCCGCAAGACACGGTCCGCTCGGCGGACGCTCGTAGACCAATTCCGCCGCAAATGATGGGTCAATGCAGTTCGACCCTAAATCGGGTCCTTGATCTCATGAACTGGCAGTTCTTTCATGCGTTGATAGTTAAAATGAATCTCATGTGGCGACAGAGTTTTTGCCGTCGCCGTTGACCTGGTCTCCTCACAATGACTCCGGACTGGACGTCGACGAAAACTATAAGGGCAAGGGGCTGCAGCCCCAATTCACGGTGGAGGATGAAGGCGTCTTCACGATGCCCTGGTCAGCGATGATGACTTATCGGCGCGCCGTGGGCGCCTGGCCGGAATTCGTCTGTTCCGAGAACAGACATGAATACTACTACAACAAGGATGCCGAGGTCCCGACAGCGGACAAGCCGGATTTCTGAGCGGGCGTCGACCGGGGCTTTGCGAGCACTTGCGCTTGCGTCGCGGCAACCTTCACGGCCTATCCTGGGCTGCGCTTGCGCCGGTCACCTCTGGGAAATTTGCACGTTGATCCCGTCGGGATCCTTGACGTGCAAACCGGCATAGTCGCCCTGCAAGGGAGTGGCACCACGCTGTGTCAGATAGCGCGTAGCGGATTCCCTGCTGAATCGGGGTATCCCGATCGCGAAGTGATCCACAATGCCGGCAGGGGTTCCATGGTTGAGAGAGATCAGCACCTTGGTGTTGCCGAGGCGAATAATTCCTTGCGGCTGGTCCTGGCTGACCACGGAGAAGCCGAACATTTTTTGATAAAAATCGACGGAACGTTGCAGGTCCGCGACATGAATGCTGACGTGGTCGATGTCCGCGGCTTTGAAATCGATGTCTTCTTGGGCGGCGGCGACCGTTGCGCTGGCAGCCAACATCGCGAGACCTTGAACCAGCTCTCGACGGCTGAGTGAGCCCTTCTCGAAGCGGGTCAAAAGATTGGAAATGATCGATTCCATGTCGGCTTCCTTTCCTGGAAAGATGGACTTGGCAGCAAGATTGTAGCAGGCTTCATAGACATTGACCCATCCGCTGTCATTGCCGGGCTTGACCCGGCAATCCATCACTTTGGAACAGAAATTGTTTTACGATGGATGCCCGGGTCAAGCCCCATAGGCGCTAAGATAAGCCGGAGCCTCAATCTCTTCGTCGTCATGCCCCGCGCAGGCGGGGCATCCAGTAACCACCGAGCAAGCTGTTGAGACCAAGTAATGCCTTTTCCCGAGGTCGGTGGTTACTGGATCGTCCGCATTCGCGGACGATGACACGGAGAGAGGGCGTGTCCTGCGCTTAACTTAGCGCCTATGGGGTCAAGCCCGGGCATGACGAATCAGCCGCAGCCTCGATGGAGCACTTACTTGCTGCTCGCGAGCAGCGATCGGACCTGTTTGACGGCGAGATCAACTTTCAAATCCAGATAGATCTTGCCGAGCTCCGCCGAAGCAAATTGCGGATTTCCTCGAACCCCGGTCTTTGCGTCGGCCAAGGCAATCTTGTCCTTGCGGACCCACTGTCCTTGCTCTTCAAGGTAGAGCAGCGACGAGGTATCCGGAATTCCGGCGTGATCTTCGGTCGTTGGTAGCCCGCGCTTTGCGAGAATTTCACGCATCTGGATTCTGGACTTCGCATACAAGTCGCCGATGAACAGGACGCGCGCACCGTCTGGACGGGCCTGCGCATCGAGCTCCTTCGCAGCCAGCTCGAGCTCGTCCTGGCCGCCGCCATGGTCGCCCATCAGCGCGACAACTTTGAACCCGGCCGTCAAAGCGCTCTGGCCCACGCCGCGCACGACGCCAAAGAACACTTCTGGCGGCAGCGAAACCGTTCCGGGGAAACGCATGTGCCCGGTGCGGGTGAGTGCGTTGCCTGTAACGGCGTAGGGCAGCGTGGGATAGACCAGCGCGTCACCTAGTTCCTCGGCGATGCGTTGGGCGAGGGCACGGGCGATGAAATTGTGTTTTCCGATCACCATGTGCGGGCCGTTCTGCTCGCTGCTGCCGACGTAGACGATCGCCGTCCGTTTGCCGGCAGCTATTGCGTCTCGCACCTCGGGCCAGGTGAGATCCTCGATCCAGACAGTCGGTGCCTGGCCGCGCGCAGGCAGTGCGATGACGAGCAATGCGACGAGCAAGAACAACCGCTTCATGAATGCCTCCCGGCTTGGTTGCATCAGTTTGCGAAGTGGCCCTGCATCGGCCATTCTACCTAGCTTAACTTACTTGCTGCAGCCCTTCCCGGCCTCTTCAAACCCATCGAACAAACGCCCGGCGTTGGCGCCTGCGAGAGTTTCCAGCCGGTGCGGCTGACCTTTCTCGACGCTGTAGCGTGCGACCGTACCTTTGGAACGGAGGAATTCGGCCTCCTTCTTCATCTCGCCGTGCCACATGTACTGGTCCAGTTCGCCGACGTACATGAAAACGCACATCTTGGAGATCGCCTGAAGCTTTGCTGCGCTGGGTTCCCACATGTATCCGGGGAAAGCTGTAACGGACAGGAAGTATTGCGGATTGGCGGCCGCGACATGCAATGCCGCAATCCCTCCGTTTGACACTCCCGCGATGTGAAACTTGTTGTCCTGGATTTTGTAGTCCACCAGAATCATTTTCAGAAATTCAGGGAAGATGCGGGCTCCCTCCTCAAAGAACAACTCACCGTCCGGCGCCGCAGGAGCGACAACGATATAGCCGCGCTTTTCAGCCTCTGCCCGGAAGTTGCGATTGAGAATGTTGTCCACCGTGTTCATCGTCTGCGGTCCGCCACCCAGAGCCAGAATGGCCGGATAGGCCTTTGCCGGATCATAGCCATTTGGAAGGACGGTCTTATAATGAACGGTCGTACCGCCCACCTTCTGCGTCTTCTCGAGCACTTCCGCCTGGAGCGGCTGAATCAGGAACATCACAATGGCCGCCATCGCGGGAGCCAGCAGCATCCGCTTCGAGTTCTGTTGCTTCATCTGGAGTCTCCCGCTCAATCTCGGCTTCACTTCGTCCATTGCTTGAAATATCGCGAATCCGGCGGCGGCTGGTTCTTGCGGACCGGCATCAGCATGCCGTCAGCGCTCATGAAATAGCTCTGTCTGCCGATGGCGACCATCGAGTTGGTTTCGATGCAGGAGCTCTCGGTCCAGCGTGGACGCGGATTGTGCGTATATTTCTTGTCCACGGTCCAGGGCTGCGTCAAGGCATGGTCGATCACGGTGACTTCGTCGTGAAGGATTGTCGGATTGGCTTTGTCGCGGAAGATCCGTTCCCTGAAGACGGACCGGTTGTCGAAGTGAAGCGGCAGGCCGGTTGCGTCATAAGCGCGGGGACCTTTGAACGGGCCGTGCGTTTCGACTTCCAGCACGTCATAGACGCCGTCGCCGTCCTCATCGATCCATCTGCCGATCGAGTAGCCCGCATAAGTCGGTTGGAGGTCCGTGGGCCAGTCGCGTCCGTCGGTGTAGATTCGACGATTGGGCTCGACGTTGCCGGTCAAAACATAGGTGATTTCCGGCGTCACGACGAATTCCAAAGGCGTAAAAGCGATCGTCATCAGCGGCATGCCTCCGGGCATGCAGCGAACGGCATGATCGAAAAAATTGCCCTCTCCACCTTTGGCCTGGTCGGCCAAGCTGTCCTCGAAGACCTTTTGATAGTCCGGAGTGAGCGGGGCCTGCTGTCCACGCCCCCACGGCTTGCTCTGGTCGAACGAAGGCTGGCCGCCGGCCGTGAGGATATTGTTCCCGGTATCAAGCACGGGGTTCGGAGGGACCCACCGCTCCCAGGCGCCCTTCCAGTCGGGGTATTTCTCACCTTCGGCCGCTTGAGCGGCGCTCACGATCATCATGAGGGCGCCGGCCACTTCAATTGCACGGATCGATCTTCGGTAAAGCATGGTGGACCTCCCTGGATCGTTTTGCCCGCAATCCGGGCAGTCTACAGCACTGATCTGCTGAGCAACAACCCGGCTGCTTCAGCGTTGACCGCCGCACATTCGATGATGTTTCCGGCCCGCGCCAAGCAGCGCGGAACGGAACTACGGCATGCTCGGCCGTTCACTTGCGCGGTTTGTTATTGAAATATCTCAAATCCGGGGCCGGCTGCTCCTTCCTGGTCGGCATCAGGTAGCCGTCGCCGCTGACGAAGTAATATTCCTTGCCGACGATGACGTGGTGATTGTTCTCGGTGCAGTTGTCTTCGTACCAGAGAACGTCGTGGAGGCGGCGATAGCGCTTGGCGACCGTCCACGGACGGATCAGCGCATGGTCGTCGACGGTAATATCGTTGTGCAGGATATTATGATCCGTTTTGTCGAGATAAATACGTTCCTTGACGATGGACTGATTGTCCTCGTGCAGAGGGATGCCGCTGGGCTCGTAGGTGCGCGGCCCCTTGAAATTGCGGGTCTCGACTTCGAGGGTATCGAAGCGGCCGTCGCCGTCGGTGTCGAGCCATTTGCCGATGGAATAGCCCATGTAGCCGGGCTCGGCGTCCTTGGGAAAATCGCGCCCGTCGGTATAGATGCGACGCGGCATGAAGACTTCGAAATGGACGTAGGTGACATTGGGCAGAATGACGAATTCGATCGGCCAAGCGACCGACATCATCCGCGGCATGCCGTTGGTGCGGCAGGTCACGAGGTTGTCGCCGCCCTGTCCGCCGGCCGCCTGGTCGGCGAGGCTCGCTTGCAGAACGGCCTGATATTCCGGTGTCAACGGCGCCTGTTGCCCGAGACCGGGCGGCTTGGTCTGGTCCCATTGGAAGCCGACCCCCCCGCGGGCGCCACCATTGTCCCGACCAGTCCGGATATTTGGTCTCATCGAATGCGGCGGCGGCCGAAACCATCATCGCCAGCGCAGCGAGGGTTGCCACAAAACGCGTCAGATTCCGGGCAAGCATGATTGGCTCCTATGTTCGCGCGTCAACGCCGGCGCCAAGATAGATCGTCCTGCCTCGGTGGATGATCCCTATCGTTCACCCAGAAGCAACCTGCTCCTCAAGATCGCAGCGTCGCGCGCAAATTCGACGTCCACCGTTTGCCCTGGTCGCAAGTCCTTGAGCGCATCCGCCAAGGCCCTCAGATCGGATGTCTTGACGCCGCCGAGAACCAAAAGCCGGTCACCCGGTTTGAGCCCGGCGTTTTCGGCTCCGGATCCCGGCTGCACGCTGCCCACTCGCACGCCTTCGCCCTGGTGGGTCATGTCGGGCACGATGCCGGTGGCAACCCGGCGGGCCGTGGTTGGCGCCGCTGCGCCGCGCGACTGCGCTGCGGGCGCATTGCCTGAAAAATTCAGCGGCTCGGTTCGCGCCGCGAGATAATCGGCCGCCTCCTTCAGGATGGCCGCAACCTTGCCCAATCCCGCATAGTCGATCTTCTCAGCCGTGTCCGATGGGCGGTGGTAATCGCTCGCAGCGGAAGCAAACAGCTGCACCGCCGGAACGCCGGCTTCGACAAACGCCGTGTGGTCCGATGCATCGATCTCCTGCGCGACCGCTTGCGTCGGCACGCCCGTCACCGCACTCGCGCCCATGAAGATGAACGGCAATTCGCGCGCCGACCCGGTACCGAAGATCGTCACCTTGCCGTCTGCGAGACGCCCCACCGTGTCGAGGTTCAGGTCCGCGATATGGCCTGACAGCGCGAATGGGGCGCCGGGCGTCTGTGCCGCCCTGACATAATGACGCGCGCCCAGGAGACCCGCCTCCTCTCCGGCGAAGGCCGCGAAGATGACACTGCGTTCGGGCCTCTCGTTCGCCATCAGCCGCGCCAGTTCCAGCATCACGGCGACGCCCGATGCGTTGTCGTCAGCGCCCGGGTGCAATTGCCCTTTGGCGCCAGCGCGCGCATCCGGCCAGCCAAACCCCAGATGATCGTAGTGCGCGGATACGATCAATGCCTGACCGTTCAAAGCCGGGTTCGCGCCCGGCAAGACTCCGATCACATTCCTGGCCGGCAACGGCTCTCCGGTTTCGCCGGTCATGTTGAAGTGCTGGAAATAGCGATCGTCGCCGCGCGCTCCCGGTGTCAGCGGCGAAAGACCGAGGCGCTCGAAACGGTCCGCGATGTAGGTCGCTGCGGCGTCAAGGCCGCGGCTGCCGGCGCCCCGCCCCTCGCGCTCGGGGCTCGCCAGCCATTCGACATCGGCCTTCATGCGCTCGATGTCGAACCGAGGCCTGACCTCGGCAAGCGCCTTCCTTGGCGCCAGCTTGATCGGCCGGCCCTGCGGCGTCAGGTTGCGGGCAAGCGGCGTGTCGCCGACCGGCCACTCGCCTGTGGCCTCATTGGTTGCCTCGTCGCCGGCAAAGACCAGCCAGGAATACTTGCCGTAATGCGGCAGTTTGCGCGCCAGCGCATCGGCCGCGGCCTCGCTCGACGCCGAAACATAAATGACCACCGAATCCGGGTTGTACGGATGGCGCACGGCGGCGACCAGGCTGCGTCCCGCCGCCGCATGCATGGCGTTGGCCGTGCGCAGCCCGGTTGCATCAAGCGAAGCGCCATAGGTCTTGAGCGCTTCCGCCACCACCGGCGCGAACTTGTTGCCCGTGCCGAACACCCACACCGCCCGATCGGCGGGCAAGGCATCGAGCTGGCTGTCCATGACGGTCTCGACACCATCCCGGCTCCATGCCTTGGCCAGACCGGCATGGACCGGGGCGCTTTCCGCGCTCATCACGATCAGCACCTTCTTGGCACCGAACGCCTTCGACAAAGCGGGCGGGATTTCGAATGGGCTCAGCCGGCGATAGAGCTGAAACTGCGGATCGATCTCGACCCGCTGCGCGGACCCTTTCAGATCGAAGCTCATGTCAACGCGCGCCCGGTCGGATGGCATCGAAACGGTTCTGCTCTCGACACCCTTATCGGTCTCGATGAGCACAGGAACGTCCAGCGTGAACAGACGCCCGGGCTGCACCTGAGAGAGCGTGATGTCGACGCGCTCGCCATGGCCTGCCGCATGGTCGAGCTTGAGCTCCGGCGTTCCGACATCCTTGATCCACTGATCGAAGAACGGCCGCAGATCGAGACCCGAAACCGCCTCGAAACTCTTGCGGATGTCGTCGAAGGACGCCGCCCGAAAGCGGTTGTCGCGGTAGAACGCCTGCATCGCCTCGATGAACTGCGCGTCGCCGACCTTCGCGCGCAACATGTTCCAAACCATGGCGGTCTTGCCGTAGCCGACGGCTTCCGTGACCGCATCATGGCGGCCCTGAAAACGCGACAGCGGGAAATCGTTCTCGGGCGTGACGTAGTCCGTGACCCTTTGCAGGATGGCGCGGCGATGGTCGGCGCCTTGGCCGCGCTGTTCAGCGATGAGGTGGTCGGCGAGATAGGCGGTCAAACCTTCGCACCAGTTCCCGCCCGCAAAGTCGACGAATACGCCGTTGCCCCACCAGTTGTGCAGCAGCTCATGCGGGTACGAAGAATGCAGGATGAACGGAAACCTGATGACCTGCTCGCCCAGGAGCGTGAAGGAAGGCATGCCGTAGCCGGTCTCCCAGAAGTTCTCCACCAGAGCGAACTTGGAATAGGGATAAGGGCCCAAGAGGCCGCGATACATCTCGAGGTATTGCGCCGTCGCATCGAGGTAACGATCTGCCAGCGCCTGATCGGGCTTGCGCAGGAAGGCAAACGCTTTCACCGCGCCCGCATCCCGGGAATATTCGGTGAATGGCGCGGCAATAAGATGCACCTCCTCGGTCGGGGTGGCGACCGACCAGCGTTCTCGCGCGCCGGCAGGCGAGCCTGACGTCCCGCTTGAAGTGCGCTCGCCTTGGCTGACCGATTTCCAACCCGCAGGCAATTCGACCCCGAGCGTATAGGTCATGAGAGCATCGCCGACCCGCGGCACCCAAGAGGTCGAGCCTGCGAGATAGACGCCTCTCGATTCGATCAAGCCCGGCGATTGGGCAAACGCGCGCGCATATTCGCCACCCGACTGCTGGACCGTATAGTTGATGACGCCCTCGTAATCGAGTTCGCCGGTCAATTCCTGTCCGGGCATTGCGCCCTCGACGCGATAGACGTTGACGGGGACGCGGGACGCGGGGTCGTGATCGTCGCGGTCGATGCCGGAACCGGAACCCTGCACACGCGACCGCATCGGGATGAGCTTGAGCCCACCGGAGACCGCTTGCACGTCGAGATCGGCGTTCAACGACATGGTGAAGGGCGCGGTGACCAATGCGCCGGGAATGCGGATGCGGTCGCGAACCTTGAGGCGATGATTGGCCGGATCCAGCGTAACGACGAGGTCATGGTGGATCACCGGGCTCGGCGACGGCTCGGCCGATGCGGCGGGACCGACGACCGCGCAAGAGGCGGCCAAAAGGGAGACGAGCATCATCCTCGCAAGGGTCGCTCGCATGGCGTCACGTTTGATCATGAGGGCCTCCTCCCTACCGTCCCCCGCGTGCGGGGGAGGGAAGGGGAGGGGCGGGCTTCGGGCCGATGTTCAGCGAGGAGATGTCCATCACGTAAGTGTAGAGCCCGGCCATGAAGCCCGGCCCTTCGGAACGGGCAAACAGCATCTTCGTGCCATCAGGCGAGATCGAGGGAAAGCCATCGAAACTGTCGTTGAACGTCAGCCGTACCGGCTCGCCGCCCTGCAGATCGCCGAGGAAGATCTCCCAGTTCGCCGGATTGTCGAGGAGGGGGCGCACAAACACATAGTGCCGTCCATCCGGCGCCGGATAAGGCGCCCAGTTCATCCAGTCGTCGTGGGTGCGCTGGATGCGTTCGCCGGTCTCGACATTGATCGTGAAGATCGTCATCGGGGTCGGACGTCTCGTGCCATAGATGGCGCGGCTCCAGGCGCGGGTGGTGATGGTTTTCGAATCCGGCAGAAAGAACGGCGCGCCCTCTTGCCAATCCGGCGTATCGGTGAGCTTCCTCTCGCCAGTGCCGTCGACGTTCATCATATAGAGGTCGAGCGCGCCGTCGACCTGGCGGGTGAACACGATCTTCTTGCCATCGGGCGAAATCGATACCTCGGCCTCGTAGTAGGCATTATTGGTCAGGCGCTTGCGATTTCCCCCATCGATATCCGCAATGTAGAGCTCGGCGCCCTGTGGGTAGTTGCGCTCATCCGACCAGTTTCCGATCGGAAAATCCATGTGGTCGCGCGTCGATGTGAAGATCACACGCTTGCCATCGGGAAAGAAATACGAGCAGGCGTCCTGTCCGTGGTCATTGACGCGCCATTTGGTCTTGCCGTCGTCGGAAAAGATCCAGGTCAGCGCGCCTGAGCTGCGCCCCGGCGCGCGCACCGCGTCCGGGTCCTGCGTCTGCGCAATGACGTGATAGTTGTCAGGCGCGTAATAGGCTTCGGCCGATGACGGGACGTTCGGAATGCGCCAGGTCGGCAATTCCTGCGGCGACGCCTGCTTGGGGGTGACGATGGAATAGTCGGTACGCCCGCCCAGGACCCGCAATTCTCGCGGGCTCGCGTCAGCCGGTTGCGTCGGCAGGCCCGGCTCGGGCGGACCGGGCTGCGCCGGCGCCCAGGTCGCGACAGCGCATAGGATCGCGACCGCGCATGGGACGAATATGAAGGATATGAACGATATCGACAGGGTGGATCGTGATCTGGCCATGGGCTCCTGTCCGTTGCCGCAATCCTTAAGGATGGTTCCACTTTCATTCCAAGCTTCGGATCGGAACTTTCTTGTCGCAATGACCCTGCATTCGAGCCCGCCTGCCACGCGTGCACGCGTGGCGACGATCATCGCCGCGCCGATCGGACAAGCCGTTCCGAAACAGTCAATCGTAGCACGGCGGAGGGTCGGGAACAAAATTTCGCCTCGAACTCGGCGGCGGGATGCTGGCGACCACAAAGTCGAGGAAAGCGCGTACCTTCACTGGCGGCAGATGGCCAGAGGGGTGATACGCATAGAGCGGGAAGCGCTCCCCCGCCCAATCCGCAAGAATTTGGACCAGTTCTCCGCTCGCCAGCAGCGAGTCGAGACCGAACTCGATGGTCTGCGCTATGCCATGGCCTGCAACGCAGTATTCCCGAAAGAGCTCGACGAGCGGAACGCGATGATCGGGGGTCCTCATGGTATCGCTGTCAGCCCCAGCGCCTTCGCCGGGTTCTCCTTGAACAACAGGTCGAGCTCCCTGTCGGTGAAGCCGTGGACCCGCATCGCCTCCGCAAAGGCGCCCACGCCGTCGAGCCGGCCGTACTCTTTGGGGGCACTGACCTTGGTCCAGAATTCCGAAAGGAAGCAGAATTGCGGTCCAACTTTGCGGATCGCGTCCATGCGTCCGCCCTCGAGTGTATTTCTGAAGTCGAACTCGATGAATGCTCCGAGCTTCGCGGCTTCCTGCATCTGCTCCACGGTCATCTTTCCGGCCAAGTCGAAGGCATGCGTGGCGATCATGTGCTGCACGCCCTGACGTTTTGCTTCGCGGAAGACCATCAAGGCCTCCTCGGGGAGGATGTGGCCCGAGGCAATCACCAATCCATGCTTGGCGACGATCGAGATGACCTCCTTCACCTCGGGCAGCAGTTCGCCGTTGTGCGACACGGCCACGAAGGGCCCGTTTGGATTCTTCGACGCGCGCACCTCTTTCGCCGTATCGCCGGCCGGCATCCAGACGATGCGTCCCGGTTCTCCCCTGATTTTCGTCGCCATGAACTCCACGCCGGCCGGATTGATCCCGCCATTCGGCCGGTTCATGACAAAACCGCCGTACAGCTCCAGGCCGGGTATCTCTTGGCGCAGGTGGTACGCCAGCGGCGCTGTCGGTTCGTTATGATCTTTGATGACGAGTCCGCGCATACCGCGCGAGCGCGCCACCCGCACTTCCGCGATACCGGCCTGCCCGTTGAGCGCACCAGGAGGCCACGGATCCATGTGAAAGTGCAGGTCGAGCGCTCCCTTGAGCAGGCGAGCGCCATCCGCTTCCCGACTCGACTGAGCGGCTCCAAATTGGGGTTTCGCCAGCAGCCCCAGGGCGGTCACGGCCGCCAGGAGAGCCACACCGAGGGTGCCACGGTTCCATGTGCCGCTCATTGCAAAAACCTCCTGAGCCTTTTGGCTTTTGTCCTAAGCCCGGCTGAAGCGACGGTGTCGGAGCGCAGGTTCGCTCTCGCCATCCGCCGCGATGGTCGGAACGGCGACGCTGCGCCAGTCCCCGCGACGACGGCGCTCGCCGTGCGCTTGCGCCTTATTCCGCCACCGCCTCGGAGGCCGGCTTGCCCTTGTCGAAAATCCTCATCTCGATGTAGCGCGCCGGCTTGTCGCTGAGATTCTGCTGGCGATGGATGGTGCCGCGCGGAACATAATTGCTGTCGCCGGCCTTGAGCACATGCGGCGGCTGCCCCTTGATGGTGAAGGTGACTTCGCCCTCCTGGACCGCGGTCCACTGCTCGCCGGGATGGCGGTGGAACTGGTTGCCGGCGCCCGGCGGCATGGTGACGGATTGCAGCCCCACCTCGCGCGTCGGGTCTTTCTCGAGCGGCATCGTGAAATAGCGCTTGTTCTGGAACGCCGGCGTCGTCTGCGACCATGCCGCCGCCGCAAGCATGCCGGTTGCCACGAGCACTGCTGGAATGATCGATTTATTCATGAACTCCTCCCCTTGCGCTGTGTATGAGTCATTTTAGTCGGTTCGTCTGCGCCGTCCAGTGTGGCTTCTCTGCGCGTGCCTGCCGAGCTTACGCGCGTTCATGATAGGGGAGGAGGGGAGCGATTATCTCGGCAGCGCTGCGAGCTGCGGGACGTCGTCTTCTTTGGGGGCAACGGCCTTGGCGGTGATCAGAGTCATCGCCACCGTGTCGTAGTAGCCCATGGTGGCGACCAGATCGATAAGGCCCTTCTCGCCGAATTGCTTCACGGCTGCAGCATAGGTCGCGTCCGACACCGCCTTGTCGCGATACATTTCCGTCGCGTAGTTGTAGAGGATCGTCTCATCCTCCTTCATTTTTTCCGGGCGCTTGCCGGCGGCGATGTCGGCGCCGACGCTCGGATCGAGACCGCCGCGCACGGCCGCCCGGTAGTGGCCGCGCCAGATCCATTGGTTCGACCATTGCCGCGCCGTGATCATGATCGCGAGCTCGGTCAGCCGCGGCTGCAGCCCGGTGCCCCAGCGCACGTAGTCCGACACCGCCTCCAGCTTGCTGGCGAGCTCGGGGCTGCGCATATAGACCTTGAAGGGCGGGTTCTTCAAAGCGGTGGCGTTGTTGCGCGGCGGCTTCTGCAGACTTTCGACGTAGGCCTTCTGTTCCGGGCTCAGCTGGTCCGGATTGAGCGCCGGGTAGCGCTCCTGCGCGGCGGCAGCGAGCGGCAGCGCGAACGCGGCGGTAACGAGCGCGGTCGTGAACAGGTGCTTCATCACTTCCTCCCTTGTGTCGGCAACTTCTGAACCGAGCCGGACGCGAGTGTAGTCCTTCGCTCTGTGCCGGCTCAATAGCGGTCCGGTTTTGCCCCGAGCCGGGACCGCACCGACCGCACCCGCTGCCAAATCGGCATGACAACCCATTTATCTTAAATGGCTTGGTTACGGTTCGCAGAACGCCACACTTGCACTGCCGGTGGGCGGCGAGGACGGTTGGAGGCGCCGAACCGAGACCGTCTCGCCGATCTCGAACGCCATCAAATCCTCGCCGACGGCGAGCGGCCCGCTATAGGTTTTTCGCGTCTCGGCGACAATATCGTCGATCGTCGGCGGAGGGATATGCTCGCTGCCGAGCAGAACGATATGCGTATAGGCGGCAAGCTTCGGTCTCGTCCGGGCAAAGACAAGTCCGGCCTCCCCCGGTGTCGTATGGTGGCCGATAATCCTCTGGACGTAGGCTTCTCTCATTAGCTCCGGCCGTGCGCTCGCGACCTCATGGACCAGCAAGTCGGCGCCGGCGCCATGCTTGATGACATTATGATTGTAGCGCGTATCGGAGGAGAACACCGCGACGCGCCCGCCGTATTCGAAACGATAGCCATAGCAGGGCCTGATCACGTCGCCGTGGTCGACCTCGAAGGCAATCACCTTCACGCCGCCCTTCTCGTAGACCGTGCCGTCGCGGTCGAACTCGGTGACGTCGGTCGCGATGCCGGCGAGCGGCAGCTTCTGATCAGCGACGCGGATTTTGATGTCGAGCGCGTAGGCCCGCTCCAAATTCTCGATCAGTTCGCGTGCGCCGGTCGGCCCGATGACGCGGTACGGCGTCTTGCGCGTTCCGAAATATGATTCGAGCCAGCCGGTGAGCCACACATCCGGAACGCCTGAAGTGTGGTCGGAGTGATAGTGGGTGAGAAGCTGCAGGTCGATGCGCCCGATCGGCAGTTCGAGCTGGGAGAGCCGGATGGTGGCGCCGCGGCCGGCGTCGATGAGGAACTTCTGGTCGCCGGCCTCGACCAGCGTGCAGGGGCCGAAGCGGTCCGGGCTCGGGATCGGCACGCCGGTCCCGAGCAGTGTCACGCGGAAGTCGCTGGCGGTCATGGATTGATCTTGATGCCGGCGTCCGCGATGACCTTGGACCAGTGCGCAATCTCGGCGCGCACCAGCGTGCCGAACGCCTCCGGCGTGCCGCCGCCCGGATCGGTGCCGAGCTTGGCTAGCGCGTCGCGCACCTTGTCGGTCTTGAGCGCCTTGTTGATGGCGGTGTTGAGCTGGGCGACCACCGGTGCCGGCGTTGCGGATTTCACCAGGATGCCGGCCCAGTCCTCGGCTGCGAGCGTCGGGTAACCGGCCTCGACGATGGTCGGCACATCCTTGAGCGCCGCGACGCGCTTGCGGCCCATCACCGCCAGCGCGCGCAGCTTGCCGCTGTTGATCTGCTGCACCACCGGCAGAACGGTGATGAACTGATAGGTGTTGACGCCGCTGATCAGGTCCGCGATCGCCTGCGGAAATTGGACATAGGGCACATGTGTCGCCTGCACGCCGGTTTCGAGCTTGAACAGTTCGCCGAGGAGGTGTGCGGGGGTGCCGAAGCCGCCCGACGAGAACGTGTGACTGGCTGGGTCCTCTTTGAGGTATGCGATGAGCTCCGCCACCGAATTGGCCGGGACTGACGGGTTCACCGCCAGGACGTTATAGGCCGTGCCGACCTGGATCAGCGGCGCGAAATCGGTCTCGATCTTGAACTTTGCAGCGGGAACGAGAGCCGGGACTGCTGCGAACGGGGCGGTGATCGAGAGCAGCGTGTGGCCGTCGGCCGGCTGCTTGAGAACCTCGTTTGTGCCGATCGTCATCACGGCGCCGGGCTTGTTCTCGACGATCACGTTCCAGCCTTCGCCCTCCGAAAGCGCGGTCGCGACGATGCGGGCGAGGATGTCGGGGGGTGTGCTCGCCGAGGACGGCACAACGATACGGATGACGCCCGACGGGTAGGGCTGTGCAAACGCCGGCTGAAAGGCGGTGGCGCCGAGACCGATGGCCGTCGCCCCTGTCAAGAATGCTCGCCTGTCCATGGCTTTTCCTCTCGTTCCGTCGCTCGCCTGACCGTGCCCCGCGTCACTCGTTGAGACCTTGTGGCATCCGAGGTTGAACAGGAGGGTAGCGCAGAGTTACATAAATGGATAATATCATTACGCTATTAAGTCATAGCATTCTGGAATGAGTGGCTTGCATGCCTTGGAATGATCGCACCAAACGCCGTCTCAAATTACGAGACCTGGATATTTTGACGGCGGTCATTGAGACCGGCAGCATGGGAAAGGCGGCCAGCCGCCTCAACATATCCCAGCCCGCCGTCTCCAAGGCGATTGCAGAACTGGAAAGTGCGCTCCGGGTGCGACTCGTTGACCGCAGTCGGCGCGGGGTCATGCCGACACCCTTCGGTCTTGCCCTGAAGAAACGCAGTGTCGCGATCTTCAACGACTTGCGCCAAGGTGTCCAGGACATCGACTTCCTGTCCGATCCGACAACCGGGGAAATACGCATCGGTACGACCGAGCCGATTGCGGTCGCCATCGTATCGCCTTGCATTGATCGGCTGTCTCGAAAGTACCCACGCATGCTCTTTCATGTCATCGCCGGTGACACGACGAGTCTCTACAGAGAACTGATGGAGCGAAACATAGAGCTTGTAATCTCCAGAATGATCGGCCCTTTGCCGAACGAGCTTGCCGCCGAAATTCTATTCTACGATTCTTTTGCCGTTTTAACCTCGGCAAAAAACCCATTGACCCGCCGGCGCAAGGTCACACTTGCAGAGCTGATGAACGAACCATGGGCACTGCTTCCAGCGGACAGCTTTTTCGGCTCGCTGGTCGCCGAGGCCTTTCGAGCCAGCGGACACGAACCTCCACGCCACACGGTGACGACCCTGTCGGAATACATGAAGAATGATCTCCTCGCGACCGGGCGCTTTCTCACTGTGCTCCCGAGCTTCATGCTGAAGGTTCCTGGCAGGTATCCACCGCTTAAGGCGCTGCCTGTAGCATTACCCAATACGCGAATGCCGGTCGGGATCATCACCTTGAAAAACCGAATGCTCACTCCGCTCGCGCAACTCTTTATTGAGAATGTTCGTGCCGTCGCTAAGCCCATGGCGCAGACCTAGTAATACCTGACTCGTCATTGCCGGGCTTGACCCGGGCATCCATCGTAAAAACAATCTTTATTCCAAAGTGATGGATTGCCGGGTCAAGCCCGGCAATGACGTCGGATGGTCGGGCGCCGAGTTCGCAGGATTCCGCCGCCGCGCCCTTGACGACGCGATCCTCACTTCTGCGCTTGCGGAAAATACCTGGCTCGCCCTCCTATTCGATCACCTCATCCGCGCGCGCGAGCACCTGGGCCGGCACTTCGAGGCCGAGCGCCTTGGCGGTCTTCATGTTGAGCACGGTCTCGTATTTCGCCGGCGCCCGCACCGGCAGGTCGATCGGCCTCTCGCCCTTGAGGATGCGGTCGACGTAGCCGGCGGCTCGCCGATACGGTTCGGCCTGATCGGTGCCGAAGGAGATCAATCCGCCTTCTGCGACATATCGGCGGAACGCATAGACCGCGGGCAGCCGATACAAGGCGGCAAGCGCGACGATCTGCTCGCGATCGATCCGATCCAATTGCGATGTCACGATCAGACCGTCATTCGGTCCGTGCACGAACGTTGCGATGCCGCGCTCGATTTCGCCGGCGTCGTGATCTCCAAGCGCGGTCAACTCCACGCCGAACTTCGGCGCCACCGCCTGCAGCGCGCTCATCTGCCCGATCCCGGTGGACATGCTGCTCCGAAGGATCGCAACCCGCGTGACGCGCGGCGCGAGCTGCTTGAGCAGTTCGAGCAATTTCCAGCCGAAGCGGGGCTCGAAATTCACAAAGCCGGTGGTATTGCGCCCCGGCCGAGCCAGTCTTGCGAGATAGCCTGTGCCGGCTGGATCGTTGCTGACATTCGCGAATACGATCGGCAAGGTGCGGGTTGCCTGTTGCAACGCCGCCAAGGCCGGGGCGCCCCCGGCCAGCACGACTTCCGGCGCGAGCGCGACCAGTTCCCTGGCATATTTGCGATAGCGGTCGGGATCGCGTCCCGCCGCGCGATAGTCCATCTCCAGGTTGCGGCCGACGGTCCAGCCCAATTCCGCCAACCCCTGTACGAACGCCGCCAGGCGGGCCTGGCCTTCCGCATCGTCCGCGGGCAGGCCGATCAGGAAGCCGATGCGCGGCATGCTCGCGCGCTGCTGCGCGGGCGCGGCGAGCGGCCAGGCCGCCGCGGCACCGCCGAGAAGAAGGATGAACTCGCGTCGTCGCATGGCTTCGCCTGCCAATCGATCGACGGTCATTCGGCATAGTTCAACAGCACACCAATGCGCCGGACCCGTTCACGCTGCTGGGCTTTCGCCGCCAGTGGCCAAGCAGCAGCTGTGCCGCCGAGGAGGGTAACGAACTTCGCCGCCGGGGCCGGTTCGACCGCAGCCGCGTCGCGCCGGACGTTGTAACTTTGAGCGCAGGCGTGAATACTGCAACAACAAGGGTTCGAAGATCCCGCCTGCGAGCAAGCCGGATTTCTAAAGCACGGCGGTCAACCGCCGTATGAATGGAGCTAGCCATGTCCCCGCAACTCGGAAATACGTCCCGACATTCGCTCACCGCCGGCCTGCGGGCTGGTCTCCTCTGCGCCGGCCTCGCCCCCGCCCTGGCGCAGCAAGGTCCGCCCGATTTCTCTGCCAACAAAGCGGGATGGGTCTCGGTGGGCGGCGAATGGACCCCGCTGCCAGGCAGCCCGGCGCCGGTCAAGCAAGACCCCGCCCATCGCTATGTGCCCAACAACGTGGGCGGGCAGCCGACATTTCGGATCGCCGACGTCAACAATCCCAATCTGACGCAATTTGCCAAAGACTCGCTGAAAAAAACCAACGACGAAGTGCTTGCCGGCAAGCCGATGTGGTCACGCTCGGCGCGCTGCTGGGCGACCGGCCCGGCCTTTCTCCTGACCCCTGCGCAACCGATGTTCTTTATCCAGACACCCGAGCAAGTCAGAATGCTCGCGCAGCACGATGGCGATGTGCGTCGTGTCTATATGAACGTATCCCATTCGGCGAACCTGAAGCCGTCCTGGTACGGCGAGTCGGTCGGTCGTTACGAGGGCGACACGCTGGTGATAGATACCGTCGGCTTCAACGACAGGACCTTCGTCGACAATTTCCGCACGCCGCACAGCGAAAAGCTGCACCTGGTTGAGCGCCTTCGCCTGGTCGAGGGCGGCGCCTTTCTCGAGGCCGAAGTCCTGATCGACGATCCGGCGGTTTTCCTTAAGCCGCTGCACGTGACCAAGCGCTCGCGGCGCGTGGAGGCAACACTCGCCGAGTGGCGCTGCGCCGCCGGCGAAATGAACAACCCTTTCGCCCACGACGCCGAACCCCTGCCGGCGGCGGAAAAGCCCGATTTCTGAGCGGCGAAATTCGGTGCGTGCGCGAGTGCTTGGTTCGCGCGCGCGAGTCTGGCCCGTCAAGATGTCATGCCCCGCGAAGGCGGGGCATCCAGTAACCACCGGACCCGCGAGTCTGCACGACCGTGCGTCAAACGACGTTCGGCGATTACTGGATTGCCCGCCTTCGCGGGCAATAACAGTGGAGGGGCATGGCGCCAGTGAGGAGGACTTTCATATCCGCATCCGCGTCGAACGCATTCAACGCCATCCCCCCTGTTTAACGCTGTTGTGGCCGGGGGCCGGAAAGGTGCACAATCGGTCGGCAAGGCGGCGTCGCCAAGGGCAAAGTCGAAGCCGCAAGGGGCCGCGCGCAGGTTGCGACTGGATTCACGCGGTGGATGAAAAACAGGGCGAGCTTTTCAGGCAAAGGAGCGCTGCGATGTCGATGTCAGCTTTCGCGAGAAGTGGATTTGCTGCGGCGGTCGTCGTGGGGATGGCCATGGAAGGAAGCCAGGCCCAGACCCAGGACGTTTCGCCGGTCAACAGCGGCGCCAATCCTTATCGCATCATCCGCGATTGGGCACAGCTCACCATCGAGGGAAGGCCGTGGGGCGGGTCCAACGGCGTGGCTATCGACCGGGATGGCAGGTCCGTGTGGGCGACCGACCGTTGCTCGCCGGGGACCGCGCCTGGCTGTCTCGGCACCAAGGCAAACCCGATCCACCATTTCGACGCATCGGGCAAGGAGATCAGGAGCTTTGGCGGCGGAATGTTCGTGTGGCCGCATGGCATCCATGTCGATCGGGACGGAAACGTGTGGGTGACCGACGCGCGCGTGCCGAGCCCCGACGAACTCAAGAAGTTTCCGGGAGAGGACAAGAAGGGAAGCGTTGTCGTCAAATTCAGTCCCGACGGCAAGGTGCTGATGACGCTGGGCAAACCGGGCGTGAAGGGAAATCCGCCGGAGGCTCTGACCGAGCCGACCGACCTCGTCACCGACCCGGGCAACGGCGACATTTACGTGGCCGAGAGTCATACGAATGTCGAGGACCCGAATCTGATCGGGCGCATCTCGGTGTTCGACCGGAACGGCAAGTTCCTCAGAGTCATCGGCAAGACCGGAACGGGCCCGGGCGAGTTCCGCACCCCGCACGCGGTCGAGTTCGATTCCCAGGGGCGGCTGATCGTCGCCGACCGCCACAACCACCGAATCCAGATCCTGACCAAGGACGGGAAGTATGTCGGTGAGTATCGGGAGTTCAGCCGCGCGAGCGGGCTGGCGATCGACGGCAACGACACGATTTATGTCGCCGACTCCGAATCGACGCCGCGGAGCCACCCCGGCTGGCTCAAGGGCATTCGCGTCGGGAGTTTGAAGGACGGCAAGGTGACGATCTTCGTGCCCCCGCACAAGACCGATGCTCCCGATGGAGCCATGGGAGAAGGGATCGCCATCGATGCGGCCGGCAATGTGTACACCGCGGAAGCCACGGTGAGGGGCGTGACGAAGTACGTCAAGGAGTAGGGGACGTACGAAGACGGCGGAGTACGTGCTTCAAACCGTGCTCGCGCGCAGGCGCGAGACGTGGGCCGAGCCCTTCCCTTGGCTGGGACGGAATATGCGGTCGAGACTCCCATTCCCTGTCCTGGCGGCGTTCGCAATTGTGATTGCCTCGCCCGCGATCTCCCACGCCCAAAGTTTCCAGGGCCTTGGTTCTCTGCCCGGCTCATCGCCAACCGGCTCCGGAAGTAGCTTCGCTTCTGCGGTGAGCGCCGACGGTTTGGTTGTGGCGGGCGTGTCGGGCACCCAGGCCTTCCGGCGGACCGTCTCGACCGGCATGGTCGGCCTTGGCGTAGTGCCGGGGGCTTCAAGCCAGCCCGCTGGCGTAAACGTCGACGGCTCGGTCATCGTGGGAACGAATTCTTTCGGCGCCTTCCCCTCGCAAGCGTTCCGCTGGACGGCGGCGAACGGCATCGTCAACCTCGGATCTTTGCCAGGATATCTTGTCAACGGTGCCTCCGGCGTGAACGCGGACGGCTCCGTCGTCGTCGGAACCAGCAACGCCGCCGACACCTCAGGACAAGCTTTCCGGTGGACAGCCTCATCGGGCATGGTCGGCCTCGGCTACCTTTCTGGAAATAACGGCAATGCCTGGAGCACAGGCCGGGGCGTAAATGCCGACGGCTCGGTCGTGGTGGGTGGCAGCATAGGGCAAGCCTTCCGTTGGACTCCGACCTCAGGCATGACCGGCCTCGGCTTCCTGCCAGGGAGCAACGTCGAAATCGGGAGCGAAGCCTTTGCGGTGAGTGCCGACGGCTCGGTCGTGGTGGGCCAGTCCGGTGGTGAGGCGTTCCGCTGGACTGCCGCAACGGGCATGATCGACCTCGGCTTTTCGTCGGCCTATGTCTGCTTTCAGCCCTTTGGCGTGAACGCGGACGGCTCTGTCATCGTGGGAGGTTCCGGTGGCCCCGCCTCCCGAGCAATACGGTGGACTGCAGGCAACGGCATCGAGTCGATTCAGGATTTGCTCACCGCGAGCGGTGTCAACCTTGCCGGCTGGCAGCTCACAGGAGCGAGCGGCGTGTCTGCCGATGGCACGGTCATCGTCGGTTGCGGCAGGAACCCAGCCGGCAATCCGGAAGGGTGGATCGCGCACTTGCCGGTGCTGCCCTCGCTGCAAGTAACGCCCGCAACCAACATTGCCGCGTCCGGCAATCCCGGTGGACCGTTCTTTCCGTCATCATTCAACTATTCGGTCAGCTCGATCAGCGGGAATGTCGATTTTTCAATCTCCGGTGTGCCATCCTGGCTCATCGCGTCAATGACCTCCGGCACGGCAACCGCCTCGCCGGCGACGGTGACGTTCAGCGTCAATGCGAACGGGAACAGCCTACAGCCCGGCACTTACAACGCGACCATCAACTTCACGAACACGACAAATGGCCAGGGCAACCGAACCCGCACCGCGACGCTGACCATAGCTGCGGGAGCGACCTCGATTGTTGCAGCCGTCGCACCGAACGCGCGCACCACGACGCTCGGCAACGTGGTCACCGGCTTCGCGACGATCATCAATACCGGGACGGTCCTGGCCACGGCATGCGCGCTCGCGCTGCCCGATGGCGTGCCTGCAACCTTCCTCTACCAGACCACCGATCCCGCGACCAACCTTCCGATCGGAACGCCGAATGTGCCGGTGACCATCGCCGCCGGACAAGCGCAGACGTTCTATTTCGCGATCATGCCGTCGGCGATCTTCTCGCAGGATATTGCATTGCTGTTTCAGTGCAGCAACACTCCCAATCCGGCCCCGAGCATCGCCGGGCTCGACACGTTCCTCCTCACCGTGAACAGCACACCCATTCCGGACATGTTGTCGATCGCCGAGACGTTTACGCATGACGGTAATCTGGTGATCAACGGCGCGAACGGAATCGGAATGATGGCCGTTGCGTCGATCGATATCGGCGCGGCCGGAACCGTGGTTTTCATGCCGACCGACACGCCGGTCGGTCAATTGCCGCGCAACCTGCCGCTGTCGCTCTTCATCTGCCAAACAGATTCGTCCGGAACTTGCATCAATCCGACAACCCCCGGCGCATCATCGATGGTGACCGCCGCAAACAATCAGACCGTTTTTTTCTCGGTCGTTGCAGTCGGGCAAGGCGTGAAGGTTCCCTATGACCCGGGCAACAACAGGATATTCATCCTGGCCAAGCAGTCCGGGACACCCGTGGGGGAGGCGAGTGCGGCGGTGAAGATGCAGTGAGGGACGAGCGCCTGTTGCCGGTTCGGCGATGACTTTCGGCCCTGACCGTAAGTGCCGACACTGCGCGGTTACGGCAGGCCCCGGATGTACTGCGGACCAGACATGCTCCCTTCGAGCCTTTCAGCCTTTGACCCAAAGCGAACATTCAGGGCTTGTCCGTTCCTTGGCGGAGCGCCAATGAGACGGTCCGAATGACGCCGCCGACCGACGAACTCACCTTGTGCAGGTGAATTCATCGGCGTTCGGCGATGGCCTAACTAGGCTCTCTTGTACTGCCGCAGCTGGAAGGCGAGTGCGATGTAGAGACAGCCGAAGAAGATCGCATACCAGGCAATCATCCAGGCGACCGCCAGGGCGCCCGCGCCCGGCTGCACCATCAGAATGACGCCGAAGGCGATCGACAGTGCGCCATTGAGGAGGAGCAGCCATTCGTGCTGCAGCACGCTCCGCAGCGCGATGGCGCCCCAGATCTGTATTGCGCCGATGATGACTGCCCAGGCGGCAATGAACATCAGCAGCACGAGCGTGGTCATGCCGGTATACCAAAACGCTAAGGCGCCGGCGAGGACGCTGACGACGCCGCTGAGGCCCAGCCACCAGCGCGGACCGGCATCGCCGCCGGACGCGTTGAATGCAGCCCATATGGCAATGACACCGTCGCTCAGGGCGTAAGCGCCCCAAAGCCAGGTCAAGCTGATCAACGTCAGGCCCGGCCAGAAGAACGCCAGGACGCCAAAGGCGACGGCGGCCAAGCCGCGCAGCAGCAGCAGCCACCAATTGTCTGCGAGCGAACGCAGCAGTCCCGGCCCGGTAAGACCGACCCCCAGTCCACTTTGAGCATGCGCATTAGCCATTGTGTTTCTCCATCAGGTTCTGCCGGAGGCGATTGCCGTTGTGACAATCGCCTCTCCGGCGAAACGGGTCAGTTGGCGTATTCGAACGCGGGGATTGCCTTCAAAGCGTCCTTGGTCGCGCCGGGCAGAACCAGCTTCTCGCCGTTCAGCTGAAACTGGGAAACCGGAATGGCGACGTTGTGCTTCGCGACCGCGAGAAAACCGCCGGCATTGATGATGGCGTAGGAGACCGACTTGTCGGTCGTGACAATGATGTCCTCGACCGCGCCAATGCGCTCATCCATGTTGTTGTAGACCGGATGTCCCAGGATTTGCCGCTTGGCGCTCCAGCCAAGCGTCACGTCACGCAGTTCGCCGTAGCTGACACCAAGGAGAGTCGATCCGGCGACTTGTGACTGGACAACGACCGGCATCATCAGAGCGATGCCTGCGAGCAGAACCATAACTGTACGCT
>WNGR01001345.1_pt1 | contig 29898 bp, 40 predicted proteins | sample 5407581 | NCBI WGS metagenome assembly WNGR01 (sample SAMN13153383, study PRJNA577476) | soil metagenome | isolation source: 80 cm soil or saprolite under Garry oak tree replicate 2 | place: USA:California | collected 2016-06-15
CCAGGAAACCTAGAAGACGGCTCTACTCGCAATCTCTCTAAAAGCCATCCAATAGGAGTTGAACTATCTTGTCTCAAGGTAGGCAACAGCGTTCAAGCAGGGACATAGGGTAGCTGACGAGAACTCCAAATCGGAGATCCCAGAGTCGTCCAGCGGTCCAGGATGGCTAGGAATGACTGTGACCATCTAATGATGAAGGGGCAGATGAGGAGATGGAGGCTGTACTTGGACTGGCACCAGTCTTTTCAACATAGACCTGACGGATGTGGTGCCCGAGAAGGCCGTACCATGTGAAGGTGATGAATTGTGTGTGAAAGCAAATGTGCAAGTGAGGCTCCCACTGGGCTCAGCTTACAAATCATAATAAGACCTTCCCTCTTGGGCAATCAGAATATAAGAAAAGAAACGTGCGTCGCGACGAGGGAAAACGACCGGGAAACGTTGTGTGCTCGTATCAAGGTGGCAGCTTGAATCGCGTCTTGAAAGCAAGTTAGTGGCCTTCACACGTTGAAGTCTGTTGTAAAATTCGCAACTACGGAAGTATCGTGACAAACGTAGCCTAAAGCAATATACATATATAATTTGTCTGCGTGAGCGGTCGTCTCCTAGATGTGATAGAGGGATGATTAGAACCATTGAATTGTAAAACACCAGGCTAATAGAGTATGCAACTGGTATGGAACATTCTCTCATTCGTTGACATAGGACCCGAGTCTGTCATCAAACTCCGTTTCGGTGCCGACGACGGTTACAAGGTGATCATAGAGATGGCGGGCAGCGACGAACTTCTCAATGGATGATGCTGGCTGGCCTGCTAAGAAAATCAAGTCAAGGGATGGCAACATTTCGGCGGCCATCTCCCCTGTGATGTCTTCCAGTGCAAGAGCAACGTGCCCTGCGAGCTCCTGAGATAGATGCAGCGTCTGCATAGCAGAGAATTGGCGGAGGAGGTGCAGCCATTCAACATCGTCCGTATCCTTTAATTGGCGACCTTTCCTGAGCTCGACATCGAGCATGAGATGGACGACAGTGGAGAGTGTCGCAGAAAAATGGTTGAGCACCTGAGCCATGTGGGAAACTTGCCAATCAATCCCTTCGCATCTGATCATAGTACTTGCAGCCCAATCCGACGACAGATGGTTCGCATGAGTATACATGGCGAAGGAGACCCGGTCCCTGAAAAAGGTAACTTTTGCATGCTTGCGTAGGGTTAACTTGGGGCCGACTGAGCGATCGATGAACTTAGAGAGTCGCGCAACTTGAAAGTCGAGATTCTGATTCAAGTATTCTATCGCGATCCAATTCACTTGAGGGCTGTCAATTCGGGCGACGAGGTCCTCCAGATACTCGCTAGCCCCCTTGAATTGAAAGGAGGTAACAGCAGGAAGGACAGTCCGTGTTACCGGGGACGGACGTAGTTGATCAGGGCGGGGAGTAGCCGATATGAATTCAATGATAAGGGTTTCGAGCCTGGGCAATGCGGCCAAACATGAGACCATCGCCTCGGGTGAAATGTAACCAGTCGGGGGTATGTTGTGAAGGCGGAGCTTGACGAAGTCACTGGCCGATAAAAGAAGCGCTGGTAATGTCGGATAGGGAATTCTGGATAAAGTGATTTCTTGTAAACATGGTGCAGATCCTCCCAAGAATTCGGCAGGAAAGACCGGTGCATCTCCATCCGCTGACCGGATCTCAAGACGTTTCAGCATCGGAAATGGTTCTTGCATCAACGTGGCAAACTTTCCCAACTGCGAGCCCCTTACTACTGCAAGCCCGAGATAATATACACGATCGGGGTGCTCGAGTGCAGCAATGACGTCGTCTTCATCATTGGGCGTAATGCCGTTCATGGAATATAAAAAGGAATAATCAATGACGATAGGCAGGGCTGGCCAGATACCCAAAGCCTTCCTGACAGGATTTCCGAATGTGCAGAGAAGTTGGAGATTGAGACGGTGTGGTGACCCAAATGCGATATGTCGCCATCTTTGACATACATGCACCAGTAAGTGCCATTTCCATATGCCGCGATAAGGGAGGCTTTGATAGAAGTCAAATATTTCAAGCAAGACACCGTCTGGGAGCATGTTGATGGCCGTTGCACGTCTGTAAGGACGCACCTTGAGCGCGTACGTCATTTTGTTTCTCGCAACCACCTTGAGCAATGTTTCCGGTATGTGAGCTGGCACCAGAGGACGGACCACCCAATATGGAGAGCGGATGAACGCTGATTGAAGATCAGCAGTGAGTACTCAGTCAATTGGTAGGCACTGGACACACCTGGGAGAGCCTATCATTGGAGCAGTTCAGCAAAACTAGTCAGGGAGACTGGACAATGGCTGATTGGAGATTAACAGCAAGAATTCGATCAGCTGGTCCGGTAATATGGAAAACGAACAAACCTCTGAGTGCCCATTAAATGAACTAAGCTCTGTGGACGAAGGAGCCAGTACGACTCCGGTACGATGACAATACCTATGGCTCGGCGGGCCGAGTTGGCCGTTGTAATCTGTAGCATCCATCATGGTACGCGGACTTCTGCGCACTTCCAACCTCCCCCAGCTCCAGAATCTCATCAAGCGTGACCCAGTCTCGTACCCCAGTCTCGTACAAAGAGGAGTTTTTGCAGCAATGGAATCATTACAGCTCTATACGTCAAATTTTTCAGATCAATCCTGCCGAGCAAGCCACTCACTTTCGGGAGCTGGTCACTTTCATCTCACAAGTAGGAAAAAATTTCATGTATGCGGGATACTTCATCGAACTCTTCATCAGGTCGCGCAGTTCTATCCTACTGAGACCTCGGCATTTCCGTCCCACTTGTCCTCCTTGCTACTTGAAAGCTATGGATCGCTGTCTCCGGATATTCGCCACAGCCTCATACAGAACTTGGTTATGCTTAAGAATAAAGGCGTCATCACATCTTTTGAGTAAGGAGAACCATGTTTATATTTCACAAACAGAGCTGAATGACAGTTGATCAGACTCCTTAAAACTTTATTCCCCCTTCTTCCTAGAACGACGTCCTCTTCCTTGCGCGCAGTCATCCGCAGGACCATTCTCACAGACATAAAGACGGCCAACCAGCGCACAAAGAATCACAAACTTAATCGCGCCGTGCAAGCCATGCTCTTCGGAATGATCGAGCGTGGAATGAGCGGCACGGTGCTGGGGGACAAGGGCAAACTAAGGGGCAACTTGAATTCAGGCACGGAGCGTTCGTCGGATAGCGGCGATGAAGCCATGTGGGCAGTCGTGTTGACAAAAGAGCTCTGGAAAAAGGGCGTATGGTTCGTTATTTTTGGCACCTTACCCCCGGTATCTATGACTAAAACAAGTGCAGGGATGATGCCAAACCCGTCGCCATTGTTGCTTTGGGATGCTTTCACCCTGTCACCAAAGTCCAGAGCGCATCTCTGCACTTCTTCCTTGGCGGTGACGAAGAATCCGAGGACAGTGAAGACGAGGGTGAAGACGATGTAGGTCCAAGCTCAATCACAAGATGTTTGCTTACATGACCATTTCCAGACTGTTGACGTCAAATCACTCGAGCATAAACGTGAAGTCAAAAAAAAGACCCGCAGCGGCGACAAAAAGATGCGCAAGATGCTCAAGACTGCGTCGAAAGTACGGTGACTCTAACTCATCTTTGACTTAGCTGAATGCCGGTCCTTAGAAACGCAAACGCAAAGGTGCCGGTAACACACCAAACTTCCCGGCTATCCAACTATTGCACGACCCTCAATCCTTTGGCGAGAAGCTTTACGACCTCTTGCAAAAATATGACGCTCGCTTCTCGCTCGACCACAAGATCCTCATCATGCAGCTCCTGGCCCGCATCACCGCATTGCACCAACTGACCATTCTTGGTTTTTATACATACGTGCTCAAATACCTCACACACCACCAATTGCGTGCTCCGGCAATTCTCGCCGCGCTCGCACAATCTGTGCATGCGCTTACACCGCCAGACGCACTTACACCCGCGATTCGCAAATTGGCTCATGAATTTGTGCATCCAGGTGTCGGACCGGAGGTAGTGGCTGCTGGTCTCAACGCGATTAGGGAGATATGCCGCCGCCAACCATGGGCAATGGAGGAAGATTTACTTGGTGACCTAATTACCTATGGGAAGAGCAGGGATAAGGGTGTCATGAGTGCAGCGCGTGGCTTGTTACAACTGTACCGCGAGGTCAATCCCGGCATGCTCAAGCGACGCGAAAGGGGAAAGACTGCTAGCATGGACTTGGCTCAAGGCACTCAGCCTGCTCCATTTGGGTACGCGGAGAAACCCGCAGTGGATATTGAAGGCCTTGTGGTATGTCCTTCTAGTGCTTTTTTTTTTGTTTTTGAGACCAAAGCGGACTGATCTACGGGATAGCTCCTCGAGGATCATTTAAGGACAATGCATGGGGAAGACGAGCTACCTAGCGACGGAGAGGAAGATGACGAGAAGGCTTGGGACGGATGGGAACTAGAGTCAGAGTCGTCGGATGATACATCAGACTCGGGCGGCTGGATCGATGTCGAGAGTGATGGTGGAGATCATCTCAGCGTCAGCGACAGCGAAGACGAGGATAAAAAGAGCAATGGCAAGCTCCCAGAAAATGAAGGGCCTTCCACTGAAGCAAACCGCACCTCAACGCTCGCGACAACGAAGGTTTGTCCTATCTTGCCGTCCTCAACTACCCGACGCACATCTTTTACTTGCAGATTCTCACTCCGGCCGATTTCGCATTGATCAACGACCTGCGACTACAAGCTGCGACCAAAGCGGTCGAAAGCGGGGGTGGTACTGCTGCGAAGCGCAAACTCGCGTCGCTCGAAGCCGCCAAAAAGGCGGCCTCCTCTTCTTCTGGCACGGGCGACACCCCAACTTTCGTCTCGGAAGGCGACATTCTCGGCCCGCGTAAGAAGGCGAAAGCGGACTACGAGGAACGCATGGCGTCTATAGCGCGCGGCCGCGAAGGTCGGGAAAAGTTCGGCTCGCTGAAGGGCAAGCACAATAAGGAGACGCCGAGCAGCTCGACGAACCGCGAGAAAGCGCGCAACAAGCCGATAATGATGATCATGGGCAGCAAAGGCGTCAGAGGCAAAAAGAAGCAGTCCTTGCGGGAGAAGCAGAAACGCTTGCGCGCGCATATCGACAGGGCGAAGAAGGCCCATCATTGATCGTTCCTTACCCCCATCGACAAGGCGTCGCGTTATCACGATTAGCTACGGACTTTGTAGTCCCCCCCACAGTCTTCGAGTGGGTATCTATAGTAGTGGCACCTTAGAGTGGTAAGAGGGGCGCATCTCAATGTATACAAGGTGCGAGTAGAAGGAACTCTAACCTTAGGTTGAGCCAATACCAGCTTCTTATCCACAATAGAACAGTTGCCCCAAGTCATGGACTGGAAATCACTCCTGTGCAACATTTACTGCCTTAGCAAAAGACCTGAGGCCATTGCTTTGCACCTGCATTACTTCATCCCTTGGCCTGTTGTGCAGCGCTTGGTGCAGCGTGTGCCACTGTCACATGTCACAGCAGTACATCTGGTGGCTGGCAGGTGAAGTCATGCTATACTATTCTATTGCCGTTGACGTAGCGCAAATTTGAATGCAACCTGCCACACGATGCGAAGCACTATTGTTGTCCGCGGTTCAGCGAGAATAGCAGCGCACTTGGTCACGCACGACCCAGACAGGCTATATTGAGTCCCTTTCTATCCCCTTATCTGGGGAAGCGTGCGGAGTATCTGTAAATGGCATCCTGTTGACTTAGTTGACTTCGGATAGAAGCGCAAAAAAGTAGTAGCCCACCGCGAGGGTCGAACTCGCAGCCTTCAGATTACAGTGGTGTAATCAACACCCGCCTAAGAGTCTGACGCTCTATCCGATTGAGCTAGGCGGGCATTGACATTCGATTGCAATGTGTGCGCTATCATCTGCTTGGCTGCCTAGCGCTGAAGTGCGTCATAGTTGGACGGGCCGACGGAGCCGCTTCGGCTAGATGAGTAAGCCCTCTCGGAATTTTGCGACAGAGCCACCAATCGCTGCGTCCCCCAGCCGTAAAGCCATTGTGAGTTCATAGGCGGAGCAGATTCCGCAAGAAAAGGAGGAAGGAGGAAGGAAACAATCAAAGACCATATGAACAGAGTGAGAGCGATGAGTGATGCCGACCGAGGTGGCGAGAACTTTGAGAGACGACTCGGAAACGAGGGAGAACGCTTGCTAAGCAATCTTAACTTTCGAGTGACTTCCTAGACAATCGCACTGAGCTGAAGAGGGGGAAATGGCAACTTAGCAGTGTATCAGAAAACACAGAAGGTGTTTAAATATAGGGGAAACCGTAGCTATTACAGAAAAGGTAAGGTAAGAAGTAAAGTAAGAGGGACAAAAAGTGGCATAGAGTGGGGACAAGACAACGCAGATACAGAGAGGGGTAAGGCAAAGGACAAAAGAGCATAGTAATGATTGAAGAAGAGGACCGGGCACGGAGCATGTGCTTCGTCAAAGAGTGGCGAGACCGTGCCAGGATATGTGGTCCCGCGTGGGTCCGAGATGGCCGAGAGGGAGCGGAAAGGCAAGGTTTCAGGCCCGACACTTGAGGTGGCCTAGCAACCAATTCCAGAGACTCTCACGTTTCATCGGTTGCTTGGGCTTCACGAAAACGAACAGTATCTCGAGAACAATGGGTAATATCAAGATAATAGAAACGATCTGGCCAAAGCCCCAATAATCCTCACTGGCACCAGCCTGGACGTGCGGGCGATTGCGATGAACCTAGGAGGGTTTTCATAAGTACGCCTTCCGACTTAAGAAGGAAACGCCACAGACCACCAACTCAGTGGTCACAACAACGTAGCCCGCACATCTGGTGTGGCGAGTTAGTAGTACTATCGTGAGACGGAAGTACCGAAGAAACGCACAGGATAGAGAAGGCCCAGAAGACCTGCGAAGAATGGCCCTTGTGCGAGGCCGCGCCCGATTGTTCCGAATCCGTATGGTCCTTGAGCGCGCTGGACCCCGCACCCGATTGTTCCGGGCCTGTATCTTCCTTGCACGCGCCGAGTCCCACGGCCGATCGTTCCAGGTCTGTATGGTCCTTACGCGAGCCGGACTTCGCACCCGATTGTTCCGTATGGAACTTGTACGCGATCATGCTGAGACCGACTAAACCGGGCATGCACGCGGCGAAGCAAATGATAAACATGATCCGTAGCCAGCCAACGGTCGCCCGGACAGTGACGAAGAAAAAGACATATTTTACGAGGTCGTTGCACTCTGGCTGCGCACCGAATCGCGAGCATTTGATCAACACGTAGAGCGACCAAGGAACAAAAATAATTAAGAGCTGTAATGCCTGAACGACGAAAGTTATCTTCATTTTGGAACTGAATCTATTAGCCAAGATAAATCTTGTTGCGCCTGTATTCTCGTCTCTGATCAGCACTCTGTAGTAGATCTTCATAGGGACACAAGTCACACCGTAGATATGAATGAATACTTGCATTTGCGCCACGATGATGGCATGATACAGGTCTAGCTGCCCTTGTATGGTCTGGACGAGGGCAGTGATGAGAATGGCGAGACCATAGACAATTGCATTCATATAGAGCGAGTCCAAAAGGTGGGTCGTATAGCCTCTATGGGGTATAAGAGCCGCAAGGAGTATCGTGGCATATAAATTGAAGCGAGTCTTGGGAAGTCAGCTGGTCAGATCTACAAAAGGCAGAGTACTAGCTTAAAGAGTAGCAGGACCGACCCCGATTCCTGCTAAATCCGGGTTTGGTAAAATTCCAGCGCAGCTAGTATCGGCCATGACTAGGCGGTGTACGGACTTGAGACCGTGTGAGTTCGCAGGCGGAGCGGATTCCGCAGAGGAAGGAGGAGAGGAGGATATAGCCAAATGGCCGCAGGAACGAGAACGAGATCAAGATGAGAAAACGAGATGAGACAAACTGCGAGTACCCCCGATTGGGCCTAACTCGAGCTGATCACGTAGAGACAAAGGGGGACAAGTAGCTACCGATTTTGTCCGGAAAGAAATTGGTCGTTTAAATGCAGACAGAACAGTACCTAGTACAAGAAAGGGTTGGGTAGGGATAGGGGCAGGGAAAGTAAAGGTGGCATAGAGGGGGACTGATAGGGTAAACAAACGCGGAAATGAGAATGAGATAGCGAATTTGGACTAAGGGCAACGTACGTGTGCAAAGGTTAGGTGGCATGTGTGCAAGCATGTGTGACTTCACGCATCTTGACTCGTGTTGCGTGTCAAAACTTGTGGCCGGAAAAAAGCCCGAAGGGCCAGCCATTTGAGTCGAGTCGATACGAAGTCGTTAAACCACTTCATCCGCAGCCGTTTGATTGAGATGGGGCAAGGTGAACAACGAAGGGCCACAAGAACCCGATCTACAGTACCTGGCTTTCTAAGTGAACTCAGCTACCATCACGGAAGTTAAGGCAGCAGGGCGACATGAGCCAACGCCTGAACAGGCGCCGTGCTAAATTGAGTAGGTGAGCCCAAGTTCCTTAGAGCTGTCGGGTGAAAAGGTTTCTGTCACCCGCCGAAAAAGGCAAGTGTCAAAAACTCACGTTATGACGCGTGACTAGCATGACTGTTGATTTGAATGAAATGGTACGTATCTTTACACCCACTGGCACACTGGCTGTAACTCTTTTGGGCAGAAAGGATATCGGGAAAGTGGTGATCGAATGTCACCATTTTCACACAACAGGGTATTTGCCTACCCCGGACTGATAGTAACCCCCCGGCAAGGAGCGTGTCCGCCGGCTACACGAGGACTTCCCTGTTGCAACATGAGTAATTCACGCGGTCGGCAAGATCACCAATCGGAGTCGCACCGATGGAAGGATCATGGGGGGAGCAGCAGCAGCGATGAAGATTGAAGACCCCGACGCTAGCTACGTGCCGGTGGTAGTAGGCGATAAAGTCGTCCAGTCCGATGTGGACGCACACTCGATTGCGGTGGCCACTATGCTGGTTGGCATGTACTTATGCAAAGGGGGCACGGCACGTATGTTCCACATACAAATTTTCTGCGGTTCAGGCCGTCCGAGACCATAACTCTAGAACGGTGCAGGCTTAAGGCGTCGTCTTCTTCACTAAAGTTTCTTCTATATTAACCTTCTCTAGACGTGGAGCTTGTCTTCACGTGGACTACAGGTGTGAGGGTACGTGAAGGCAGAAGAAGAAAGCGCATTAAAAGTGTGCCTTGCAATAGACCAGGTGTCGTGCCCTTGGTCGTGCCCAAGATCCGCTTCATTTCATATCAGAAGAGCATCGCCCGGACCGCGGCAACTCCTTGCATCTGGTGGTCAGTCACGCATTCACAGCAGATTACTCCCTTCATTTGAGACCCTCAATTGCTGTGGACCACATCTGCCCATGCGGCAATATATTCACGACCAACATTCACGTCCTCTGTCACTGCCCCCTCTATGCGGACGCCAGACTCCAACACAAAAGAATTGACCGAGGACACATTGTCACACCTGACCATCTCTTCTCACATAAGAAACATGTTTCCAAGCTTCTCGACTTCCTACAGGAGACCTTCGCCGCCTACAACCTGCCTGATCAATCAACCTTCCTACATTACCTCGAGGCCTACACAGCCCTCATCTCCCCGCACGATCCCAGTGGCTAGTCCCCTCGATCTGCTAGTGCGGAATGAATATCAATGAATGGCTGTCAGATCACAGTAGGGCGTAATAAACACCCGATTGAGCTAGGTGGGCATTGATATTCCATGCATCAATCGTAATTTGTGAGCTATCATCTGCTTGGCTGCCTAGTGTGCGTCATAGTGGACGAGCCGACGGAGCCACTTGGGCTACCAGAAGAAGAGTAAGCCCTCTCAGAATTTTACGACAAGAGTCACCAATCGCTGCGTCCCACTTGGACACACACCCCAAACGGACTTGGAAGGGAAGAAGGAGGAAGGAGACAGTCAAGGACCATAGGAACAGAGTGAGAGCGAGGAGTGATGCCGACCGAGGTGGCGAGAATTTTGAGAGACGAGACGAGGGAAAACTCTTGCTAGCAATCTTAACTTTCGAGTGACCTCGACTGAGCCTGACTTCCTAGTTAATCGCACAGAGGTGAAGAGGGGGGAAATGTCAACTGAGCACTGTGTATCAGACAACATAGAAGGGCGAAAAGGTAAGGCAACAAGTAAAGTAAGAGGAACAGAGAGTGGCATAGGGTGGGACAAGGCAAACGCAGATACAGAGAGGGGGAAGGCACTGGACAAAGGAGCATAGTAGTGTTCGAAGCGGTAACAAAAGAACGAGATAAATTAGAGGACCGGGCACGGAGCATGTGCTTCACCAAAGAGTGGTGAGACCGTGCCAGGATGGTCCGGCGTGGGTCAGAGATGGCCAAGAGGGAGTGGAAAGGAAAGGTTTCAGGCCCAACGCTGGGCTGGTCGTACAGCGAATACCAGAGACTGTCACTTCTCGTCCCTTATTCTGAGTCCTTGGAATTCCATCAAATTCCCAGTAGCTCGATAAAACTGGGTACTAGCAAGACCATAGAAACGATCTGGCCAAAGCCCCATTCATTCTCACCGTCCTGGACGTTCGAGTGATTACGATAAGTCTAGGAGGGTTTTCATAAGTACGCCTCCCGACCTAAGAAGGATATGCCACAGACTATCGATTCAGTGATCACGACACTGTATACCGCACCTCTGGTGTGGCGAGTTAGTATTATTATAGTGAGATGAAAGTGCCGAAGAAACGCACAGGACAGAGAGGACCCAGAAGACCCTCGAAAAACGGCCGGACCCGGCGCCCGATGATTTCGCGACCGTATGGTTTATGCGCGCCATGAGCATCATCCAAAGAATGACGCAAAAGACGACTACGCCCGTGGCGAGGCCAACGAAAGCCAAGATCCGTATCCAGCCAGCGGTCGCCCGGACGGTGATGAAAGAAAAAGACATATTTTACGCTGCGCGCCGACTCATGAGCCCTTGATCCACACGTAGAACGACCAAGGAAGAAAAACTAATATCTGAACGGCGATTATCTTCATTTTGAAACCGGGTTTATCGACCGAGATAAATCTCTTACACCTGTATTCACGTCTCTGATCAGCGCTCTGCAGTAGATCGCCATAGAGACACAAGACATACCGTAGAGATGAAGAATCACGATCCATACTAGCATTTGCATTATGAAGATAGCATGATACAAGTCTAGCCATCCTCATATGGTATGGGCGAGGGCAGTAGTATGAGAAGGGCGAGACCGTAGAAAATTGCATCCTTAAAAGCTCGTCCAAAAGGCCGGTTGTACGTCTACTCTCGGGTATAACAGCCGAAAGGAGTATCGTGACATAGAGATTGAGGCGAGTCTGGTAAGTCAGTTGGTCAGATCTGCAAAAGGAAGAGTAGCTCAAAGAGCAGCAGGACAGACCCCGATTCCTGCTAAATCCAGTTTTGATAAAGTTATAGCGCAGCTAGTATCGGCCATGACTAGGCAGTGCACGGACTTGAGATCGCAGGCGGAGCGGATTCCGCAGAGGAAAGGAGAGGAGGATATAGCCAAATGGTCGCAGGAACGAGACCGAGACCGAGACAAGAAAACGAGACGATGAGACGAACTGCGAGTGCCCTCGATTAGACCTGACTCGAGCTGATCACGTAGCCTAGAGACGAGGGGGGACAGGTAACGACCAAGCGCTGTTTTTTTTCCAGCAACACAGGCAGAACAGTCAAAATAAGAAATGGTAAGGTAGGGTAAGGGAAGTAAAGTAAAGGTAGCATGGAAGGACTGATAGGGGAGACAAACGCGGAAATGAGAATGAGATGAAGAATCTAAGCTAAGAACGGGAAAATGGGGGTCAGGGTACGGAAATGAGCCCCGGTATGCACTGGGGGTGTGATTGCAAGACAAAGAGATAGATAACAGCAAGAATGTATGTGTGCAGACACGAGGCGCGAGGAAGGGGGTGCTAGCGGGGTCACGGTTACGTGGCATGGGTAAATCCGCACTGCCGCGCGTGGTCCTGAGCTGCTGCGAGATAGCCGAGAGGGAGCGAAGATGTAAGGTACCAGACCCAACCACAGTGGTGGCCTTACGGCAAAAAATAGGGAGTTACTTCGGTCACTAAAAGCAACGAAGAATCGAGTGCGGGCGAGCAATCTGTATAAGTACAATAGTGATGAAGGGATTTAGGGGAGAACAGATGAGAGAGACTTGGGTGGGTGACTCCACGCCTCTGACTCGTGTTGCGTGTCGAAAGTCGTGGTCGGAAAGAAGCTTGGATGGGCTAGCCATTCGGGCGAGTACATAATTCCTAGCGAAGTTATAGGGGACGCCGACCACCAGAGCGCCCGACAAGAGGACAATCCCCAAGAAAGTCTTAATTAGCCTAGCCACGAGTGCCAATGACCGAAAGAAGTCATATGAAAATCGGACAAGAATCATCCTCTCTGTATTACCGTACTGTAACATTTGACGTAAGCCTTGCAAATAACTGAAAGAAACCGATGACTCACTCACATGTCCGTGAATAAACCAGAACATGCAACCAGCCAGATCCTGACACGAGGCCAGATACGAACATGGTCATGAGCGGAAGACTGCAATAGACCAGCGACGCACAAAGGAGCTCTGTCAATGGCGTCTAGTGCTTCTGCCCTGCGGGTGTCCAGTTGGTGAGTTGCAGCGCCGATAGGTTTCGGTAGGAGTTCTAGGTTCCTGTTGTCATGGCGTGGTCATTCTCCATGGATCGAGTTGAATGAAGTCGTTACGCCACTTCACCCGCAGCCGTTTGATGGAGATGGAGAATGAAAGGTCACAAGAACCCGATCTACCCAGCTTTCTAAGTGAAATCGGCCACCGTCACCACGGCAGGGAGACAGTGGCCGCGAAGCACTATTGTTATCGGAGCTTTGTCCGCGGTTCAGCGAGAATAGCAGCCCACTTGGTCCACGCACGACCCAGACAGGCTATATTGAGTCCCTTTCTATCCCCTTATCTGAGGAAGCGTATCCGCAAATGGCATCCTGTTGACTGACTTTGGATGGTATTTAGAAAGCGCAAAAAGTAGTAGCCCACCGCGAGGGTCGAACTCGCAGCCTTCAGATTACAGTAGTGTAATCAACACCCACCTAAGAGTCTGACGCTCTATCCGATTGAGCTAGGCGGGCATTGACATTCGATTGCAATGTGTGAGCTATCATCTGCTTGGCCGCCTAGTACGGATGTGCGTCAGTCATAGTTGGACGGGCCGAACGGGCCGACGGAGCCGCTTCGGCTACCAGAAGAAGAGTAGCCCTCTCGGAATATCGCGACAGAGCCACCAATCGCTGCGTCTCCAGCTGTAGTAAAGCCACTTTGACACATCACCCTAAACGGACTTGGATCCGTGTGAGTTCATAGACGGAGCAGATTCCGCAAGGAAGGGAGGAGGAAACAGTCAAGGGCCATAGGAACAGAGAAGGCAACAGAGTGGGAGCGAGGAGTGATGCCGACCGAGGTGGCGTGAACTTTGACAGACGAGAACAGTTGCCCTAAGTCATGGGCTCGGGAACCGCTCTTGTGCAGCATTTACTGCCTTAGCAAAGGACCTGAGGCCATTGCTTTGCACCTGTATCACTTCATCCCTTGGCCTGTATATAAGGTGCCAGTGTGCAACGTGGCTACTGTCACATGTAACAGTAGTACGTCTGGTGGTTGGCAAGTGAAGTCATGCTATACTATTGCGGTAGGTGGCGTAGTGTATATTTAAATGCTACCCACCACACGACGCGAAGCACTATTGTTATTGGAGCTTTATCCAAGGCTTTATCCCCCGTTCAGCACTTGGTCCATGCACGACTCTAACAGGTTATATTGAGTCCCCTTTTCTGGGGAAGTGTGCGGGGTATCTGCAAATGGCATCCTAGTTGACTTCTTGGTTGACTTTGGATGGTATTTTAGAAAGCGCAAAAAGTAGTAGCCCACCGCGAGGGTCGAACTCGCAGCCTTCAGATTACAGCGGTGTAAATCAACACCCGCCTAAGAGTCTGACGCTCTATCCGATTGAGCTAGGCGGGCATTGACATTCGATTGCAATGTGTGAGCTATCATCTGCTTGGCTGCCTAGTACTGATGTGCGTCATAGTTGGACGGGCCGACGGAGCCGCTTCGGCTACCAGAAGAAGAGCCCTCTCGGAATTTTGCGACAGACCGACCAATCGTTGCGTCTCCAGCCGTAAAGCCACTTTGACACATCACCCCAAATGGACTTGGATCCGTGTGAGTTCATAGGCGGAGCAGATTCCGCAAGGAAAGTAGGAAGGAAACAGTCAACTTGAAGGGCCATAGGAACAGAGTGAGAGCGAGGAATGACGCGAACTTTGACAGACGAGACGAGAACTCTTCCTAAACAATCTTAGCTTTCGAATGACCTCGACTGAGCCAGACTTCCTAGACAATCGCACCGGGCTGAAGAGCGGGGAAATGGCAACTGAGCACTGTGTATCAGACAACACAAAGGGTGTTTAAATACAGGGGAAATCGTAGCCACCACAGAAAAGGTAAGGCAAGAAGTAAAGTTAGAGGGACAGAGAGTGGCATAGGGTGGGCACGAGACAACGCAGATACAGAGAGGGGCAAGGCACAGGACAAAGGAGCATGGTAGTGATCGAAGCGGTAACAAAAGAGTCAAGAGATAAATAAGAGGACCGGGCACGGAGCATGTGCTTCGCCAAAGTGGCGAGACCGTGCCAGCACGCGTACCGGATTCGTTTCCTGTCTCGCCCACCTGTGCCGAAGTGACGCTTGCTGCACAAGCAGCCCTTGTGTTTAATTATGGTCCTGCGTGGGTCCGAGATGGCCAAGAAGGAGCGGAAAGGCAAGGTTTTAGGCCCAACGCTCGGGTTTGGCCTTACAGCGAGTACCAGAGACTGCCACTACTCGTCCCTTATTCTGAGTCCCCGGAATACCATCTCTTGAAAGCGACCAGTATCTCGATAACGATGGGTAATATCAAGATGATAGAAACGATCTGGCCAAAGCCCCAATAATCCTCACCGGCCTGGACGTGCGGGTGATTGCGGTGAACCTAAAAGGGTTTTCATGAGTACGCCTCCCGACTTAAAAAGGAAACTCCACAGACTATCAACTCAGTGCTCGCGACACCGTAGGCCGCAGATCTGGTATGGTGAGTTAGTATTATTATCGTGAGACGAAAGTACCGAACAAACGCACGGGACCCAGAAGAACCACGGAAGACCGTCGTCTTCGTCGGACTCAGCGCCCGATGGTTCCGCGACCATAAGGTCGTGCCACACGAAGGGCACCGTGCCGAGACAGACCAACCAGGCGAGCACGCTCGTGGCGAAGCAAACGATAAACATGATCCGTAGCCAGCCAACGGTGGCCCGGACGGTGACGAAGAAAAAGACATATTTTACAAGGTTGTTGCACTCTGGCTGCGCACCGAATCGCGAGCCTTTGATCCACACGTAGAGTGTCCAAGGAATAAATATAATTAGGACCTGTAATACCTGGAAGGCGATAGTTATCTTCATTTTTAAACCAAATCTATTGGCAAAGATAAATCTCTTTATGCCTGTATTCTCGTCTCTGATCAGCAATCTGTAGTATATCCTTATAGGGACACAAGTCATACCGTAGATATGAAGAACTGTGAGGCATAGTAGCATATGCATCACGAAGATAGCATGATACAAGTCTAGCTGTCCTTGTATGGTCTGGACGAGGACAGTGATGAGAAGGGCGAAACCATAGAAAATAGCATTCATATAGAGCGAGTCCAAAAGTTCGGTCGTATATGTATTCTGGGGTATAACAGCTACAAGGAGTATCGTGACATAGAAATTGAGGCGAGTCTGGGAAGTCAGTTGGTCAGATCTGCAAAAAGCAGAGTAGCTTAAAGAGCAGCAGGACCGACCCCGATTCCTGCTAAATCCGGGTTTGGTAAAATTCCAGTGCAGCTGGTATCGGCCATGACTAGACAGTGTACGGACTTGAGACCGTGTGGGTTCGAAAGCGGAGTGGATTCTGCAGAGGAAGGGGGAGAGGAGGATATAAATGGCCGCAGGAACGAGAACGAGATCAAGACGAGAAAACGAGACGATGAGACGAATTGCGAGTGCCCTCGATTAGGCCTGATTCGAGCTGATCACGTAGAGACGAAGGAGGACAAGTGGCGACCGAGCGCTGTTTTATTCAGCAAGAATATGGTGGTTTAATACAACCAGAACAGTACCTAGTACAAGAAATGGTCAGAGTAGGGGAAGGGAAAGTGGCATGGAGGGACTGATAGGGTAGACAAACGCGGGAATGAGAATGAGATAGAGTGTCTGGGCAACGTACGTGTGCAAAGGTTAAGTGGTATGGGTGAATCCGAACTGTCGCGCGCGTGATTCCGAGTTGCTGCCAGTGCGAGATAGCCGAGAGGGAGCGAAAATGTAAGGTTTCAGACCCAACCACAGTGGTGCCTTACAGCAGAGTTACTTCGAAACGAGTATTCGCGAACAAGCTGTGTGAATACAAGGGTGACGCTAGGACCTAGGGAAGAACAGACGAGAGATTTGGGTGGGTGCCTCTGACTCGTGTTGAAAACTCGTGGCGGAAAAGAGCTAGCCATTTGGGCGAGTGCATAATTCCTAGTAAAGATATAAGGGACGCCGGCCATTAGAGCGCCGTACAGGAGGACGATGCCCAATGTCCCAAAATTCCGGAAGAGGGTTATAATGGCTTATCAGGATTTTAAGTAATGTAATGTTGCCGAGAATTTATAATCATTGTAAGCGAGCTGCTTTTACTATAAGTGGCCTTTTAATTGGCTTTTTAATTTCGCTCGTAAGGAGCTTATTGCAACTGTAGATTTGATTATGGTTATATTTTGGTTATGTAACCTTTTCTTGTCATATCTTATAATTCCAAATCTTATTATAAGACCTTTAAAATGGGTATATAAGACGGATCAATTATAAGGGCGCTACGGAACTTTCTGACATAAGAAAGTCCTAATTCTGAATTAGCTCGGCTGCGAGTGCTAGTGACTGAAAGAAGTCGTATAAACTTTGGACAAGAACCATCCTCTCTGTATTACTATAACACTCGACATACAGTACAGCAGGTTCCAAAACGAGAGGCCCTCCTCATTTCGAGTACACAGGCGGACTTCCAAAAGCCAAGAGCGGGGTTCATAGTTGAGTACAGGGAGAAATTCTCGGGAAACTGGTTACTGTATCATTCAACTTCAAGTTCCTATCCCTCAATGATGGACCTCTGGCACTCGTTCTCCTCAATCTTTTGACACCACGAATGTCTCAAGGACATAACATTCTCCCTTTCTGCCCTTTCTGCCCGGTCTCAGTTGACGTACCCAACAACCGTGATCTGACTGTCCCGAGTAGCCTGACCCTGACCTGCGGATCGGGGTGAAGAGATCTGGTCTGGCGTACGCCATTCCCCACGAAAGAAAAGTTTCCCCAAGGCATACACTGGCACTGGCAGAGGGCATACAGCGTTTATATGTCTGACCGTGGTCATCGGTGACTGCGACAATGGAGAGAGCGATGATGGCTGTAATCTATCTTAAATTTAGTTTTTAATGCGTGATTGTATCAAGTTGAGACCAGTGAGAGCGATCAGAATGCTGTTCGTTCGGGACGATCATGCGGTAGCGCTACGCTACGAACTTAGACTGCGGTTCGATAGAATCATCGTTTCCCATTCATTTTCCAAAGACACAAAAATAACACTTTGTTGGCGTACATATATGAACAACGAACTGCGCGAATGTGAAGTACAGGTCATAATGAGAGCAACCTAAGGGAGCGGGTATGGAGAGAGGAAGGAAGGAAGGTGATGGATGGGCTGTATAGTAGTATCGTAGTTAATAAAAGTCGGGTTCGGGTTTGTTTTTACATGTCACAGTTCGTCAAAGGGTCATTTCACTTTTGCGGGGTGGTGGATAGGATAGTTTATTATGGTGAGCCATTCAGGCCCGGGTGCACAAACGACGAGTGCTGCGTGGGCGACGAAAGCTTTTCGGGGAGGAAGAGCGGGACCGTGGGTATGAGTTCAAAGACGTGCTGCGCAACGCCGCGTCCGGCGCCCGACGAACCCACACGACCCTGCGCCGAGTCGTCTGCGCGCATGACGCCGTGCACGCGTGCTTCTTGCGACGGAGCTTCCTCCCACGTCCCATTGGGACCCGGCGCGATCGGCGGCGCGGACCCCCCGCGCCCGTCCCAGATGCATCGCAGGTCGTTTCCGGGGATGATCTGGCAAAGCCGCCCAGTTTCGATGTGACGCACTTCGATGAAGCGCGAGTCAAAGATGAGGACGTATGGTGGGTGCCAGGCGACGTGCTCGGCAGTGCCTTCCCATTCGATGGTGCCCTTGGTACGACTTGGATCGCCATGTCGGTTCACATACAACCCGAACTCTGCGAAGGACGGTTAGCGTACAGATAGAGGGAGCATCCGAACTAGATATTACCATCGTAGCAAAGGAGGAATTCGTTCTCGCTAGAGCGGAACATCCCCATTGGACGACACGATTCACAACGTTTGGCAAGTTTCTCATGGCGCGGATCGTCACGTTGCGGAATCGTGACACTCTTGAAACTACACATCCCACATGTCAGACATGTCAGACAAGGGACGTGATGAGGACTAACTCGGAAAGGTCCATGATCTCGAAACCCTTCGTACAGAGGATGGCGATCCTGGCTTTCAAGAAGATGAGGTCATACGACTCGGATGGTAGGAAGAAATCCTGTCAAATAGCGTTTATGATTCCGCCCGGCTGTGAGAGGGGATATACGTACTCTGTAGATGCGGAACCATTCCGAGCGGGGTTGCCGCAGACCAAATCGAGAACTCAGGAACACAGGAGCCTTAGCCTTCTCGTTAATCTTGCCAACGACGGGTTCGAGTACGCGGAAGACGCTGTCCAACTGGTTGACCCGGTGAGATCGATGTAGGAGCTGATATAACAGAACAACGACCCTACCCCTTTTTTCTTCATGTAAATTACAAGGGTTCGCCCTCCGAGACTCCCAACACTGAAGAAGTGTACATCTTTTGAACCGTTGAGCTTCTGCGGTGTCTGTGTAGTGTTCGCGCTTTGTGGGGATGTAGGTACAAGTGCTTCAATGTGGTACGCGAATAGTGACTAATAACCGGGCGTCAATCAGATCATCTAGGGTACGCAAATGAAAAAAGCAGTTTACTTTGTCGGCAAGCACGAGGAAGATCCCGAAATCTTCAAGCATCGCACATTGTGTGACCATCTTCAGGTGCAGCACCCTGCGCATGGCTGCAAGGAGGATAAGTAACGATTTGACACTACAGTAACGCAATTCTCACATCTAGAATCATGGCGGAACCCAATCCAAACACCTTCAGCACAGCCAACTGCGACGAGAGCACGCCCATCCGCGGTAGCTGTAGTAAAAAAAAAACAGATTAGGCTCTCGCACTCACAACCACACAATTTCCAGGTCAATCTGCTTACTAAATGGCACAGAACAAGTGACCTTGCCCGTAAACGAGCTCTCTGAATTCCACGAGTGGTTTGTCGGCGGCGAAAGCATCGATGGGACGACGAAAGTGTCCGAGCTGAGCGTTTCAACTTCGAAAACCCTGTTCGACTCCTGCACAACCTTACGTAACCCAATTGCCTCCTCAAGTTTCTCCTTCCATTCTGTGCGCGCTTGTGAAGATTCGGCGTATACGGTATACAGCCCCCCAAGCCGGCCGGTGTGCAGAATAGTGCACGGGTGCACGACGCGCGAGTCAGTCGCCGCATCAGGGGTGACACCGGGCGTGTTTGCCTGTGCATCGCCTCCCTTATTGCCACCGAAGCCACGAAGCAGCCCAGTTCCGCGCTGCGTAGGAGGATCGGTGAAGTTCGCGAGCGTCAACAGATCTAAAGGAATAGGCTAAATCACAAGAATGAGCCTTGGGAATGTGCAGAGAAAAGGGAAGGAATACACACTCGGCGGTTAACGTTGTACTTCGTGATACCATCCTTCTCCTTTGGCTTTGTCATGACCACTGTACGCCATCACAATCAATAAACGACATAACCGTACCCGCACGTCCACTGACTTACAATAGTTGTCAAATAGCAAAACGAACAGCTCGCTCCACCCACTCCACTCGAAGCCAGTATCCGGCTGGCGTAAGAGCTTTCCGGCGTGTATGAGTGAGCGGTTCTCGGCTAATAGGTCCATGTCCTGCGAGCACACACGAGAAACAGTGACATGAGTCTCGCAGAACGCCTTCGTACAGTCGGTACTCACCACGGCCTCGCCAGGTTTGAACACTAAGTTGGCATTGTACCGCCAAAGCTCGACCTTTTGTTCCGCAGATGCGACGCCTGGTTGCGTTTCCTTCAGCAGTGACTTGATTACCTCAATAACCTGCGGAATACTCTCGTGATCCTCGTGACCGTCGGTGCTAGCTTCCACGATGCCCTTGAGCAGTAACTCGTATCGCGCGAGACGTGGGATTGGCCGGTTCACGAAGTTCTTCATGTCTAAGCGGTTTGCATCTGGATGCCGTGTGCATTGCTAAGGGAGAAGATGCGGTGAATATAATATACACGTGTCATGAACGCGCATGAACACACCTCCACAAATTCCTTGAAGGCAGGATTGTTCGCCATTTCGTCAACAATGCGATACTCGGCGATGGGATAGTTCGTAATGTACTCCATGTACTCGTCACGCCAGTTGAGCGCAGCATCGAAGATCGCAGCGGTGACACTGTTGATGACTGGGTGCTCGTCACGCTGGATTGCATGGAGGCGATCAAGCAGTTTGCGGTGTTGTGCGTGCAGCGCGCCGAAGTTGTGATAGACGTCCGTAATGAAGGCCGACAACCGGTCGCGGGGGATGACGGGTGGTTCCCCCGTGCGCAGTGGCTGCACGTACATCTGCAGAGCAACCCCGGGTCAAACGGAATATATGCCGGACGAGCGACGGCGTCACTCACAACATCAATGTTCTCCAAATCGCGTACATATTGCATCTCACCTTTGATGAGCTCAAATATGATACTACAAAATTTGGCGTCAGAGTGCTCCCTTAACCTCTTGTGATGACAACTCACCTCTGGCGCTTCTGCTCCGACTTGCTTATGCCAGCTCGAACATCTTCGGAGACCAGGTTATGCCATTCGAACTTGCCCGTCGGGCCTCTGCACATCGCATGCTGGAACGTCTGCAAAACGCACGCTGCCTGCAGATTCTTGAACGCCTGTACAGACTCTATGAGGAAGTCCGCGTCTGGATTGCCCTCGGCTGTCTCCTTTGCGATAGCTTCGAGTACATTCTCGTATCGCTGCAAGTGCTCCGACGGACGATTCAGGAAAACCTTGAGCTCCATCCTCCGTGCATCTGGGTTGCGGTTGGCATTCTAAGGCCCATTTGACACGTCAAGGAATCTTCTGAGATGGGGACACAGCGCGGCGCACCTCTAGGAACAGCCGGAACTCGTGGTTTCCCTCCGTCTCCTCTTTTAAACGCTTCTCTGCTAGTGGCAAATGGCCAACGTAGACGGGGTACACGAGCCTAAACTCTGTTGCGATCTCGAGGAAGATGTCACCCACGCGCTGGATGACGAGCGACTGTTCACGCTGGCGCACATTGAGCACTTCCAGGAGTTGGCGATTCGCGCGGCGGACATCGTAGAAGTTTCCGAAGACATCATCGATGAATCCATCGAGTTCAGTGTAGGATATCACAGGCGGGTTCGCATTGCGTAGTGGTCGAATGAAGACCTGTTTTTACGACGCAAGACGGTAAGCTGGAACATCCCGACCATAGATGCAGCAAAAGAATCATACAGATTCGATGACATCAAGATCCTTGATATACTGGACCTCTTTGGTGATGAGCTTGTGGATGACCGTCTGGCGATTTATTTCGCTCTCAGGAAGCGCGGCCAACACAGCGGGATCCACGTGAGCGGCCCAGTCCTCATCAAGTGGAACCGGCACGGGCGAAGGAGTCTCCTCCACGACGATCGGGTCCGCCTAGAGCACTCAATATGAGATTGGCGAAAATTGGTACCAAATTACACCCACCCTCAAACGGCGTGGACACGCAAATGAGTAGCATGGTTGGGCCTCGGAGCAGCTGGGCGAGTAACACCGAGTCAAGACAGTGATCACGCTCGTCGGGAGTTCCTCGCGATCGCGTGGAGCATCAGCAGCAGAGCCCTCCTGGTCATCAAGGAACATGTAAACGTCCTCGACACCATCCTGAAGGATACGCCCGCCCCACTCGACTTCGTAGAAAAAGAGTTGCTGCTGGAGGCTGCGCGCGACTTGCAGTGCGATCGCGCGATTGTTCGTTGGGACGCCTTGGTTGATGAGGAGCTCGGAGACGATACGTGACTGGAGTGTGGACTGGTTTGAAATATATTTGGTCAAAAGCGGCACAAACAAGGGGCGGAAAAAAAGTACATACTACGATGTCCTTACCAGTAAATGCCCGCGGGTACGGGATGCTTCCCTTCACGTGCGTCCCGCGTGGCACCTGGTCGCGCATCCACACAGCAATATTGCTGAGCAGCGAGAAGTTAACAAAGGAGTCGAGACTCTCCTCGTCCGAGTAGTAGTCATCGTCCTCGTCGTAATAATCGTCGTCTCCGTATGAATTCGTCGCGTCTTCTCTAGCTTCCTGACTTTTCAGCCGTTTAATCTCAGTGGCTAGGTGCGAACGCGCAGTCGCCACGGATCGAGCAGGCTCAGATGGCTGACGATCGCTCAATGGAACGGGGCCTATTGCGTGCTCGCGGAGCTTATTGCCGAATGACTCTGAGCGGTCGAAGGGACGTTCCGCGATTGTGTCCTTGTCCCTGCTGGTACCGCTGTACGTTGTCGGCGTGGTGGACATGGTCGCGACCGTCGACGTGGTGAAGTTACGCTCCAGGGCACTCGCGTGTGTACTAGAGGAAGTCGAAACGGTGCTGGTTGATCGCAGCGGGTGCTCGCTGCTGGAAACTGTAAGCGGATAACGACGGTCCATTGGGCCCTGCGGATATCTAGAAAAAGAAAATAAGAAGACTTACTGTGGGAGAGCGGACGGGCAAACCCTAGAGCCCCGGGGGCAAGGATATCATCAGAGGAGTCATGATCAAGAGTCTTCAGACGGGAGGATGCTTGAGCGTGGGAAAGCGGTTTAAGCGGTGGCGGCGGGGGGACGTTGGGGATGTTAGTGTTGAACAGGGTAGACGAGAAATTAGCGTCGGGAGAGAAGTAAGAGTTGGAACTGGAAGGATTGTTCGAGGACGAATGATGGTCGGCTGATGGTGAGGCGCTGGACGAATCATCCCGGGAGTCGAGACCTGCGGCATGGCCAGGTATCCGGGGTGCAGAGGCCCCCGGGGGTCGGTAGGATGGCTGCCTTTGCGGGGTACTCCCGGGGGGCTGAACGTTGTTGCTGGTATAGCCCCTTCCAGAGGGCGGTGTATTCCACGGTTGGCCGTACGCACCAACAGATGGCGAGGCAACATCAGGAACGGGCATAGAATACTGGAGCGAATTCGCTCCCCGCGTGTGTCCGGCAGCAGGGGAGGGGGATCGCGCATCAACGCCGCCACTGCTCCCTGGACGCAGTACTACGGGAGGTTTGTGACCAGTCCGTGGATCAGAAGGTAAACCGCGCGGCGGAGGGCGCTCTGCAGGGGCTGCGGCAGTGCCGTTGCCAAAGGGCTCGGCGGTGTACTGTCGTCGAGGTCTGCAGAGATACGCGATGAAGATAAGAGAAAGTAAGGGGGAAAAACACGTACTGCTCGGCTGCGGGCTTGGCACCAGTAGAAGCAGGGTGGGCAGGGTCATGGAAGAAGAGTCGGGGTTCAGGCATGTGGGCAGGGTAAGCGGAGGGGGAGGTGGGGGAGGCGCCAGGAAGTCTTGGGAGAGGGCGGGGGCCCTTACCCTGGGTAGGTGAGGTGGGATACGTTGTCGGGGATGGCAGGGGACGGTTATTGTCCCGAGGGCTGGCGGAGGCTGATGCGAAAATTTGAGGAATGAGGGTGGGGAGAAAAAAAGAGGTGGGGGAGGGAAGGAAGCTCACCGCGGGATTGTGTATGCGGCCTTGTAGAGATATATGAGCCAACAGGGTCGTCGCTATGCGGACTGTAAGGAGGATCGTGATCGACGGTATTAGGCGAGAAAGTTGGGGAAAACTTGGAAGGACTGGACTCTTCTGCAAAAGCGCTGAGAACCTGATTGTAAAGCTCTTGGAGGTCAGCGTCTCCTGGGGGTGAAGATGAGGAAGCAATCGTCGTCGGCGGCATTGTGGTGAGGATGGATGACTGGTTGATGATGACAGCCTCGAGTCACTTATTGATAACATAATTATTTCTAATTCTAATCTCAATGGCAAAGATCACTTCCTCCGTCCAAGACATCACCACAGTCGACCCTCCTTTCGGTTCGAGGAACGTCCCTCTTTCCCTCTCAATCACCGACCCCATCCCTCATCTTCAACTCAACATAGGTTCCTCACTGAGAGCGCCGATGTCTGGTCTCAGAACGCTTGGGATCACGTCCCCTCTCCGCCAGACCAGCATGCTACCATAGCGGCCTCGTTAGCTCGTCAGCGAGCTGCTCCAGTTCCACACCTCGACAAGCAGAAATACAATGCAAAACCCGCAAAACATTGGTTCGTTCTCTACTCCTTCCACCGTCCCTGTGCCGTGTCCCACTCACCTACGAACCAGGGATAACTTCTACAAGACAAACGCCTCAAACTTCTTCAAGAACCGCAAGTGGTGCGTGCTGCATCCACTTACGTTATGCGACCCATGGTCGTTCAATCCGCGATCAGGTTACATCTCGAGTTCCCGGAGCTCGTCGCCGCTGCCGAGTTATCGGTGCGTCTCTTCGTCCTTCCTTCACCATGATCGTGACGTACGCCCTGTGCAGGCCGGACCCCGCACCGTCGTCGAAGTCGGATGTGGTATGTCTTCCGACCCCCGCTTATAATAAGTTGTCTTGATCGCCACCACGGCACCTATATTCATACACAGGCGCCGGAAACGCCATATTCCCGCTCCTAGAACAAAATCGCAACCCCGAGCTTCGCATACATGCGTTCGACTATTCTTCGCATGCCATAAAGCTCGTACAGGTGCGCTTCCCCGTTCGGTCTTTCCACTCCTCATTTAGTCGTTCGTCTCGTCGAAGCACAACACGTTGTACACTTCCCCGCACTGCGGAGCGATCACCGCCTCGGTCTGGGACTTGTCCTCCGCCTCGCCACCTCCTGACCTCGCGCCACGATCTGCCGACATTCTCGTCCTCGTGTTCGTCCTCAGTGCCCTACACCCATCCGAATGGCCGCGCGCCATCTCCAACATCGCGCAGGTCCGAGTTTCCACTCCTTCGCCGGTATCATGTGGCTTAATAACTAACTCGATTCATCTAGATACTAAAACCCGGCGGGCTCGTCCTCATGCGCGACTACGGTCGGTACGACCTGACCCAGCTCCGCTTCAAAGCCGGACGGTTACTCGACGATAACTTCTACATCCGCGGCGACGGCACACGCGTGTACTTTTTCGAACTTAGTTGCGTAACCGTCTCCTCATCCCCACCTCATCACTGAACGACCTTTCCCTCTCCTCCTTCCCCCCATTTTCTTTCGGGCCTCCGTCCCGCCAGACGAGCTCGCGCTGCTGTTTACCGGCTCATCCGCGCCGACTGCACAGATCCAGGTGCACACACACGAGTCGATCGAAGCCGATGAGGAGAATGGCGACAACAACGGCGGTGGCGGTGGCGCAGAAAACGATCGCGAAGAGGCGCTCACGCCCAGTGTCGACCCCCCTCCTTCCCCCGACGACCCCCTTCCTAGCGCCGACCCATCCGCACACCCGACCCATCCGTCCCTGCGTGACCCTGCCGCGCTTGGCTTGGCCCACCCACTCTTCATCGCCGAGCAGCTTGGCGTCGATCGCAGGCTGCTCGTGAACCGCAAGCGGCAGCTCAAGATGTATCGCGTTTGGATGCAGGGAAAATTCCGGCGCACCGAAAGAGACAGTTCGCTAACAGTTGCAGTTGCGGAACCTTTTAACAACAGTCCACCTTAATGACATTACCCCTCCACGTGTTTGTTGCACTGGAGTAGTAATACAATGCGCACTAGTACTTGTGCAACATTAGATGTCTCTTTCCAAATCGCTCCAAATCGAGTAGGCGAGCAGTTCCCAAGAGAATAATGAAAGGTCTTTATTACGTTCGACAGTATCATGGCAAGAGAACCATGCAAAATACTAATCGTACTATATGTCAGGCAGCAGTCGCCGACAAAACAGGTCGTAGTAGATGAAATGTGGGAGACACCCGGAGGGCCCGTAAATTTAGAACACGAAGTTGAAAATCTTTTCGCCGAGGTTGCGCGGGGGCACCTCTGGGGCGTCCGTTTCCTCGATGGATGGAATGCCCTAAGTAAATGATACACGTGAGCAAATCAAGCGCAGTGGCTCGCGATCGCTGCAACGCACCGTAACAAAGTCCATCTCGTGGGCACGCCAAAAAGGTCTGCGCATATAAAATGACCAGCCGATCCAGAGCGCGAAGAAAATGGGGATGTTGATGTACGCTGTGAGGAAGTCCTGTGTGTCCCATACAAAGAAGACTTGGTAACCGTCGACGAGGATGAAGATGGTCGTCCAGAAAACACCCCAGATGGCGAGACCGGGCTGCAACGGGTTCCAGTATGCGAGCTCACTGCGATCGCGGCCTTGAACTTTGTGACCACGCCCTGAACAGGTTTTGGTTATCAGCGTAAAGAAGGATAGTGGAGAACGAAAAAAAAAACGCACAGAAGCGGATGTAAGTCAGGTTTATTGACCACCAGGTGAAGAAGCCGGCGGAGGTAGAAAGGTTAACGAACCAGCTGCAAAGTAAACAAGTGTTTAGAAGACCTTTCTTGCTAGCGATAAACACTGTGAGCCTACTTGAAGACCTTGCCTGCACCGGACGACACGTTCATGAAAGAGAGGAGGGAAAAGGAGCACTGTAAGTCCGTGAGAGATAAGCCGTGCACACTATATAGCTCCTACACGAAGAAAACTTACACAGAACAAAACGGCGATAATCGGCAGGCCGTTCTTCGTGCAGTACGTGAAGAAGCGGGGGGCCTGACCACGGATAGCAAGACCGTACAAAATGCGCGACGAGCAGAAGAGGAACGAGTTGCCCGCAGAGAACGCGCTAGTGAAGATAGCCGCGTTGATGATGGACGGAAGTGTGTGGATGCCAGCACGGCGGATAGCAATGACGTAGGGCGACTGGGAGGCAGTGCCACCACCGTTGAGCAAATCGGCATCGTCGGACGGAACGAGCATGCCGGTGATGAGGATACCAAGGATGTAGAAAACGACGATACGCCAGAACACGCGGCGGACGGCCTTCGAGATATTGCGGCGCGGGTTCTCTGTTTCAGACGCCGCACTACATGGATCAATGTCAGAGTAGGTACTGGAAGGAAAAGGAAGGATAAGAAGCCTACATCGCGACGAGCTCCATACCCTGGAAAGAGAAGCCTGCCTGCACGAGGACGGACAACCAACCCAGGAAGTGATCGGTGGACTTGTTGTTGACGAGACCGGGACCAGCGAGGGCACCAGGATGCTTCCAGTACTGGGCCCCATAGTTAGGACGCACTGACACAAGTAACTGAGTGCATACTTACGGTGAAGCCGAGACGCTTATGATCGGGGCCTCCACCAAGGTCGATGATTAAACCGCAGATGATGAGCCCAGTAATGAGGGTGACTGAGCGGGAGAGTTAACATCGTCTACAGACCAGGAAGAAGAACCCTACGTACGTTTGATGATAGAGAAAATAAACTCGGCTGAAGTGAGGATTAGATTAGATTCTTTCAAGAGAAGTGACAGTGCTGACATTCTCCGAAGTACCGAACCCCGAAAATGTTGATAAGGCAGACGAGGAAGCAGAGCACGGCGGTATAACCGGCCTGATGCTTGTGCTAGTGGGACAGCGCGTTAAAATCAGTTGCCTTTTTTGGCAGCTGAGCTAAGAATTCAGCACACACGTTATCATCCCAGAAAGTGATCAAGATCGTTGCAGCCGTGATCTCAACTGGAACGGTGATACTGTGGGTAGGGTTTGAATGTGGGGCAATTTTCTAATAGAAATCAGAAACTTACGCTTGTGCCTACGGAGAACACATTCAGTACTAGTGAGAATCAACGATCAACGCCACTCACATAGAAGTAATTCTATTGACCCAGAGAGGGAATGAATTGTGAGCACTCAAAGTCCGAAGTGGCTCGTAATTACGTACCCAGCCAACCTACATAGCAACCCAATAAGCATGAGTATCACAACACAGAAAGGCGTACTCACAGCGGCACCAAAGGAAGGCTGAACCCATCGAGCGGCTGCACGTGAGATACTAGTATGAGAGATTTTACTCTATCTGACATAAATGGAACCTGCCAAAGTGGGGGAAAGTCCCTGAAATAGGCGCTAAAGCCGTCATTTCACCGACGGAGCACAATGACCTGTACCCCCGTTAGAGAAGGGCCCCAGAAGGAGCAAAGGTTAACGTACGAATATGCGACCGTGCCAACCAGGAGGTATGCGAGCAGTGCGCCTAAGGGACCTGCACCCTGAAGAGCAGATCCCGACCCAAGGAACAGACCCGTCCCAATTGTCCCCGCGATCTGAGCGTAGAGAAAGATGGTTAGGCTCTAGCTGTAGCTGACAACGAGCGGAGGGCACGAACGGCAATCCTGTACAATCGAGAGGATATCAACGTGGTGAACTATGCTCATTTGAGCAAAAAAAAAGTACGAACATCTGCACATGGCGCTGCTTCAGACGACGTTGGACACGGTCAAGGTCGGATTGATCGAAGTGGTAGCGGTCATCCGCAGGTGCAACTATAGGGCCCTTTTCGAGGCCCTTGTTGTTAAAGCTGCTGGTCTCCGGCTCGTACTTTTCTGCGGACATTCTGCAAGTGTCCCCAAGGGAGGCAAAGTTGCAGTTGGCTGGGAGTGCGGGGGTGGGAGAAAAGTGGTGCAAGAACCGGCTGAGAAGCTGTGCCCCACATGACAACGATTATAAGAAGTCCCGAGTGGTCGTTCCTGTTCAGTATTGGAGAAGTCTCGATAAGACGAGGTCCGAGATAAGCATGTGCCAAAGTGATTCCTGTGCCTTGAAGATGCCTGTTGCTGCGACATAAAGTTTTCCTATCGTCGGCCCTCCTCATGATACAGTATTCCGACTTTGAAATCATCTCTTTGAAAACTCACAATCGCTGATGGCTTTCCCCGATTATTTTGACCGTGGTGGTCAGTATCGATCAATGTGATCACTGCCCCCGTTTAAGAGGTAGGTGGTTTCCCAAACCGTCACTCTTCGCCCGAGGATCACTCGCTTTCCCGACGTTTCGTCTGACGGCGCCGATGACCTACGGAGGCGAGACGAAAAATGGAACTCTAGTCTGGACATACTTGTGACACAGTTTTTCCGTCAGTTTGACCATCGATGAGGAATTGCCAGTGAAAGGGGCCTAAGGCCTAACTTGAAGCCCCCGCAGGGATTGTTCGTGGGAACTGCTGCATATGATTGATGTGTGATCACCGGCAGTGACCGAGCAAAATGGCGTTCCGGAGGTCATGCAGTCATGCAACACGCGTCACTACCCCACTGAGCGCTGAGACAAGATTCAATTTCTGTCGTGTGCCACATGGACCAACGAAGCATACACCATCAAAGTTCTCCCCCCGCTCTTATTGACCCAATGCGTGCACACTGGCTCCTATTCCCGTCCACATGTCATCCAACCGTGAGAGCAGGTCGCTATTCATAGTGGGCTTGAACCAATTAGCCGAAATACCAATGCCCTCCCTCAGCGCTCAG
>WNGR01002261.1_pt1 | contig 29894 bp, 33 predicted proteins | sample 5407581 | NCBI WGS metagenome assembly WNGR01 (sample SAMN13153383, study PRJNA577476) | soil metagenome | isolation source: 80 cm soil or saprolite under Garry oak tree replicate 2 | place: USA:California | collected 2016-06-15
GTGCGGGGGACGATCCCAGACCCTTCGCCGTTACGGTGCCATTGATCAGGAAGCTGGTTTGTCCCCACGGTGCGAGTGTCACCGCACCGTTGATGTTTGTGACTTCGAGTGTGTAGTTGCTTGACTGGTCGGCGGCCGTGCTGTAGCTAAACTTCTTGGTAGAAACGATTGCAGACGATTGATAGATGAGTGTGAACAAAACGCCAACAACCACAATGACAAGGATTACGATTGCTATTACCCATCGGTTGAAATTCGTTTTTTCTGGTATCGGGCGAGCTAGCGTTGTGCCTGGCGACGGCCCAGTTGCGAACTGCCCTGCCAACTCTAATCGCTAAGCCCTTACGCGGTCGCTCTCTCGATCTCTTGCATCTCGTCACGTGAGAGAATCAGCTCTGTTCCATCCTTCATTTCTCGGGCCTCCTTCTCGCTACGTATTCCGATAATCGCCCCTGTCAAAGCAGGGTGCATCAACTCCCACGCGATGACAACGTCCACCATTTTCTTGCCATGAGCACGAGCAATCTTTGACAAGGCTCCTCGGACCCTCTCCAGTTTGGCCTGGTTCTCTGGTTGAGCATACCAGTGGTTTCTACGAAAATCCTTCGGGTCCAGAGATGCTAGGCTGAAATTGTCGGAGAGAAAACCCTCAGCTAAGGATCCCCAGCCCAGGACGCCGATCTGATGGCTCAGAGAGAAGGGCAGGATATCCTTCTCGATCTTTCTCTGGAGAGGGTTGTACTGAACCTGATTCGCTGTGACAGGACCGATTCGCTCCGCCCTCTCGACGAGATCAACTGTGTGGTTCGACAAACCACCGTTCCTGACCTTTCCCTGACGAATAAGATCCTGGAGTGACTTCCAAGACTCTTCGATAGGAGTTGCCGCATCCATATCATGAAACTGTAACAGATCGATGTGGTCGGTCTGTAGACGTTTTAGGCTGGCTTCAACTTCTTTTCTGACCGTTTCTGGCTTGTGATTCTCAATTGAACCACCCTTACCGTCGGGCAACGTCCCGCATTTTGTAAAGACGTAGACGTCGTCCCTTCGACCTTTGATCGCCTTGCCAACGATCTCCTCCGCCTTTCCCCATCCGTAAAATGGCGCGGTATCGATCCAGTTCACTCCCTCGTCCAAGGCAGTGTGGATTGCTTGAATGGCCGATTTTTCGTCTTGGGGTCCCCACCAGACTCTCCACTCCGGGGTCGAGCCTATCGGAGCGGTTCCTACTCCGACTTTGGTAATCTCGAGATCGCTCTTGCCAAGACGTCTAGTCTCAAGCGTCAATCCCGTTCGAACGAAGCGGGTCTGAAAAACGACTATTTCTACCTTGAACCAAGATGCGTCATGGCCCGGGGACCCAGAGTATCAGCTGCTTATGGCAGCCGGGACACTCTCTCGGTGTCCTTGCAAGCCCGAACCCGAACGGTTTACAGCCGCTTGCGCATTTCCAGTAGCCCTTACTGAACAATGGCTCCTCGCCGACCAAAGCCGCCGCTGTTTCAATGAAACCCTGGATGTATGCGCCGCCCATTCGTTGACGGTCGGCCTCTTCCTTCTGCTGCTTCCACCGCTCCTGTCGCTCAAGAGTCTCAGACATGATGCGGAACCACCCCTTCTAGCTTTGCAATATCAAACATGTTGCGCCTGCAGACTGAATATGTCGCAAGTTAACAGACCGCGTTGGACTCGAATGGCGCAAGTTTCCCGAAACGGTCGATTATTGCTTTAGTTTCTCGCGGTAATGCTCTCGCAACTTGGCAATCTTCGGCTCGATGACTACTCGGCAGTAAGGTTGCCTGGAATTCTTCGCGTAATACTCCTGATGATAATCCTCCGCCTTGTAGAACTCGTGATAAGGCACAACCTCGGTAACAATCGGTTTCTTCCAGACCTTCGACTCGTTGAACTCCCGAACAACTTGGCGAGCAATCTTTTCCTGTTCCGGGTTGTGATAGAATATCGCTGAGCGATACTGGGTTCCCACATCGCCTCCCTGCCGGTTGTAGGTTGTTGGATCGTGGGTTGTGAAGAATATCCGCAGAAGATCCTTGAACGATATGACACTAGGGTCGAACGTTATCTCAATCGATTCAGCGTGTCCAGTGTCCCCCGTGCAGACCTCCTCATACGAAGGATTGGGAACGTTTCCGCCCGAATAACCCGACTCGACTTTCGCGACACCCTTCAACTGGTCGAAGACCGCTTCTGTGCACCAGAAACAACCGGCGGCAAACGTGGCCACTTCTAGAGCATTTGAAACGCTTGCTTGCTCTGACCTCTGCGTCATGGGTTTGTGCGCCTTACCCCCCTAGTATGTCTGGGGGCTATCTGAACATTCTCTCCCCGAACCCGCGAAGCGAGCCTTCCCGTCCAGTCTGACTTTTACCATTCACGGTTACCAGATCCGTTACCAGCTAGGAAACATGAAAAACAGTTGATCCTCGCGACAGAATAATGCACTTTTGGGAATTCCTGCAACATGCAGGATCCCCTTTCGAAAAAGGGGCCAGATTACTTTCACTACTCACTCTGGGAGATAAGCCGTGACTAGACTATCCCCGTTCCGATAGTCTTTGGCTGAAGAGATAGTAAATATTCAAGACCTTAACGGTGTTGGACCTGTAACCGCGGGCAAACTCCGGGACGCGGGCTACGACTCCATCGCATCATTAGCCATCGCGCCCATACGCGAACTAATCGAAAAAGCAGGCCTAGAGAACAGCGTCGCCCTAAAAATCTCCCGAGCTGCTCGGGAAACGATACAGACAGACTTCGTCACCGCCAAACAGCTCTACGAGAGGAGACTGAACCTCCAGAGACTCAGCTTCGCATCCACCAATCTTGACAAGCTCCTGGGAAACGGGCTTGAAACACAAGCTATCACAGAGTTTGTCGGAGAATTCGGAGCAGGCAAATCACAGATTTGTATGAAGCTCAGCGTCAACGTCCAGCTACCATTCAAAGACGGCGGCCTCGAAGGCAAAGCCCTCTTCATCGACACTGAAGGAACATTCGCAGCGCAAAGAGTCTACCAGATGGCCCAGGCCATGGGACTGGACGCGGACAAGATACTCGACGGCATCATTTACAGCCGCGTCTACAACAGCGACCACCAGATTCTCACAGTCGACCACGCATTCAAAATCTGCCAAGAAGAAAACATCAAACTCCTAGTCGTCGACTCGATCCTCTCCCACTTCAGAGGCGAATACATCGGGCGCGAATCCCTAAGCGAACGCCAACAACGCCTAAACAGCCATCTTCACAAACTCCTCCGAATAGCCCAGGCCCTCAACCTAGCAGTCGTCATAACAAACCAGGTCCAGGCGAACCCTCAAGCGTTCTTCGGCGACCCAACGCGTCCCGCGGGCGGAAACATTCTAGCTCACGCTTCCACACACAGAGTCATGTTGAAGAAAGCCAGCCAGGGACTACGTGTAGCAAAAATCATAGACTCACCTTACCTGCCAGAGTCTGAGACCTACTTCCAGATCACTGCGAAGGGCGTGGAAGACGCCGCTCCAAAGAGCAGACGCGACGAATAGAGAAATCATAAGGATCTGCAATGGAGACCCGCCGAGCCGTTGATCCTCTACAACCAAAGACTTGGCAGCTAGACCAGGTAGAGAACGGCAATGAGGGCTACCTGTACCATTGTATTCTCTGCGACGAAGCTCTAGTCCTCTCGAAACAACAAATCAATCCCAGAAAAATCAAACTAGTCTTCGAAGGAACCTGTCCTAGCTGCGGCTTCGAACTCGACAGAGTCTTAAGCTGCCGAGCCTCTCGCCTCCCAGCGGGAAGACGCCTCCTCACCAGCCTGAAATGTAGAGACCCAGAAATCCTGAGAGAGCCAGACGCTCAGGTCGAATACCAAACCCGTCGTGGAAGCAACCTCCCCCGAGACCTCCAACCCGGCATAACCACCGGGATAGACTCTCTAGACAAGGCACTGATTCTCAAAAAGGGCCAGTTTGTATTCATCGAGGGTGAGCCATCGCATGCTCTTTCTCTCCTCCTCTGCGTCCGAGCAACACTACCCCATGGCCTGAATAGCGACGTTGTTTTCATAGACGCAGGCAACCGCTTCGACACGTACACTATCTCTCAGCACATCATCAACCTCGGACTAGAAACTAGACCAGTGCAACAACGTATTCATCTCAGCAGAGCCTTCACACATCACCAAGTTCACAGCCTCATCGTGGAAAAACTAACCGCAGCATTAGATGCGTATGGAGCTAGGTTCGCTGTCGTCTCTGACATCACGGCCCTCTTCTGCGATCCTGATGTACGAGAAAAGAAAGAAGCACTGGATATTTTTCGCAGAAGCGTACAGTTTCTGGGAAAAACGGCTGAGCAGAGAAACATGCTGATCGTAGCCACAAATCAGAAGGCGAGAAACAAGACAATGACCGACGCTTTGATGCATACTGCCCATGTTTCTGCGAGACTGAAGGACAAAGGAGCCTATACACAGCTCATCATAGCCCGTCATCCCTTCACTCCTCAGAAGGAAAACGAGGTTGTCACACTGGACAAAACACTACCTGGTTACCAGTAGCCCTTCCGTTACTTTCCCACTAGTTTCACATCTGTTTCACATTCGTTCTTCGTCCTGCTCTTCCGTATTAGTCCGAGAATAGAGAATCGCATCTTGACTCTTCGTGAAGCATCTGGGCTGGATTCTCGACCTCTACCACAAACCAGGCCAGATGGTAGTATGGCTGAAAAAACCCGATGGAAAGTGTGTAAGGCTCACGGACTCTTGGAAGCCGAGAATACACGTAGGAGGCGACTACCGCGAGCTAATCGACCTTGCTTGCAAGTCCTACGTTGAAAACTCTATTTTTGTCGACAAATTTGAAAGGGCTGGCGACATAGAAAAATCCCGAGTCCTTGAGGTCGTAGTGGAGAATGATGAGCAGGCTGCAAAGCTTGCACAGAGGATCCAGCGAGAAAGCAGCTACTCCCACTTTCGCATCTATGATGTTGATGTTCCCTCTCCGCAAATCTACCTGTACCAGAAAGACCTGTTCCCACTAGCCCTCGTCGAGGCAGAGGAAAAAGATGAGAAAATTGAATGGACTCTGAGGGATTCCAGAAAAACAATAGACTACAAACTACCCCCTCTTCGAAAGATCAAGCTAGAAATCAAGACTAGAAAGAGCAAGAGAATTCGAACTTTCGAAGACGAACTAGACTCCCTCAGTATCATAACAGAGCGGGAAGAAACGCTCGTTCTCGATTCAGGCAATGAAGAGGAGAAACTCCTCAGCCTCGTTCAAACTCTTAACGAAATAGATCCAGACATTGTCATTACAGAAGGTGGAGACTCATTCATCTTCCCATACCTAGCAAGACGTGCGTACAAAAACGGAATGCTCAACAGACTAGTTCTCGGCCGGGACCCATCACCGTTGAGAGTCTATGAGGTTCAAGGTCATTCCTACTTCTCCTATGGAAAAATCCTCTATCGAGAGACGGCTGCACGACTACTAGGCAGACTGCACATCGACGACCATAACGCCTTCATCAGTGCTGACTGTGGACTCGAAGGACTATTCGAAGTCTCTCGGACGTGTATTATCCCGATTCAGCGAGCAAGCAGGGCGACCATCGGCACCAACATGACCAGCCTACAATTCTACCATGCTGTCAAAGAAAACGTTCTCATCCCATGGAACAAGAACCAGCCTGAAGACTGGAAAGACACTAACGAACTAGTGATCGCCGACCGGGGAGGCTTCATTCACGAACCCGAGATTGGGATATATGATCAAGTGGGAGAGCTGGACTTTACCAGTCTCTACCCGACCATAATGTTGGAGCAGAACCTGAGCGGAGAAACCGTCAAGTGCAAATGCTGCCCCAACTCGCTCCGTCGGGTTCCAGAACTAGACTACAATATCTGCGACCGATGGCAAGGCATCGTCCCTCTATCCCTTGAAATTCTCCTCGAGAGAAGGTTGCAGTATAAACAACTAAAGAAAGACGAAAAGGATGAACTGAAACGGCAGAAGTATGATGCACGTCAGTCAGCACTAAAATGGATCTTGGTTTGCTCATTCGGCTATCTTGGGTTTAAGAACGCCAGGTTCGGAAAGATAGACGCGCACATCGCAACATGCGCCTTCTCCCGAATCTTCCTCGACCGTGCGGTTGCAATAGCCCAAGCTAGAGGCTTCAAACTCGTACATGGAATCGTTGACTCCATGTGGCTGACAAAAGCAGGCGCAACAGCGGCCGATTACGAAGATCTTTGTGCAACGATCAGAAAGGCCCTGAAACTCCCCCTGAGTTTTGAGGGTCAGTACAAGTGGATAGTTTTCCTCAACTCAAAAACGGACCCGCAAGCGCCAGTCCTCAACCGGTACTATGGCATCTTTCAAGACCGGACCCTCAAGGTTCGGGGAATCGATGTTCGACGCCACGACACTCCTAAGATAGTTGAGAACTGCCAAACACGAATGCTTGCAATCCTCAAGGAAGCAGGTAATTCACGGGAGTTTCAAGCCCTAATTCCTCAAGTTCTCAACACACTCAAAGAATACGCGTCAAAGCTGCGAAGCGGCATGGTCCCTATCGAGGAGCTGATAATTACGAAGAATTTGAGCAAGATGCCTAACGAGTATACTCACCGCGTACCCCAGGCGATCGCAGCACAGTGTCTTATCGACGAAGGAGGAACCGTTCACGCAGGACAGCAGGTAAGTTACGTTCTGACGATTGACACATCAACGATTCCTGAGAGCCAAGCCTTGCCCCCAGAACTGGCGGACGACGATACTGTCTACGATCCTGAAAGATACGTTGACCTACTCGTTTCGTCAACAGCAAACCTCTTGCTACCCTTCGGCTACGATGTCAAATCATTAACAGCAAGCCTAAGGTAATTCTTCCTTTGTCGAGCCGACCCTTTCTCTACGTTTAGTCTAACCCCATCTCAGGGAACTTTGCCGGACAGTATGGTCTCCAGCTTGGCAGTGTCAATATTTCCTCCAGACACTACGCAGACAATCTTCCCTTTGCCCGCCTTGCCGGTGAGGGCGGCCGCGACTGATGCTGCACCACCACCTTCAGCCACTATCCGGTTCCGTTCGACTAGCAGACGAATGGCAGAAGCGATCTCCTTGAGCGGGCAGACAATGCTCCCTTGAATCAAGGGTCTTACAATATCCCACATTTCGGGAAGAACACTCTTTCCACCGATGCCGTCCACGAAGCTGGGAACCCGGTTTACTTCCATCGCACTTCCGGAGCTAAGCGAAGCCGCGAGTGGAGCGGCAGTTTCCGGCTCGACGGCATAGACCCGTGTCCCCGGCTTCCTCTCATGAATCGCCGTAGCTATTCCAGCGGTGAGACCTCCGCCTCCAAAGGGAACTACCACGGAATTCACCTCTGGAATATCTTCAAGAATTTCCAACCCTATGGTTCCGTTTCCAGCAATCATCCTTGGGTCACTGAAAGGATGGATGAAAATCGACTTGTCCAATGGGCCGTATCGATGGGTAGTAACCACCTTCCAGACCTCATCGAAGGAGACTTGGATGATCTTGGCTCCGAACCGTTTGATCGCTTCCAACTTCGTTTCAGGTGCATTATCTGGAACGATGGCTGAACAAGAGATCCCGTTTTGTTTTGCCTGCCATGCTAAGGCCTGTGCCATGTTTCCGGCGCTGCAGGTGTATATGCCGCGAGACTTCGCCTCTGGTCCCGCCAGCATAATCGCATTGGAGGCTCCTCGAACCTTGAACGAACCAGTAGGTTGCAAGTTTTCAAGCTTCAGATAGATCTCCATGTCAGAGTCTATGTTCAATCTCACAATGGGGGTCCGCAATACTGATCCCCGGATTCTTGCACTGGCTTGTTCTATCTGAGTAATAGTAATCGGTTCAAGGATGTGCTTGCTGGTTAACATATCCGCTTTAACTCTGCGAACTCTTGATTGCCCCTTATCTCTTAAACCCGAACACATGAAACCAATATCGACCCACTATGAGAAAGGAACTAGTCAGAACGGGACCAGCGCCAATGAACTTGCCATTCTCGCCGGGAATAAAGTTTGGAGATCTGATCTTCGTCTCAGGTCAGGGACCCATAGATCAGAACGGCAAAGTAGTGCCAGGAGACATCAAATCCCAAACCAAGACGACTTTGGAAAATTTTCGACGAGTGCTTGTAGCAGCGCAGTCTGGCTTCGAATACGTACTTCAGACTACGGTCTACCTGAGCGACCTAAATGACTATGCTGAAATGAATGAGACTTACTCGACGTTCTTCCCAGACCCTAAGCCCGCTAGGGCAACGGTACGAGCTGATCTCCTGTTTGGGATGAAGGTTGAGATTCAGGGAATAGCGTATCTTCCTCGCTAGGGCGAGGCAAATTCATGGTATTCTTGAATCCCGCTAGAGCTTCTTGGGTCCCATTGACCCGTTTCCTTTCGAAGCCTTACTTTTGCTACGAAGAACGACTAGGAAAACTATGGCAACTTCTGCAATCGCCGCGACAATAGCCAACTGACGTCCATAATTGAACCGCTGTCCGGCTCCAGACGCGGCTGGTGAAGGACTTGGCTTGGAACCTGGACTCTGAGTCAGAAGTATCTTGCCTACTTCTCGACTATTGTTGAGCAAGTCAAGCTCTCCATGAACCGGAGGAACAGCTACCAGTACCGTATATGTTCCAGGCGGAAATCCAGATGTGTTCCACACCAACCGACTCGTATAGCTCGCTGTCGGCGCTAGCCTTAGCGCAGATCGATCAGCGACCAAGGTGGTGTTCGCGTAGGCATGTAGCTCGAACGCTTCGGACACTGAACCATAGTTTGCGACAGTCGCATTGATCACGACAATGCTGCCGACTGCAGCCGTCCCCTGGATCGCGGCTGAGACTATGGCTCCGTCGTGAACAATGAGTACGACTAGCAGGGACAGGACTGTCGATTTCTCAACGCCTCCACCAGCTGCGAGAATAGTGATGTTGAACTGACCCAGAGGAGTTCCCTGGTTCGTCGAAATCGTCATGGTCGACGAGAACGAAGGCCTTGCCGATGCGGGAGCAAACAGAATCTCTGTGGCAGCAGGCACTCCTTGAGCAGAAAGAGTTACGGGTGCCGAGACGCCTGAGATGAAGGTCACTGACAGTTGAACTGAACTGTTTGAACCGCGAGCTTGGACGAGACTCTTCTGGCTCAGGGACACGGTAAAGTTGAGCGGACAATTGCTATCCCCACGATGCCCTGTGGGAAAGCTGCCTGATCGCCCACACATGCTAAACGGTCGACTGGCGTCAAAGTTGGACCTTAGGGCCGGAAGAATCTGATTGTTCAGTTGTCGCTCTATTAATGCAGCGTGATCGATGGCAAGGGACATGGACATAGCTAGTATCACGTATGCCAACAAGGATACCTTAGGCGAGAGCAACGCTTCACACGATCTACGAGCTGAAGTTTAGAGAGTTGGCCTTCTGAATCTTTCGGAAACCTTTGGGCTCATTTTCACCTTGTCCCAAATGAAGGTTGCATTTGTCCTACCCAAATTGCCTGGGTCGAACACCTATTGCACTCAGTTGTGATGAATGCTGTCCACAAATCTTATCTAGATTATCTACCGCCCAGCGGTTCTTGGAAATGAAACTGCAGACAATATCTGTTTCATCTGCCGCTGCAACAACATTCATCGTCATCTCGTTCCTCATGGCAACTTCAGCGCTCCCAGTTCCGCAATTGACCCTTGCACCTCGAGTACATGATGGTAGCTTCCAGAGTACGAACTGGAGCGGCTATGCGGTAACAGGAAGCTCTGGCTCGGTCAGCATTGCAAAGGGATCGTGGACGGTTCCGGCAATACAAGGATCGTGCCCCAGCACCAACCAGTACTCATCATTCTGGGTCGGCATAGACGGTTTTAACTCCGGAACAGTAGAGCAAACAGGCACGGACTCAGACTGCCAGAATGGCGCCTCGACCTACTATGCCTGGTTCGAGTTCTATCCGCACCCCTCCTTCCTCATCAACGGAATGACCATTACCCCCGGAGACCACATGACCGCTCAAGCCAGTTTCAGCGGGAGATCTTTCACAGTAACGATAACGGACACTACCACTGGAGCCTCCTTCAGCACTTCTGCAAAAGTTAGAAGCGCTCAGCGTTCATCTGCAGAATGGATCGCTGAAGCACCCTCTTCTAGCGGACGCGTTCTACCCCTAGCCGATTTTGGAACCGTCTCTTTCTCATCATGCACAGCCACAGTGAGTGGAACCCCAGGGACTATAGGATCCTTCGGGTCCTCGGTCCAAGTGATCACAATGGTTTCCAGCTCCGGAGCGGTCAAGGCACAACCTTCGTCTCTATCCGGAACCAACGGCGACAGCTTCTCAGTGACCTGGAAGAGCGCGGGTCCCTAGTAGGACCCTTCCCCCTTTCTTTCGCGAACACAGGTAACTAGCCAATCTGGCCTTCTAGATAATCGACAAACTACAGAATTATATCGACGTCCGATCAGAAAGCTGATGGAACGCCCATGACCGTTTCAGCAGAAGCTGTGTCGAAAGAAGTCCCGGAGGTTGTTGAATTCACTCAATTAAGGGGCCGAACAACGGCAGAAGCGCTAAGGGAACTTGTAAAGGACTTTGGGATCGTCTATGTGGCCGCACTTACCCGTCAAGGATGTTCGGGTTGCGAGACCCAGAAGCCCCTGTTCAAGACGCTTGCGGAAAAGACGAGTCGAGAAAACCCAGCTAAGGTTTGCTTCCGGGGCGTTCAGGTGAACTATGAGAGCGGCGACAAACAGGAATCCTGGAATAGTAAGCGAATATTCGGTCACGCCGCTTACCCGACCTACATTATCCATGTAAGGTCGCAAGTGGGTCCGCTTGAGATCTATAGATCCGTATACCCTCCAATGGAAGAGCTAGAGAAACAGATCAAGGAGTCCTTCGAACTTGCGGAATTCTACAAGACCGAGGCGCAGACTGCGCCGCGATTAGAATCTGACAAGCTCTGATCTTGATTCGGAACCGCACCCAGAAACCAGCGAGACTCGGGGCTACCAACTTCAAAACGAAAAGCGGTTCAAACCCATCTGGAAGTCCGAAGAAGGAACAACAGATCGTAAATCTCGGAAAACTGCCGGCGCAAATCCGACCAGCCGCGGACTTTCTAAAACAACATGTCAAGGATGTCAGGGGCCGCGTGTTAACGAAGGGAAACCAGATTCAGGTAGAAGGACTGAAGCACAAGGAAGTCAAACTGCTCTTGCACAAGTTTCTGCGTCACAACGGCTTCGACGATCACCGGGTGCTAAGCCAATCAGGGATATTGGAAATTGTCCCTCAACACACGGCAATGCACACTAGACATGAGGAAGGGACGTCGCCTCCAGCCGCGGCAACCATGCCCTACCTCTTCCCCGGCACAAATGCTCCAGTGCCAACTGAGAGGAAACGTAGGAAGAAATCCTAGTCGCCTTTCAACGGTTCGCCGGGTTTTAGCGGGCCCACAAGTTCGACAACGTAGCCTTCAGCATCGCGAAAGCTTGCCATGCGCTTGCCCCAGGGCCGGTTGGCTGGCTTGTCCTCGAATTTGACGCCCTTACGGTGCAAGGCCGAGTAGACCTCATCGACATCGTCCACTTCAAAGTGCAGCTCAACCGTCTGTCGATCCAGTCGGCATCCTTTCCTTAGACGATGAAACGCCAGACTTGATCCTTTCGTACCGAACATGATGAAGTTCGCATTCTCTTCAGTTACGGGTAGTCCCAGAATTTCTTTGTAGAGATTCTTCTCCTCGTCGAACTTGACGGCCCAGAGAGTCACGTAGGGAAGGTTTCTTAGTCTCATCATCTCACATTCGGAACCTCGGCGCTCTTAGCCATTCCAAGTGCGAAACTCAGCTTCAGCCACAAGATCGCCTAGAATCAGCTCGAATTGCCAAACGGAAGAGAGAGCCCAGGTAATGCCATATTCACGTTTGTAGGTGCCCGCAGTGATCTTACCTCACTTCAATTAGAGACAAGAACCTTAGGGAGAAACCCCCCAATTGTAGGTGCTGTCCCAAGTCGCCTTACTTAGTCCTCGAACCAAACTATACGTTTAGCCAAAAGCCAGGCATCGCTCCAGAGTCGCTAGATATTTTCCTCATAGGACGCTTGAGCAAGGAATCAGAGAGAGAAACAAAGGACGAAAAGAAGCGAACGATATATGATGAACGCCGTCAGCACTGAGTTGGATTCTTGTGTGCTATTTTCGGATATCTCAGATTCAAGAACACTATTTTGGTATGATAGATCCTCATATTGCAATATGCGCCTTCTCCCGAATTTTTTCTCCACCGCGTCATAGCCTAGTCCATGCTTGCGGCTTCAAGTTAACATTTGAAATCGTCGATTCGACGTAGCTTACAAGACCCAAAGCCAGCGGAGCTGACTATGAGGCACTATCTGAATCCCCAAATGAAGAACTCAACCGCGCGCCAAGTTTTGAGACCTAATGATTAACCCGAAATTCATCCAAATCAAGCTGCTTATACCCATAGGCAACAATGGGAGATTGCCATCGGCACATATTCGGGAGAGCCCAAACCAGCCGCACGTGCAGTTGTTTGCATGAAATGGTGGCCTGCGCAGCTCCATGAGGCATGTCAATTCCATTATGAATCTAAAAAAAAGAGGGTTCTTCTCTCGGAAAGAGTTACTTCATTGCTTTGCGCGAGTTCTAGCGCGGCTCACGTAGACGATGAAAGCAACGGAAGTTAATCCGATCAATCCCGCTATGGTGATAGTCAGAGTGAGATCAGATCCGATAGACCCGAGCGTTGTCGGAACGATGACGCCGCCTACGCTACAGGCTGAGCTGACCGTTAGCTCGATGTTCACTTGGTGAAGACTTCCAGCTAAACCGGAGACAGTCACCCTGTAGGTAAATAGAGGCGTGGACGTGGTCGTAGACATCGTCAAGTCGAAGCTGACGGTCTGACCGCTCGCGAGCGTCACGCTGGGAGGAATACCGGACAAAGTCGGGCTGTTGGCGTATAATGGACTAACACTACCGCCGAGGTTTACGGTGCCGGAGAACCCTCCCACGCTGGAAAGGCTGATGACCGATTGGCCATTGATCCCTGGATTTACACAGAGAGTCGTAGGAGTGGCGTCGATGGTAAAATCAGAGTTCGCCGCACTCACAACGGATACTGATACCATCAATGATGCTAATACGAAAAACGAAGCACATGTTGCGCGCGATGCTTTGATGAGCCGGTGGTTTCGAGAGCCAGAAAAACTCATTTTTCTCTGGGCAGTGATGAGCGGGAAAACTCAGTTAAGCTTATCGATATACGTAGACCAGATTACATATTTGTGACGCATATGTGTCATTTATGGCAGATGTTCGGCGTTCAGCGGAACCATTCATAGGTCAGATCATGTGATCAAGAAAAAGTCTTCAGAAGAGAATTACCAATTCTAAGAGCGCTTGCTAGATATATCTCGGAGGTTCACGGAATTGACTCAAGTCCAGGTTCATTCCTGGGGAAATGAAGAGGATGTTAGAAGGCTGGTCTGGGGCGGTGGTTCTCGTAGAGTATTTTGCGCTCGTAGATGCCCATCACCCAGTAGAGGCCGATTACGAGGAATAGTCCGAGGATGAATATGATGATGTTAGCGTTGGCTCCTAGGGAGTTGATTACGACTTGGCGCGCGGAATCGGTGAACAGTGTCATCCACGTTAAGGATACGAGCAGGGCTGCTGGAAGGGTCAGTCGGAAGACCCGTAGCATCATAAGCTCTTTCTTGGGACTTGCCATTTCTAGTCGGAACCGCCGGTAATGGTGTAGGCATTTCATAGCGCTTTTGCAGGAATCTGCCTATGACCTCAGCTCGTTCAAACGCTAGGTCTCGTCGCTATCCGCGTTTCCTCAGTCACGTTCGTGGAAATAGGCCCTACTGTATTACGTAAAAATGGATAGATCGATGTCTCAAAAGAGACCAGAAAGATCCGAAAACCCCGACTAAACCGGCCTCTAATCCAACATTTACCGTGCCGTCTCTTTGGAAACTTACATATTCCGCGAATCACAACGCCGAACCCCGTGGCCGCCGTAACGTAGCTTGGTAGCGTACAGGCCTGAAAGGCCCCGTGAAAGCCTTGGCCAGTGGAGCCTGGAGGCCGGGTTCAAATCACCCCAACACGGTGTGAACGTCCCGGCGGCGGCCCCACAAACAAGACTTAACAAACAAACCAAGAAACCACGCGAATCGTGGGCCGGTAGTTCAGCCTGGTATACTGACGAATGTCGGGCCGAAGAACGTCCGGTTTGCAAGCAAAACGTCGAAGCCAAGCCACCGGAAGGTCGCGGGTTCAAATCCCGCCCGGTCCACCACAACTCGATTACGGGGTAAAACTAGCTCCGAAGATCTGCGACATCGCCCATTTTTCGAATTGTTATAACCCACAACTCAACTCTGAATTCTCATAGCATTGCAAGGCAAGATCATAGCCATGGAAGGAATAGACCAGTCTGGCAAAAGAACCCAGACACAACTCCTCGCCAAAGAGCTCAAGAGAAAAGGCGCAACAGTTAGCACCATCAGCTTCCCCATCTACAAATCACCTTCCGGCAAGCAAATACAACGGTTCTTGAAGGGCAAGCAAGAATATCCGGCAACAGCACTACACATGCTATACTCCCTAAACAGGTGGGAGAATAAAGAACTCATAACCAAGCTGAGCGAAGGAGCAGATTTTGTGATCGCCGACAGATACTACCCATCAAACTTTGCATACGGAGTCTCTAGAGGGCTCAGTCTGAGCTGGCTTCAAGGATTGGACCTAGGATTGCCTGCGGCCAGCCTTGTCATAGTTCTTGACGTGCCCGTACCTTCGTCATTCGCGCGAAAGTCGAGAGGCAGAGATGTTCACGAGAAAAACAAGGGGTTTCTGATGAAGGTCAGAAGGGCCTACAGAAGGTTAGCGAGGAAATTGGATTGGAAAATAGTTGACGCAACCCATCCGATTAGAGAAGTGCACGAAGTCGTCTGGAGTCTTGTCCGAAAAAGGTTCGAATTGATGTCATGAAAACCGAACTTGATGTCTATGTGATTTCAACTGCTTCTAGTTCAACCACACCGTAGCGGTTTCGAATCAATTCAACGTTTAGCTCTTCGATGATGAGTCTGACCAGCTCGTCCGGTTCAACTCTTCTAACACCTTTCAGGTGATGTACCAAGACTTCAACTCTCCCTGGTTGGAAAACCAGTCGAAAAAAGTAGTGATCCTCATGGACCTTGTGTCGCGTACTATCGCCTAGGGCATAGTGAAGCTGAAGAGCCAAGTCTAGCATGTTGAAGGGACCACGGTTTTCGATCCTGTTCAAGACTCGCTCTTCTTCTCTAGAATCGAGAATGTCGAAGCTGTCTCCGTTACCTATTCCTAGCCGGAAGGTTAGCTGTCCTTTCAAATAGCCGTCCCGATCCGCTAAAGTGATTTCCATAGGCTTTGGATTTGCTCGAAGAGATGCTAGCGCGGACACGAGAGCCCTCTGCAAAGATTCAGGATTGATGTCGAAGGAAAACGAGGCCCGAGCGTGCAGGACGGTCGGGAATCTTTCGACAGTACCCAGCGACGGATCATCCTCAAAGGAATTTGGCAACAGAGTCTGCACTCTCTGGTCTTCCACTTCGACCAACTATATTCCTTCCGCCAAAGCGTAACTATGCCGAGGCTGGAACGTTCATATTTGTCGACCAACAATTTCTAAACCAGGCTTGCACCGCAAGAACGCTGCCCAACTCTGGAGAAAATGTCCTTCCTGCCAGAGAGAGCTCTTCTCCGAAGATCACTTCTGCAGCACATGTGGTCAATGCCTAGATTGCTGCGAAGGAACCCATGCGGTCCACCGGCCACTGAAAACTGCCCACTAAAGCTGCGATACGGATTTCCCAGAATGGAAATCTTTTAATGAAGAGGACCGAGACCTCTCCTCGGGCTAGAATGCGTTTAGGACCACAGGGCCCTTTCAAGAGTTTGGTGAGATGGCTTGCAAAAAGCAAAACGGAAAGAAGAGTACGAAGGAAGAATCAAGCAGGCCCTAGGCGTTCTGAACGAAGTCTCAAACGATAACACTACACCTCGCAACATTCGTCGAGCGGCTAAAGATGCAATGGACGCCCTACAGGCACAGTCAAACACCATAGGTGTGAGGGCGTCAAACGCAATATCCCTTCTGGACGAGATCGGGCAAGATCCCAACATGCCACCGTACACGCGCGTAAAACTCTGGAACGTCGCAAGTATCCTTGAAGCCGTGAAAGATTAGACTCCAGCGGGAATCCTCCCGCTCTTAGGACAACTATTTATCGCTAATAGCTCCAAGTCATAGCTCGGAACTTAGTCCTTGAAGCCCCGCCGTCTCCTTCCATACGTAGCTGGACTAATAGTACTGGCGTTCGCTCTAGCCTCTCTCTCACGCGGGACACCTGGGGGAAGTCTGCTGTTCCAAGCGTACTGGTTACTCTACTTAGTCTATCTTGGACCAGTCATTATTCTTGGTGTATTGGTCGCGCTAATCGTCCTAATCGCGGTGAACTATCGAGACTTAGGAGCTGGCATCGGTTTTGGATTCGCTCGACGAAGAAAAACGCGCAAACGCGGTTCCCGCTATTCCACCTTCGTCGCGATGATCTTCTGGGCACTAGCTATCGGGGTGCTGCTTGAAACCAAAGGTAGTATTTTCAACCCAACGCGTGCAGCCAATTCCACCATCACCTATATTGTGGGGAAAGACACAACAGCCCCGCCGCTACTTCAGACAGGTGGTTTTCTGCCAGCACTTTCCAATCTCGTGCAGAACACCTGGTTTAGCCTCGCATTCCTAGGCCTAATTGTTGTTGGAGGACTCGTCGTCATCCAGGGCATCAGAGTCGCCTTGAAGGAAACTCATGACGTGACGATCCAAGAATTGCAGGGAAACCAAGCACAGGGCTTGCAAGCTGTTCACGAAGCGATCCGGCTCATCGAAGATCCAGCATCCGACCCGAGAAGTCGCATAATCGCTTGCTACCAGCACCTGATTGCAACAGTATCGATGCTTGGAGCTCAGGTCTCTTCGGACCTGACGGCAAGGGAGCTCGAAAGAGCTGTGCGCTCAACCTTCGCTCTCAAAGGACGAGCGACGACCGAGCTGACGCAGCTCTTTGAGGAGGCTCGATATAGTCTTCATGAGATCAGAGATACCGACGCCGATAAGGCGCACGCGTATCTTGAATCCGTTGCGGAAGAACTGAAGATTCAACTGCAAATTTAAAACTTGAACACCGTCAGGCTCCTCTTCTGGGCTGCAGTCGCGTACGCCATTCTGCTGGTTCTTGTCAGAGGAATTTTTCCCTCAGAATCGACCCCCACTGTTTCTTTAACCGGTATCCCACTCATCGTCATAATCGTCATCATTGCGCGCGATCTAGCTCGAAAATCGACGAGCCCAACCGTTAGAAGACCCATCACGACGACTACAGGATTCCGAGGAAACCCTATGCGATTCCTAAGTGGTCAGTTCAGGGTGGCGGCCACCGCTAGCAATTCATACTTTGAAAATGTGGTCCGAGGCAGGCTCAAGGAACTCTTGGTCACCAAGGTCGCGCTCGAAACGGGCCTTGAGAACGAATTGGTACGACGCCTCTTGTCAGCCCCGATGGATGGACCGCGGCTGCTTGAAGACGAATCCCTCTACCGCATGCTATATGGGCCTACTCCCCAAGGCGGGCCAGCGAGGATGAGCATGATTAGCGCAGCAATCGACTTGATAGGAGCCTGGAAGGGTTGAAAATAGAAGATGCGAGTCAGACCTGCCAGAATATCATCAGCCAGGTAAAGAAGGTAATAGTTGGGAAAGATCCTGTCCTTGAGAAAGTGATGCTGGCGTTCCTAGCTAACTCGCACGTTCTCTTCGAAGATTATCCAGGGCTAGCTAAGACACTGCTGGCGAGAAGCTTCGCCATGAGCATGGGCTGCTTATTTTCAAGGATTCAGTTCACGCCGGACCTACTTCCTGCCGACATCACTGGGACATATGTCTACAACGTAAAATCAGGGGATTTCGAACTGCGTAAAGGGCCAGTGTTCACCAACATTTTACTTGCAGACGAGATCAACAGAGCCCCACCTAAGACCCAAGCTGCACTCTTGGAAGCAATGCAAGAGAGACAGACCACACTGGACGGTAAAACACATTCGCTCCAAAACCCCTTCATCGTCATGGCCACACAAAACCCAATCGAGTATGAGGGAGTCTATCCCCTTCCAGAAGCCCAGCTAGACCGGTTCCTAGTAAGACTACAGCTCGGATATCCCACCCGGACTGAGGAGGTTGAGATAATGCGGCGAAGAATGTTACGAGCTCAGGAAGATATTGTCCTTGACCCCGTCGCCGATTCGCAAACGATGCTAGACCTGCAAAAGACCGTTGAGGAAATCCATGTAGATGACGATGTCTTAGGATATGTCGCCGACATTGTCCAAGCAACGAGAGCGCAGCGTCAAATCGAGATAGGCGCAAGCCCAAGGGGGTCTCTCGCGATCTTCAAGTTGAGCCGAGCTAGGGCTGTTTACCATGGTAGGGACTATGTTATCCCGGATGATGTAAAGGAGGTCGCTGCCCCAGCTCTCGTGCATAGACTGATCATGAAAGCGGAATCATGGGTCAAGGGAACGAATCCGAGCCAAGTCCTTGACGACATTCTCAAGACGATTCCCGTGCCTAGAGTAAAATCCTAGAGTAGATTCTTGTTCACGCCAAAAGCCACCCTGTACTTCCTCATAACTGCGGCCCTGCTAGTTCTAGCACTCCTCCTGAACGACTTCGAGTTCGGAGTGCTGATACTAGGACTGGCTTCTCTCTTCTTTTTCTCCAACGTATGGGGTCTACCTGAGAAGATTGAAGTTAAACTCGATCGAGACATTGTCCCTTATGAGACGTTCGGTAACGAAGACATTCGCGTAGAATCGAGCATCCGAAACTTGACCGCCACGTCTCTCGGAAACTTGGAGATTCATGAAATCCTTGATGGCAGAATCACTCCTGAAAAAGGAACCAGCTATGCGCCCCTCTCAATAGGACCGTTCGAAGAATTGCACCTCATATTCGAATTCCCCAGTCCCCCACGGGCAACCTATGAGATTGGCCCTCTGATAGCCAGAGTAAGAGACCCGTTCGGATTCTATCTCACCGAGAAGAAACTTGGGCCTGCAACTCTCTCTGTAATTCCAAGGCCTGAACGCATCAGAGGAGCGCGTTTCCGTCCTCGACATGTTGGACCATGGCCGGGGGTTATCCCATCGAGAGTGCTAGGACTCGGAACGGAGTTCTACAGCATGCGCGAATACATTCCAGGTGACGATCCGAAGAGGATCAATTGGAAAGCCTCAGCACGGTGCAACGAGCTTATCGTTAACGAAACCGAGGCGGAGAGAGTCACTGATGTGATGATAGTCCTTGACACAGACGTCACATTCTTCGGACCAACCGAGACCGAGTTGTTCGAGCGTGGAGTTCAAGCTGCCGCGTCTCTCACCCGTCTATTGCTAAGTCAAGGCAACCGTGTAGGCCTAGTCCTTCAGGGAGGAGAGAGAGGGTCAATACCGGCAGGCTTCGGAAAGAGACATGAGAGAAGAATGCTCTTCCTTCTCGCCGCCGCGAAACCTGGTAGAGCAACGGTCTCAACTAGCTACGTGATGAATCTGCTTGCGCGACGAATGCTTCCCTCTCGATCACAGATCGTGATAATCTCGCCTCTCTTGGACCCAGAAATGAAAGAGGGCGTCAAACAACTCACGATCGCAGGATACAGCATGCTCGTCCTATCACCCTCACCCATGCCACCCTCATCATTCCAAGATCAAATTGAAGAAATAGCTTTCAAATTGATTATGCTGGAAAGATCCATTAGTCTTCTCGCGCTAGAGAGATCCTCAACGGTTGTTGACTGGCCGAGCGGCGTCCCATTGTCCGTATTGATGTCAAAGGTGAGAAGCACACGTCCCATCCGCGCCGCTTAGATTTCGTCCCCGGCATGGTCACAGTGTTTCTGAAGATCAACTATGTTTTTCTCGCTCCTTGGGTTATTCTCAATCTTCCTCCCTCAGCCCTTGCGCAGCAGTCAATTCTTGTTACAGCAGCAGTTGCAATCCTAGGGATCGCAGGCATGTCGCTAGGAAACAGAACTGCGATCTTTGCAGCCTCTGGAAGTTTGCTGCTGTTGATAGTATGGGGTAAAGTTGCCGGCGACATCTATGGGGTGCGTGGACCGGACAGTGCGTTACTTCTCTTCCAATTCATGCTGGTTATCTTTCTAATGGAAGCTTCGGCTACTGTTCTTACCTTTGATTCTACCATCAAACGGTTGGAAGGCAAGAACGACGATATCTCGTCACTAGCGAGAACGCATGTGATGAAGTGGGAAAGAGTTCAGCTTTTCAGTCTCGGAAGACTGACTCTTGCCTCGTTTGGGCTGTCTCTCGGGCTGCTGATCCTTGGCAGCCTTGTGAGTGTGTCTGCTAACCAGATAGCTTTCAGCGGAATTCTTGTAGTTGCATCGGTTGTAGCGATTTTCGTCCTCCTCACATATCGACGGGAGCCTGAACAATCTAGGAGATCTGCGAATTAGGTTTCGCTCTCTCATAGTTCTTAAGGCTCGACTAACTGCGGCTCGGTCGCATTGTCCAATTATGAGATTGGGCGTAGATTGGAGTATCGGATCAGGGATTTGTTCAGAAGGAACGGATATTTTGTTGTGCGTGCTGCTCAGTCTAAGCCGATCGACTTGGTCTGCTTGCGTAATGGCCGTTCTGTACTTGTCGAGTGTAAGGCCGGAGGCTCTTTTCTCAGCAAAGAGAGGAAGAAAGAACTGTTGGACTTAGCTAAACAAGCGGGCGCGGTTGTAGTACTAGCTAAGAGGAAACGGCGAGCAGTCGAGCTATTCGAGCTGGAGAGTGGGCAGCTGTTTAAGCTTGAGAACCTTTTGGAACTATGACTCGCTATCGGAACCCCTCAGGCTGCGAAGCTTTTCTAGCGTCGACAACCAGCCGAACACCAAGTTGCTGTACACAGACATCTTCTCGGGGTCCTTCTCAAGCTTGAGTAATGCATTTGTCTCGCTAATCTTTCCCACAATCGTCTGTTCTACTGTCTCCAAGAGGACGCTCTGCGATACGGTGGCTTGGGGACCCGTCGCGCGCGCATAGACGACTGGCTTGTTGGTTTCCGCATTCCGGACAGACGTCAGAGAGCATGGTCGCCCCTGATTTTAGAAGGTCGGCCATTCGCTTCACGTCCTCAGACAATTTCCACCTGCTCTCCTTGAAGTACCTACACTCTAGGTGGCTGGGCGGCGTATAAATCACACGATAACTCGAGAGTTGCACGCAGGGCATAGTCGGAGCGGGATGAAGAACCGGCTGGTTCAACTTCCTCCGACCCGTCCAACGATGCAGTCCTAGTATGACAGCTAATTTCCAAGAGTACCTTGGTAGAACTTATTAGCGTGCTCGGGAAGATTCGACAAGAGTTCTAGGGATCGAATTTGCCAGAGAAGACGGCCACTTTACGAGTTGCGGATGCGCTCCAGAGGGATGTAGGTCGCGGAATAGCTCGAATAGATCCGAAGGTGGTCCAAGAACTCGGGCTTACTTCGGGTGATGTCGTCCAGATTATTGGGAAGAGAAAGACGAACGCGCTGTGCTGGCCGGCACATGAACAAGATTATGGAAAAGGAATTGTCCGTATAGACGGCTATCTTAGGAACAACGCGGGAGTCTCCATAGATGACAAGGTTACCATTCGGAAGATAGACGCGAAGATCGCGGAACGTTTGACGCTGGCCCCGACAGAGCCGCTCCGTATCGTCGGTGGGGAAGAGTATCTTAGCCAACTCCTAGAGGGACGGGTTCTGTCCCGGGGAGACTTCGTCCCGATCAATATCATGGGACGTACTGTCAACCTAGTTGTGACGAACACGAGTCCTCCGGCGGAAGCTGTAATCGTTACTGAGGGAACGGAGGTCCTTGTCGGTGAACAGGTCAAGGAACCAATCCGGGCGATTCCCAAGATCAGCTACGAGGACATCGGCGGTCTGCGACCCGTGATCCAGAAGGTCCGAGAGATGATTGAGCTCCCATTGAGACATCCAGAATTGTTTGAGAGATTGGGAGTCGAGGCGCCGAAAGGTGTCCTGCTTCATGGACCTCCAGGCACAGGAAAGACTCTGCTAGCTAGAGCGGTTGCGAGTGAGACGAATGCGAACTTCCTCAGCATCGGCGGACCCGAGATCATGAGCAAGTATTATGGTGAGAGCGAGGAGAGGCTCCGGGACGTTTTCAAGGAAGCCCAGGAGAATGCTCCTTCTATAATCTTCATCGACGAAATTGACTCGATCGCGCCGAAGAGAGAAGAGGTCACTGGAGAGGTAGAGAAACGAGTTACATCGCAGCTCTTGTCCTTGATGGATGGTCTCCAGTCCCGAGGAAAGGTGGTGGTGATCGGGGCGACGAATCGCCCCAATGCGATTGACCCCGCATTAAGGCGGCCTGGCCGTTTCGACCGCGAGATCGAGATTGGCGTGCCTGATCGAGATGGCCGGCTGGAGGTGTTGGAGATTCACACCCGGGGTATGCCGTTGGCGGAGGATGTTGATTTGAAGAAGCTCGCAGATGTGACGCATGGTTTTGTGGGTGCCGATCTCGAGTCGTTGGCGAAGGAGGCGGCTATCCGGGCGTTGAGGAGGATTCTGCCAGAGATCAATCTCGAGGCGCAGAGCATTCCGGGCGATATTTTGAACAAGATTATCGTGAAGATGGCGGATTTTCAGGACGCGCTGAAGGAGATTGAGCCTTCAGCGATGCGGGAGGTGCTGGTGGAGATTCCGGACGTGACGTGGGATCAGGTTGGTGGTCTGGAGGACGTGAAAGAGGAACTGCGGGAGGCTGTCGAGTGGCCGCTAAAGTATCCGGATTTGTTTGCACAGCTGAACGCGACTCCGCCGAAAGGCCTGTTATTGTATGGTCCGCCGGGGACGGGTAAGACTCTACTGGCCAAAGCGGTGGCTCACGAGAGCGAGTCTAACTTCATCAGCGTGAAGGGTCCGGAGCTGTTGAACAAGTTCGTGGGAGAGTCTGAGAAGGCGGTGCGGGAGGTCTTCCGGAAAGCACGGCAAGCCTCCCCGTGCATAATATTCTTCGATGAGATCGACTCGGTTGCACCGACCCGCGGCAGTAGCTTGGGAGACTCTCACGTGACGGAGAGGGTGATCAGCCAATTCTTGACTGAGATGGATGGTCTCGAGGAGCTTCGAAACGTCATCATTATCGCGGCTACTAACAGGCCGGATATTATTGATTCGGCTCTGTTGAGGCCGGGAAGGTTTGATAGGTTGTTGTTCGTTCCCCCTCCAGACCTAGAGGCGAGAAAGCAGATTTTCAAGATTCATACCCGTAAGACTCCGTTGGCGGAGGACGTGAACTTGGATGAGCTGGCTAGGAAGACGGATGGGTATACTGGTGCAGATATTGCGTCTCTAGCCAACACGGGTGTTATGTTGGCTTTGCGGGAGCATATTTCGAAGGCTAAAGATCCAGAGGATGCAAAAAAGCGCGCGAAGGGATTGAAAGTGGCTAGACGGCACTTTGACGAGGCGTTGCAGAAGATCAAGCCAATGTCTACTGAGGAGTTGAAGATGTATGAGCGGTTCTCGGAGCAGTTCTCCGATTCGGCTCGGCCAAAGCTCAAGGCGACTCCCGTGGCTTGAGTGACGCTTTAGCCGGATAGATCCGATTCTCTAAACGACTATTGCCTTAGAATCCTAGATTCTTAGTCAAGCTTCTGACTAAGGAGAAAAAAGGGAGCGGGGCTAGGTTCTAGCCCGCCCGAAGGTGGCATTTAGGAGAGGTCTGCGAGCCTGCCCTGTGAGGATTCCTGTTCTAGCGAGTAAGCTTGTGGGTTGAGCTATCGTATTCTGGATGTTTGTCTGTCCCGTCGGGGCTGCTTTCAGCCAGTCTGGGATGACGATGGTTCGGATGAGGGCCTGTACGGTGACATCTCTTGCTTTTGCCTCTGCGAGGAGCCGGTGGTAGTTTTCTTCTCCGAGTGACTGCATGAATTTGGGCATAGAAGGATATCTTATGCTTCCGTTGGAGATAAACGTTGGAATTTGAACAGGAAGGAAGGAACAAATTGTTGCTTGTTCAGCTAATTTGAACGAGTCGCGAATGGTTTTTCTGGGATTTGATTGCAGAATCAAGAGACATTTTCTAGCTGGAAGATTGGGTCTCTAACTTCCCGAACTCTGGTATCGAGACATCTCGGAGGAAAAATGCCGAGGGTATTGTTCTCGCCGTCTGGCAATTGCTTGAAGTCGTGGATCAAGGCTTGTTTTGTGAGTATTCATTCCGAATTTGTTTAGGCTGGATTGAGAATGAGCGAGTGTCTGTTGTGCTTGGTTGAGCAGGAGCGCTTCATAGGCTGGTCGAGCTGTGTTGGGGTCTCGGGTTTCAGATAGCTATTTAGGGGTCTTCCGCGGTAGAGCGTCTGCCGGACATCGTACTCGCGCTGTCGGAGGTGAATTGCTTGTCAGAAGAACCAAGGAAGACGGAGAGGGCTCCTGCCCCTGTGCGTAGAAGTGATATTCCAGCGGACACTATATTGATCGGTAAGAAGCCGATCATGGCTTATGCTACGGCTGTCATGATGCACTATAACACTGGTGCTAAGAAGCTGACCCTAAAGGCTCGTGGAAGAGCCATCAGCACTGCCGTTGATGTGGCTGAGGTGGTGAATAACCGCTTCTTCCAGGGCGGCTTGTCGAAGCATGTGAACTTGGGCACGGAGATTGTCGGTGATGGCCAAGATGCACGGAACGTCTCCACCATAGAGATAATACTTGAACGGTTGAAGTAGAATATCTCTGGAGACCCACCTGGGACACAAACCCCTTTTCTAACACCCTCATACTCTCAACGGGTCCGGATAGGACAGTGTCGCGCTACTGCTGGTTCGGTATGGAGAATTGTTCTTGTCTCTGGAAAATTTTGAGTAGCTCCCGGTTGGCTGTTAAGAATGCTTTTTCTATTTCAGAAAACGTATTTTTCCGTCTGTCCGAGACGTTAGAATACGTCCAGTGTTGATTGCAATGTTTGCATCTTAGCTTCGCAGTCCCAGCTATTGCGGGAGCCTTGGACGACATCGCTTATTGGGAGGATTAACTGTCGACATAGTGCCTTTAGATCATTGGGTTCCAGCGTCTAGGTAGACTGGTGTTGACGAGTTTTCGGGTCGTGCGCTAGTCTACGGGACGTGACGCCTGATGAAAAAGGGCGCTTGAAGGGAGTTGATAGAGATATGGCACAGAAGGGTTGTGGGGAAGAACTGGATCGTAAAGAACTACTTGCAAATATTCGAAGACTGACCATCGCGGTCTTGGACAATCTCGAGGAAGGGTCTAGAGACAAGACCCTAGGTCAAGGTGAGAAGCGACTGCTCAGCAGCACCGGCACCAGGCTACTACGGCTGTGGAGGAGTACTCTGAAGGACGAATCGAACAACCAGACGGTGGTCCGCGTCCGGAAGAGAGAGCTCGTCTCCGAGAAACTGAATGCGAGCAGTCTCTAAATATGACAGAGAATCTAGATGCGATAGAAGAAAGCACGATCCGAACCCAGATCGTAACCGAGCTACTCGAAAGCTTGGCTGAGTCTAAGAGGATCATGCTTGATTCGAACAAGGACCTGAAGACACGCGAACGATGGACCCAGCTGCACAATAGCACCAGCCAGATACTCAACACAGTCCTCCGCGATCTGCAAATGAAAGAATGGGAGAGGAGACTCAGAGTGATAGAAGAGCACTCGAAGAGACCAAGACTGCTATCATAGAACGGAGGTCGTGACCGCAAAGCTGCAGGACTTTGAAGACTTTATCAGACTAGTTCAAAATTCTCCCACACCCAGCGGGGGTTGCCAAGCCAGGTCAAAGGCGCGAGAACTCAACCACGCCAAAACAGGTTGAGGAACGCGAAGCTCAGGACCTCGTCCCGTAGGGGTTCGTGGGTTCAAATCCCACCCCCCGCACCATTGTGCCGGTTAATTGAGTAGTCTTAGGCTCGCTCTTCGGGACCCGTTGAAGTGATCCCTAACTAGACATGAAAGTGGTCGCTGAATCCTAACTAGCTGCGGTGATGGCCCTTGCGAGCTGGTCGTAGATTCTCAATCTTTCTAGAGCGATGTCGGCTCCGATAACCATGTGGTCGCTGAAGAATTTCTCGACCTCAGCAAGGCGGCCGACGCCGACAATCGAGAAGTATTCTCGCAGGATGATCGAGAACTGGGCTGTCCCAGAGTACATCTCTTCTAATTTTGCGATGTTCTTCTTGAACCATTGCCAGATGGCAGTTTTTGCATCCGGGTTGGCCGTGGCGTAGAGGATCACGTTCCGGACGTCTTGCCGCTTTACCTTGCCACTCAACGCGAAGTCTAGCGTTTTTGCTACAAGTTCAGGATTCTTGAAGCTGGCTAGGCCTTCCAAGTATCTTAGTCGCTCTTCGTCTGTAGTGCTTTTTGTATATCTGCCGACTAAGCCGTCATAATCGTTTGAAGATCTAGCGTATCCCATTACTACTGATCGTTTCATGTCAGGCTCGACATTGGCTAGGTCATTGAGCTTAGAACCGGCCTTCTTGGCATAGGCATCGTCTAGAAAAGTGAGGCGGGCGGCGATGATGCCCTTGAGGGTAGTGCTATTATCGTCCTTCTTGTTCTCGAAGATTCTCAGGCCGGCGCTGTGGAATTTGCGGGAACTCTCGATTAGTTTTGAGGGCGCGATCTGGTATAGGAATGAGAGCTGGTCGGAGACTTCGACCCCGGGAAGATACTCCTCCTCGTTCTGATACTTCTCGACAAGCTTGATGTATTCTTTGAAAGACGTCCGTCCGGACAGAAGAAAGGCTTTGGCGTCGCTGATCAATCCCCAACGGTCGAGCGGAGAGAGCCCGCTCTTCCAAACAAGGTCTAACAGTTCCTTTCCATTGTACTGGACGACGTAGAATCCTGTCTGATCCATGTTTAATTTCAGAGATTGTGGCGCTGTTGGGAGACTTACCTCGGCCTTTTTCTTGTCGAGCAATAACGATTGCGTCTTGCCGTCGATGTTCATTGTAACAGGGATCGGCCAGGTTTGCCTGGACGTGCCACCGGTCAGAAGGAACCTCTCCTGTTCAAGCGTTAGTCTACCATCGACCAAGGTGGCTTTGAGGACCGGGAAGCCTTCTTGGCTTATCCAGCCTTCCATGATCCGGCTTACATCTGTCCCGGATGCTGCTTGGAGGCTTGACCAGAGATCGTGACCCGAGGCGTTGCTGTAGCCGAATTTCTGGAGGTAAGCACCGACGCCCTTCTTGAAATTCTCTGAGCCAATGTACGCCTCGATCATCCGTAGGATGCTTGCGCCTTTCCCGTAACTTATCTCGTCGAATAATTCCTCAATCTCCTCAGGGTCATGGACCTTCGCCATGATGGGATGGGTCTTGGTCAGGGCGTCGCGGCCCATCGCGCCGGATGTGGATGTTCGGACAAAGTCTTGCCAGACCTTCCATTCTGGATAGGCTCGATCGGTGGATTTGAAATCCATGAATGTCGCGAAGCTCTCGTTCAGCCAGAGGTCGTCCCACCATCTCATCGTAACCAGATCTCCGAACCACATGTGGGCAATCTCATGGGCGATGACATGAGCCACTGATTTCCTCGCCCGGATGCTGGTGTCCTTGTCTACGTGCAAGAGAATTTCTCGGTAGGTTATCGCTCCCCAGTTTTCCATGGCACCGTACGCAAATTCTGGGACGGCCACATTGTGGAGCTTTGGTAGCTGGAAGGGAATTCCGAAGTATGACTCGTAAAAGTCTAAGACCTTCCGAGTGGCGTCGAATGAGAACTCTGTATTGATATTACTAGTCGGCCGATCCGCGTAGGCAGCGTAAAGTTCTGTCCCGCCATGTCGGCTCTTTTCCTGGATGAACTTTCCAACGCCCAAGTAGAGGAGGTACGTGGACATTTTCGGCGTTTTCTTAAACGTGACCGTCTTCTTCTCCCCCTGTGTCGTCTCGGTTTCGATGGGCATGTTCGAGATGACGGAGAGGTCGGAGTTGGTTCTGACTCGAACTTTGAACACTGCCTTGTAGGCAGGATGGTCCACGCAAGGGAGAACCTTGCGGGCTTGAACTGCTTCGAGGTGCGTGCTAAGGATATAGCCGTCCCCATAGGACGCCTTGTAGAACCCGGTGAAATTGTCGGAGACTCTGCCATCGAACTCGATTTCTAACGGACCCGAGAACTTGCCGCTCTGAATCTCTAGAACTTTCCCGGAATGCTTGAACGGGATTTTATTGCCCCCAGACTTTACGCTGCTGATCTGTTGGCCCACAGCGTCGAGGGACACATCTCCAATAGACTCTAGATCCACTGTAACCTTACCGTTATATTTGAGACCGGCAAAATCAACATCGAGGAAAAGGTCATATTCCCGGACCTCCTGAACATTTTTCTCGGGCTGAGTTGTGACTAGCTGCAAAAGTACCTTGTTTCGACTGGGATTAACATCTACTTAAGAATCACTTGAAGACGTTACCGACAAAACTGAGCTTTCCCATAACAGCCTTGTTCATGCGACGAAAGTGACCCACGAACCTGAAAGTCGGACAAAGGTTATCATCCTCAAACCGCTTCGGCCAAAGCTGCATGATCAAATTCAAGTGCAAGGATTTCCTCTTGAAGGAGTGCGAATTCGAAGCCAAAGGCACCCATTCAGTTGACGAAATGATGAAGCTGGTCGAGGTTCATGTGGGAGATGAGCATAGAACGCTCAGGCTCTCTCGTGAGACGATTGAAAAGATTCGCAGTTCCTTGCAAAGACAGACAGGTCTCTAGAAACCTGTCTCTTCCATATGTATCCTCGTTAAGATCCTGATCCGCGATGAGCCCCTAGCTTTCGAGTCCGACCCCTCACGAATAAGGCGACCGATACCACCAAGATAGCCCCAGCAATTGCTCCGCCGATGACGTAAGGTGTGTAGTCAGTTGATGGCATCGTTATCGGTGGTGACGGGAGATCAGGACCAGTTACGTTGACAAGTTCGTTCATAAACGAGTGGAAGGCGCACTGGATCGGGTAGAGACCGTGCTTGTAGAAAGTGTAAGAGAAATATTGTCCAGGGTTCAAGGGTCCGCTGTTGATGAGAGGCGTCCCTCCCTGGGTTGTGTTCGTCTGGGGCGATGATGTGACCGTGTGTTGTGTTTTTCCGCTAGTGGAGTAGGTCCACATTACTACGGTTCCGGTAGTGACACTGATTCGCAACGGCTGGTAGTAGTTGTCAAAAATGGTCGCGGAGAATGTTGGATCACTAGCTTGAACCTGTCTTGGCGTAATCTGAAGTGGGGGGAAGATCGTGAGGCTCGCGAGGATTATTATGAGAGCTATTTGGGAAAGTGAATATTGAGAAAAGTGGGGTAGGGTCCCCATTTCTTACGGCGACCCCTGTTATGGCTTTGGTTTCGGCTTGAAAGCAACGTACGCCACGAGTATGACGCCTACAATAGAAACTATCAAGGCACCGAGACTATAGTACATCGCATTACTGGCGTTGCTCTGTGCATTGTTAGCGGTTGATTGAAGCGGATCAGAGACATTGACCGTGGTCGTCGCATTGATTCCCGGACTGAACTTTTGATGCTTGTCGTTCACGAGATCCAGGCGGATCGTGTGTGTGCCAGGCGTCAGAGTCAAGGGTATGCCGTTGGTGCTTGTCCAGATTGTGATGTACGCATTGTCGACCCATACGTGGATGTGGCCCTCGCTGTGCA
>WNGR01001249.1_pt1 | contig 29873 bp, 26 predicted proteins | sample 5407581 | NCBI WGS metagenome assembly WNGR01 (sample SAMN13153383, study PRJNA577476) | soil metagenome | isolation source: 80 cm soil or saprolite under Garry oak tree replicate 2 | place: USA:California | collected 2016-06-15
CCGCAGGCTGCACGCAGGGCGCTACCGGGCTCGGCCGTCGCGACGGGCATACATCCCGAAGTCGGACGGGCGGCTGCGGCCGCTCGGCATCGCCGCGTTGGAGGACAAGATTGTCCAGCGGGCCGTCGTCGAGGTGCTCAACGCCGTGTATGAGGCGGAGTTCCGGGGCTTCTCCTACGGGTTCAGGCCGGGGCGCAACCCGCATCAGGCGTTGGATGCGCTGGCGGTCGGTATCGAGCGGAGGAGGGTGAACTGGGTACTCGACGCGGATATCCGCGACTTCTTCGGCCAGCTTGATCGGGATTGGTTGAAGAGGTTTCTCGAGCATCGGATCGCGGACACGAGGGTCCTGCGGCTGATTGACAAGTGGTTGGCCGCAGGGGTCGTCGAGGATGGGACCTGGTCGCAGACCGTGGAGGGGACACCGCAGGGGGCATCGGTTTCACCGTTGCTCGCCAACGTCTACCTGCACTATGTCTTCGACCTGTGGGCCGACTGGTGGAGACGCCGCTATGTGCACGGTGACATGATCATCGTGCGCTGGGCGGACGACTTCATCGTGGGCTTCCAGCATCGGGCCGACGCAGAGCGGTTCCTGCACGAGCTTCGTGAGCGGTTCGCGAAGTTCGGGTTGGAACTGCACCCGGACAAGACGCGCCTGATCGAGTTCGGGCGGTATGCCGCCGCGAATCGTCGGGCGCGTGGTTTGGGGAAACCCGAGACGTTCGACTTCCTCGGCTTCACGCATATCTGCGCGAAGACGCGGGCCGGGCGTTTCTGGGTGCGGCGGATCACGATCTCCAAGCGGATGCGGGCCAAGCTGCGAGCGGTCAAGGACCAGCTCAAGGCACGTCGGCATCAGCCCGTCCCGGAGCAGGGTCGATGGCTGGGGAGCGTGGTGCGCGGGCATCGCGCCTACTACGCCGTGTCCGGCAACCGCACGGCGGTCGCAACCTTCCGCACCCAGGTGACCCGGTACTGGCATGAGGCGCTCGAGCGCCGCAGTCAGCGCACCCGGATCGGCTGGGTTCGGATGAACCGCCTGGCGACTCGATGGCTGCCACCCGCCCGCGTGGTGCATCCCTTCCCCGACGCGCGACTACACGTCTGACCCGAGGCAGGAGCCCAGTGCGTTAGTAGCGCACGCTGGGATCTGTGCGGGGGGCCGCCCGCAAGGGCGGTCCCTACCGCGATAAGGCGCGTCCCGATACTGCCGCCCCGGGTGGGGTGGCGGGAGGGAGTGTCCCAAGCGGGATGAACCCGTAAGGGACTGAGTACCGTCGCGGGACGCGCCGGCGGACCGGCTCGTGGTAGCGGTGAAGCTCCTGCTTGGCGCGGTGGGGGTGGAGCGAAGGGGCCGGGTCGTCTGTGGCTGTGTTCGTCTGGTCAACCGGTGTGCCCGGGAGGAGCCGTATGGACCGGCAGAAGCCGTCAGGAAAGCCGTTTGCGATCTCGAAGTGGGAGGTGTGGGACGCCTATCGGCTGGTGCGGGTGTGGATGGCTGCTCGATCGAGGAGTTCGAGTCCGATCTGAAGAACAACTTGCACAAGATCTGGAACCGGATGTCCTCGGGGAGTTACCTCCCGCCCCGGTGAAGGCGGTGGAAATACCGAAGTCGCATGGCGATGGGGTCCGAATTTTAGGTGTGCCCACCGTCGCCGACAGGGTCGCCCAGACGGTGGTGGCCCGTAGGCTGGAGCAGGAGGTCGAGCCGATCTTCCATCCGGACTCCTACGGCTACCGGCCGGGCAGGTCGGCGCTGGACGCGGTGGCGGCATGCCGCAAACGCTGCTGGAGGTACGACTGGACGATCGATCTTGACGTGCAGAAGTTCTTGGATCCATCGTCACACTGCTCCTTTGCTGATTGCCGGGTCTAGAACAGCCGGTCTTGTGGGGTTGGGAGCTCGATACGCAGGCCTTTTCTGCGTCCGGTGCGGGTCAGGACGGCGCGCAGCTCGCCGTGCTTGACCTTCTGCAATACGGTCTGGCGGGAGACGCCGAGCACCTGGGTGGCGTAGCCGAGCGGGACCCAGCCGTCGGGGGCGGTGCCCGTGAGCATGCCGCGCAGCTGATCGGTGAGGCGGATGCGCCACGGCGCGCCGGGGGTGAGTTGCTCGCCGGCGACGAAGCCGTCGTCCAGCCAGCGCAGCAGGGTGGACGGGGCGATGCCGAGTTCGCGGGCGGCGGCGGTCACGTTGAGCAGCTCTCCTTCGTCGGGCTGGCTGCTGGGCTGGTGGCAGGGGATCTTCCAGTGGTGACGCAGCGACTGGACTCTACTGGTGGTGTATGACAGTCCGCGGGCGGTGGTGCGGTGCTGCCGGTTGAGGATGCCGGCGATCTGGGCGTCGGGGTAATGGACGGCGAGGCGACGGATCAGGTCGATGGTGTGCTCGCTGGTGCGCAGCCGGTTGTGGGGCTTGCGCTTAAGCGGTACGGATAGGTCGCTGACCGCGCCGCCTTTCCAGTGCAGCACGAGGTCGGCGCGGCCGTCGGTCTGGTCGCGGTGCACGGTGATGCTGATCTCGCCGAGCAGGGTGCGCAGTAGCTGCTTGCGGTCTTTGTCGGTGGTGGTGGGCGCGTCCCAGACCTGGTGCAGGTCATCGCCCAGGGCCATGATCTTGTGCCGTTCGGCGTCGGTGAGCGCGGCCGGGCGGGCGGCCTGGCGGCGGGTGAGCTCGGTTTCGGCGCTGGCCAGCTCCGCGAGGGCGGCGTTCCACTCGGTTTCCAGGCTGCGGGCCACCAGCCGGTTCTCCGGGTCGACCGCGCGGTAACGGCGTTCGGCCCTGGCTGCTGCGTAGCGGGCCTGCTCGGCCTGGCGGCGGTGCTGGGCGATGACCGCATCATGGCCGGCTTCCAGCTGCTCGGCGGCGGCCAGGCAGGCGTGCAGCGCGTCCGGCTGGAGCGCGGCAAGGAATGCGTCGGCGACGGCGGCGTCGATGGCGATGCCGCCGACCCGCAGGTTGCCGGTGCCGGTGCAGTAGTACCCGGGTGTGGCCTTGTGCTTGCCTTCGTAGTAGACGGCGAGTTTGCGGCCGCATTCGCCGCAGGTCGCCAAGCCCTGCAGCAGGGCGCAGCCTTCGCGGACAGCGCCGGTGCCCGGCTGGTGGCGGCGGGGGCGGATGTTGGCGGCCAGCCGCTGCTGGTTGGCCTGGTAGGCCTTCCAGCTGATGTAACCCTGGTGGTGGCCGGGCAGGAGCACCTGCCACTGGTCAGGCGGCAGCCGGCGTAGCCGGGTCTCAAGCGTCCCGTCGGCGGCCAGGTGCCGCTGCGCCTTGCTGCGTCCGTAGACGTAGGCGCCGGCGTAGGCGGGATGGGTCAGCATGCTGTGCACGGCCGGATAGGCCGGCGTCACCCAGGTGATCTCGGGGATCTTGCCAGGGATGCACAGCGTCCGCTGCATCGGCCAGGCCATGCCCTGGTCTTTCAGCCACAGCCAGACCGCGCGGGCCGAGCCGAGCACCTCGAACTGGGTGAACACCGCAGCGATCAGGGCTTGCACCTGCTCGTCGGGATGGTGCAGGACCTGCCCGTCTCCCTCGCCGTAGACCAGGCCGACCGGCAGGCCACGGCGCAGCTGGCCGCGGGCGGCCTTGCTGCGGATCCCGCCGTCCAGCCGGGCCCGCAGCACCTGCAGCTCAGCCTCGCTCATGATCCCTTTCATGCCCAGGAGCAGGCGGTCATCAAATAGGGCCGGATGGTAGACGGTGTCGGTGTCGGCGACCAGGGTGTCGCACACCCCGGCCAGGTCCAGCAGCCGGTACCAGGCCGCGTTGTCGCGGGCGAGCCGGGAGACCTCCAGCGCGATGATGATGCCGACCTGGCCCAGCGCGACCTCGGCGACCAGGTCCTCAAACCCGTCACGGCGCCCGGTTACCGACCCCGAGACCCCCTGGTCGGCGTCGATCAGCCGGATCGCGCTGTGCGGCCAGCCGAGCCCGGCTGCCCGGCCGGTCAGGTCGTACTGGCGTCGCGTCGATTCGGTGTTGCGTTCTACCTGGGCCAGCGTCGACTGCCGGACGTAGATCACTGCGGTGCGCGCCAGGTGCGACGGCTTGATCTTCGGGTGCTCAGTCATCGCGGTCCCCGCTTTCGCGTGCTGCCTTGGCGATCAGCGCGCCCAGATGGGCCAGCGCTGCCTGCATCTGCGGTCCCGGCACCTGCGCGGCTGGTGGCGCAGGAGCCAGGACTGGCAGCAGACTGAGCTGGACAGGCTGCATGGTTGTCCTCCTTGCCTGGTGACTTCCGTGCAGCCTGCTCCCGTCCGCGTTCCGCCTGGGCGGCCAGCGCCGAAAGCAGCTCCGATAGCCGCAAAAGCTCCCCGGCTGGTCCGAGTGTCCCCGCGATCGCGCTGTCGTCGCCCGCAGCGAACTCGTCCGCGTCGGTCCAGGCCGCCGGGATCAGCCGCTTGCTGCCGTCTGCCAGCACGACCAGCAGCTCGGCGCTGCCGTGCCGGCGCAGCCGGCCCAGCACCGGCAGCCGCTGCCCGCTCAGCGGATCACGTTGCCGGGTCACCCTCACCACGGGCGCCCCCTCCGGGGTCAACGGATACCGCCTCACCATTCCGCCCCGCGCTGCGGCCCGAGCCCGGCCGCGTGCACCACCGCGCGGGCTACCAGCATGGTGTTCGCCCCGTCCAGAGCCGTGACCGCCTCGCGCAAGTCCACCGGGACGCCACCGGCGATACTCGCCGCGACCCGCAGGACATGCCCCTCGCCGGCCGCGCACGGCAGCACGCCCGACTCCAGGGCGCTGGCCGCGGCCTCAAGATCCAGCGCCGCCATCACCTGGCTGCTGAAGACTTCCCGGCCGGATTCCACCGCGATATCGAGAAAGTCCTCGCGGAAAAGCCACCAGCGGTGCGCGATCAGCAGCTCAACAGCCGCCTCTGCGCTGAGCAGGCCTTTCGCCCATGCCCGCAGCGCTGCGGCGAGGTCATCGAAGCCCGTAGTAAGTCGGGGAGACCTTCGACAGCGTGGACCATGACCTCATGGTCAAGGCGGTGGAGGTTCACACCGACGCCCCGTGGGTGGTGCTGTATGTCAAGCGGTGGCTCAAAGCCCCCTGGCACTGCCCGACGGGACCTTGCAGCAGCGAGACCGGGGAACCCCACAGGGATCGTCGGTCTCGCCCGTGCTGGCAAACCTGTTCCTGCACTACGCGCTCGATGCGTGGATGGCCAGGCACTACCCGAGCGTCCCGTTCGAACGCTACTGTGATGACGCGGTCGTGCATTGTGGCAGCCAGGCCCAGGCCCGGCATGTGGCCCGGGCGATCGCGGACAGGATGGCCGAGGTCGGACTGCGCCTGCACCCCGACAAGACCAGGATCGTCTACTGCAAGGACGCCAACCGGCGCGGCTCATACGAGCACACCGCGTTCACGTTCCTGGGGTTTGCGTTCCGTGCCCGCCCGGCGCGGGCCAGGAACGGCACGCTGTTCGCGTCGTTTCAGCCCGCGATCAGCAAGCAAGCCTTGAAGAAGATCAGCGGTGAGGTGCGCCGATGGCGGCTGCACCGCTGGATCGGCCTGCCCATCGCCGAGATCGCACGACGCATCAACCCGGTCGTGCGTGGCTGGATGCAGTACTACGGGGCGTTCTACCGCTCCGCGCTGAATCCCGTCCTGCAGCGCATCAACGCCTACCTGATGCGCCTGCTCCGCGACAAGTACAAGCGGCTGCGACCCATCAAGAAGGCCAAGGCGGCCTGGCAGCGCATCACCAGCCAGGACCCCAGGCTCTTCGCCCACTGGGCATGGGCATCCGCGTCCTGGTGGACAGGATGACAAGAGCCCGGTGACGGGAGACTGTCACGCCGGGATCTGTGGGAGCCCGGGGGTGAGATCCCCCCGGGCCACCCGACAGAACTCCATCAAGGACGATGGAAAGCTTGTCTCGTAGCGCTCTGGTCGGAAGCAAGGCTCAGCCTGCTCGCAGGACAGCTCTGTGTGGCCTCTCGTCCGGAGCCAACCACAGACCGAGAGGCTTCTTGCGCCAGCCGCGACCGCGTCTTCGCCACGTAGTCCTCGCGCCAGTGCGGACGGAGGATATACACCCCCGGGCGGACCGGCCTGGATCCGATCTCTCGATAGCGGTTCTCGCCCCGCGCCCAGTGGGAAAGATGTGCGGCGCTTATGCCCCACCGATACACGTAATACCACTCGGACGGGCTTAGTCTGCCCCTCTTGGCCGTTTTGATATTGGGATGGTCCCGAAGCCTTCGGTTCATCACGCGATCCTCGCGGTCGCTCATGTGGGGATAGCCATCCACGAGATCGAACGCCCTCCGCGTGTACAGCCAGGAACAAGGGGCGGGGCCTTTGTGGTGATCGAGGTGGAGCCCCTTCGAATCCAGCAGCCAGTAGCCTCGGGGGTTGTAGTAATCCGCGTCGCCCAGAAGCTCCAGGCTCTTCGACAGGCGCCAGGGCAGCGTGATGTCGTCGTCGTCCCAGGGCGCGATGAACTCCCCGTCCGAGAGGGCGATGGCACCGTTGTACTTCTCTCCTATCGTGTGGAAACGCCGCGGAACGTTGATGATGCTCACGCCAGGAGCTTCACAGACCAGTTCCTGTTCGGGACAATCGTTCAGGACGATCAATTCCTTTTCCGGATGATCCTGACGCAAGAACGACTCGATTGACTCTTCCAATAGCCACTGGTAATCAGGAGGGCGGTTGTAAGTAGGGCATACGCAACTGACCTTCATGGACTCCTCGCCCGCAGATTATCGTGCTCAGCCCACACGCTGCGGTGACCCGTCCCCGCTCGTGGTGCGGGTCCGACCAGTCGGCACGGGGCGCTCGAGGCCGCCTTCGCGGCGCGCGTGTCGGACGTATGCCACAGGGTAGCCTGCGTTCGCCCGATCCCGCGCCCTCCTCTACCCCATCTGCCCATCACGAGCAGCCCGCCACCCCGACCGGAGCGTGGGTGGCCCGACGGGCCCGCAACCTGCGCTGGACCTGGAAGACCGCATCGGCAGTGCAAGTTCTCTATCCACGACCGGGACGCGAAGTTCACCGACACCTTCGATGCGATCTCCTCCTCCGACGACAGCCGAGTCCTGCCCCACGCCCAGCAGGCGCAAGATGATATTCTCACAGTTCAACGAACGAGTGCAGCACTTCAGGGCGTCTGTGAGTGATCGGGATGGACGACTCATTAGTGTGGTTCGATGGGCGCCCGGTTGCGGTGAGTGAGGCGATGGTCTCAATTGACTCGGAAACCGCTCTGCGTGGCGCAAATGTGTTCGAGGGAATTCGGGGGTATTCTCGCGCCGGGAATGGCTTGGGTTTCCTGGCGCTCAGGCAGCATCTGCGGCGCCTTATGACGTCAGCGATGCTGTTAGGTATCGATCATCCGTACACGGTCGACGGGTTCGTCACCGCGATCGGCTCGCTGCTGGCGGCGCAAGGCGCGGCCGAGACGTGGCATGATCTGTACGTGCGGCCGTCGATCTGTGTCGTCCATGGCCGCTTGCCAACCGAGCCTGATTACCGCGTCGTCGACTATGTGGCGGTTATCGATCAGCCTCGCACGGACCTCTACAAGCCGGCGACTGCGATCGTCAGTCGATGGCGCAGGCCAGCCGACGGTCCGCTTCCCGCGCAAATAAAGGCCGGGGGAGCCTACCTCGCGTTCCGGCTGCCGCTTCTAGAACGAGCCCGGGCGGGGGTGGATGCCGTTGTCCTCTTGAACGAGAACGGGATGGTGGCCGAGGCCGAAGGTGCGGCGGTGTGTATCATCCGTGACGGGACCTTGTCGTCTCCGCCAGCGCGTGAGGGCGGCCTACGGAGCCTGACACGAAAGATCGTCTTCGATCTGGCGCGGGACGCTGGGATCGACGTCCGTACGGAGCCGATCCGTCACAGCGAGATCTACGAGGCCGATGGAATCTTTCTGGCTGGGACGATGTGCGAGCTCATGCCTCTGGTCGTCGTGGACGGAGTCGCGTTGGACACCATCGATTCGCCGCTGTACCGACGCATCGCGGACGGCTTCGATCGCCTGCGCAGCGAAGGCGGACCCACGGCCGGGTGGGCGCTTGAATTCATTGGAAGAGAGGTTCGCGGAGGTAACTATGAGGCTTGAGGGTCGGCTCGTGGGGCTGCAGGAGCGGGTGAGCACCAAGGCGCTGCTTGGATCGGAGTGGCTGTCGATTCGACAAGATCGGGTCGTCGACCAGTTCGGACGCTACAGCGACTACTGGGTGCTGGAGCGCTTGTCATTTGTGTTGCTGATCCCTTACCGCAAGCGCGATGACCATGTTGCGTTGGTCCGGTACTTCCGGTATCCGGTCGGCCGATGGTTCTGGGAGTTCCCGCAGGCTCGACTGAGCGACGACAACCCTGAGGCGCTCACCGGGGTCGCCGCCCAGCTCGCGTTGGACCTGTTCGGCCGCAGTGCGGCGGACTCCTCGATCTCCATCATCGGCGGATTCTACGAGGCGTACGGCTACTCGGATCACCGCTGCTACTGCGTGCTGGCCGAGCTGGAAGGAGACCCCATGGCGATGGAGACACCCCGGCTGCCCATAACCCGCTGGGAGCCACGCAAAGCGCTCGTACGGGCTCCGCTGGATCTCGGGATCGGCGATGCCGCCACGATCGCCTCGCTAGCGCTCCTGAACTCACACGACGTCCTGCCTCACAGGCCGCCCTCTGCTCCCAGGGTCGATCACTCTGAGTCATGAGCCGCTCGCGTCATGACAGGATCCTGCTGCTGGCAACTGCCCGTGACGTGTCCAACGCGCAGCAGTTGGAAGGCGAGCTCAAGCGCCGCCACTTCGCCGTCGACCTGAGCACCTATGGTGCCGGCTACGCCCGCGGAGACCGATGGGATCCCCACAGCACCCATGTTGTTGCGCTGATCCCGCGACCACACACCAGCACCGATGGGTTCCAACCCGCAGAGGCCACTGCGCATCTGTTCTCGGAGTATCCGAACCATCGGGTGACCATCGTGGCCCACGTCGACGACGGGCTGCCCCAAGCCTCGTTCGAACAGGCGTACCAGGTCGTCTGGGACAGCGGCCGGCTGTCGCAGCTGCTGTCGGAGGTGATCAGGGCCATCACCGGCCCCTGGCCGTTCTGGCTGGAGGCCCGGTTCGCTGCCGAGGATGTGATCGAGCCCACCGGTGTCGCGTGGTGGTCCAATGACCTGCTCATCGCCGACACACACCGTGATCACCTCATCCAACTGAGTGACGCGGGTGGTGTGAGTCTGGTGCTGCCGGGCCTCTCAGAACCCCACCATGTCACGGTCGACCGCCGCCAGATTTTCGTGGCCAACGTCGGGGAGAACAACATCATTACCGCCCAGATCGTGCACGGCCAGGCCGCGGCGCTCCGCGAGATCGACGTAGGACCGCTCGACCCGGGCCTTGATCGCCCGCACTCCGCTACCCGGATCGGGAACCTGATGGCGATCGCCGACACCGACAACAACCGTGTTGTAATGGGGCGGGAGCAGCAGCCGTCCTCGTGGCTGACTCTTGACGGCGCCGCGCCGGGCCAACCCTTCCGGTTCCCCTGCGGCCTGCATTTCTCGGTGAATCAGCTGTGGGTCACCAACCGCGACGTTGGACTGATCGACCTGTTCGAGCTTTCACCGCGCCCACGCCACCTCATGCGGTTCGGCGACGACTGCCTCGTCGACCCGAATGCGCTTATCCGCTGGCGAGATTTCCTGATCGTGGCGGATGAGCAACGCCGATCCCTCCCGGTGTTTCGGATCCAGGAGCACAAGGGGATGATCCATGCGGTCGACTCCATCGGTGAGCTGGCTGTGCCCGTGCTTGGATCGCCGTTCGGCTTGTCGATCAACCGTGGGGAGCGCCTCGCTGTCGCCGACCGCGACCTCGGCTGCGTCTGGACGATCGCCCTTGAGCACGTGCCGCTGTTGGCCGATGTCGCGGCCTGGCCGTGATCCATGGCTGGTGAGTGCATAGCACTGGGTTGGGACGCTGGCGACGTCCTGGTCCTTGGTGCCGGCATCGCCGGGCTGCTCGTCGCGCGAGAGCTGATGATCAAGGGCTACCAGGTCACATTGGTCGAGGGCACGGCGCTTGCCAGCGGGCAGTCAGCCCACTCGCACGGCTATCTCCATCGCGGCTACATCTACCTGGACCCCACGGACAAGCTCGTGGGCCCGCTCCAGGCGTCGGCCACGTACTGGGAGCAGCTGATCTCGGACCTCGGAGTCCAAGTGGAGACACGCGAATCGCTCATTGGTCTGGCCAACGACTATCAGGCGGAATATGCGCTCGGGAAGTGGGCGATGGCCAACCTTCGCGGCCACAGGCTGAGTCTGCCGGAAGACTCCGTCGATGGAACGCCGATCAGCGAATCTCTACTGGCATCACGCTGCAAACGGTTTGTGGTCTCGCCCGAGAAGGTCGCCAACTTCTCTAAGGTAACGGCTTCGCTGGTGGTGAATCAGCTCGGAGCCTGCAACCTCGTGCATGGCGTCGTCACGGCGATCGACGTCACCAAGGACCGTGTCAACGGCGTGTACATCACGTTGGCTGACGGCACGCCGGTACGAGCGATCGCCGGCCTGTACCTGTTCACCACCGGCGTGGGAACGCGCGCCCTCGTCAAGGCCGCTCGCGGTCACGCGGGACCGATCACGTTGCGTCAGTCCTACATGCTCGTGCTCCGCCACCCGGATCTCCCGGTGATCAGCGCGGTGTTCCCTGGTCAAGCAACCTACGGTCTGTTCATCGCTCCTCGACGGCCGGTCGCCGTGGAGCCACCTGTCTGGCTTGCCTCCAACTTCGGCTCGTTCGCCGGGCTGAATCACGGGCACACCACCGCGCGGTTCTGGCTGCGCCAGATCGCACGGACACTGACCGAGCACACCGACGTTTTGGACCTCACCGGACTCGAGTGGGCCTACTATCCAGCGCCTAAGGCTGAAGTGCGCGGGGTCACGACGCTAGAGCAGCCGCGGGTCGTCGACTGTGGCTGGCGCAACGCCGCAGTCGCGTTTCCCACGAAGCTCACCCTCGCTCCCGCGCTCGTCGATCAGATCATCACGTGGGCCGGTATCCATCACCACGAGTTGCGCATCCGCCGTCCAGAGCGTCACCTCGGCAGCGCTCGGCCACCAGTCGCCGCGGAGCTGTGGCGCAGCTGCAACTGGTATCACCGGGATGTGCTCCTGGCGATCCGCGATGCGCATGCGGCTCTCAGGGTGCCAGCCTGGAGCGGCCCGGAGCCCACCTTGTGCTGAGCTGGCGTGCTGGTCTGCCTCGGTCGGTGGCTCCACCGTGTCCCTGGTGGACCTCGTACGCCTGCCTGCGGCTGCCGGATGGTGGCCACGAGACCGCCGGCTATACAGAGGCGACACGCGGGTGCAAGCACCTGTGCAGGCATTGCCCGATCGTGCCGGTCTACGGAGGCCGCTTCCGCGTCGTCCAGCGGGACGTGGTCCTCGAGGACATCGCCAGCCAGATCGCGGCGGGCGCGCGACACGTCACCTTCGGTGACCCCGACTTCTTCAACGGGCCGGCACACGCGGTCGCCGTCGTCCGGACACTGCACGACCGGTTTCCCAACGTCACCTACGACGTCACCGTCAAGATCGAGCACCTGGTCCAGCAGGCGCGCCACCTGCCCGTCCTTCGCGATACGGGCTGCCTGTTCATCACCAGCGCGGTGGAGGCCTTTGACGACCACGTGCTGGAGATCTTCGACAAGCGCCACTCGTCGCAGGACTTCGTCAGCGCCCTGCGACTGCTTCGCGATCTCGGCATCGCCATGAACCCGACGTTCGTGGCCTTCACGCCATGGACGACCCTGGACGCCTACGCAGACTTCCTCCTCACGATCCACCGCCTGGACCTGGTGGGGAACGTCGCCCCCGTCCAGTACGCCATCCGCCTGCTGATCCCGGAGGGCTCGTACCTGCTCAAGGTCCCCGGCCTCGACGCGTTCCTGGACGGCTTCGACGCCGAGGCGCTGTGCTACCGCTGGGTCCACCCCGACCCCCGCGGCGTGGTGCTGTTCCTCGCCGACAGGACGGCCAGCCGTTCCGTGGTTGACGACTGGTGCCCGCTGGTCAACTTCTTCGAGCACGCCGAGGCCGCCTCGGCCTGGTCCGCCGCGCGCGGCGTGGCCGGAGCCGTCGTGCCGGTGACAGCAGAGGCGACCGACCGCGCAGCCGATATGTGGCGACCACGCATCGCCCGCCGCCGGACCGATCCGGACGCCGGATGACGGCGCAGCCAGAGCGCGTCGAGCGCCCCCACTATCCTCGTGCTGGGCGCGGACGGCTATCTCGGCTGGCCGATGAGCCTGTACCTGTCGCGCCGCGGCTGGCACGAGGAGATCACCCGACCGTCTCGCCAGGGCGCTCGCTTGAGCTGTCGTTGGCCTGCGCGGCCGCGACGTAGTAGGCGTACGCCTCTCCCACCGTCTGGATCCCCCACGCCATCTCCTCGGGCATCGCCACGTCCAGTCCCTCGAAGACCATGCCGAGCTGCAGCATCCGCAGCGAGTCGAAGGCGAGGTCCTCGAGGAAGTTGGTGTCGTCCCGCAGGGACTCCGCCGGCACGTTGAAGGCGCGCGAAAGGCCCTCCCGAAACTCATCGAACGTCAACAGCCGCTCGGGCATGCCTGTGGCCTCCTCAGTCTGTCGCAACCCAATGGGTGCCGCGTCGCAGCCAGATCTCTGCTAAGGCGAGCTCGCGCAGCTCGGTCTTGCGGATCTCACCGGCCTCGGCGGTGGGGAGCTCCGCGCAGACGCAGAGCTCGTCGGGCTGCTTGGACGGCTCCATCCGCCGCGCGCAGTGCGCGCGCAGCTCGACGAGCTCGAGTGTCGCGCCCCCCGCCGCGACCACGAACGCCCAGATCGTCTCCCCGGCCAGCCGGTCGGGCACGCCGACCACGGCGGCCCGCTCGACTGCAGGATGCTCCAGCAGCACGCGCTCCACCTCCGCCGGGACGATGTTCTGCCCGCCCCGGATGATCAGGTCGCGCCTGCGGCCGACGATCCGGACGTACCCCTGCCGGTCCATGGTGGCCAGATCGCCCGTGTAGTACCAGCCATGCTCGTCCATCACGTCCGTGGTCGCACCCTCGTCGCGGAGATAGCCGGCCATCTGGCCGGGAACCCGGCAGGCCAGCTCGCCGACAGCCCCATCGGGGACCTCCCGCCGCTGGTCGTCGACGATCCTGACTTCGGTGCCAGGGAACGGGCGGCCCACCGACTCGGCGAGCTGCCGCTCGGGATCCTCCAGTCGCGTTACCAGGACGCCACCCCCGGTCTCGGTGCTGCCGTAGCCGACCACCACCGCACAGCCGAACGCCGCCCGCGCGCGGCGCACCAGCTCCGGCCGCACGGGCGCGGCGCCCAGGCCCACGACGAGCAGTGACGACAGGTCGTACCGTTGCAGGTCGGCGACGCCCAGCATCGCCTCGACCATGCTCGGGCTCGCGGCGAGGATATTCACCCGATCGCGCTCGATCAGCTCGAGCTCGCCTCTTGGATGGAACTTTTCCGCGACGACCATCCGGTGGCCGCCGAGAAGCGCGTTCAGCGCGACCCGGAAGCCAGCGATGCTGTGCAGCGGCAGGGGGGTGGTCCAGGTCTGCGGCCCGATGCCCTGCAGCAGCCGGCTGCGGTAGCGCCACAGCAGCGTGGCCACGCGCTTGGCGGTCTCGGCCGGCGAGCCCGAGAAGAAGCGGGTGTACAGCTCCTCCATGGCCAGGAACGAGTCGACCAGCCCCTGGTGGGTGTGCAGCACCCCCTTGGGAGTCCCCGTGGTGCCGGTGGTGTAGAAGACGGCGGCCAGATCGTTCGGCTCGATGCCGACGTTCGCGGTCTCCGCCGGCTGGGCGGCGGGAGCAATGACGTCGCCGAGCCGCCGCGCCCCGTCGGGCGCGTCGGGACCGGCGAAGATCAGCTCCCGCGGGCACGAGCCCATCCGCTGCAACTCGACCAGGTGGCCCCCGAGGTCGTTTCCCGGGACTCGCGGGACGGCCAGGACCAGCGCGGGCAGCACGTCGTCGAGCACGAAGGCGAGCTCACGGGGCTTGAGGGCCGGATTGATGGGGACCGCGACCCCACCGGCCCTGGCGACGGCGAAGAGCCCGCGCAGCGCCTCCCATCCGCTGGGAAGCAGCAGCACGACCGAATCACCTCGGGACAGACCGAGCCGGCGCAGCCCGACCGCGAGCCTGCTGACCTGCGCGTCGAGCTCCTGGTAGGTCAGATGAGCACCCGGAGCCACCACGGCGGTCCTGTCCGGGACGGAGTTCGCGGTGGCGCTGAGCGCTTCCCCGAGCGTCATGCCCCGACTCACACCGGTGCCGCTACGGTCCTGCCGCTGCGTCGCCACGCCGTGTCTCACCTGGTCGACAACTGAACCGGCAACGCCCGCAGCGCCCGGATCGCCGCCGGCTCCGGCCGCCAGTGCAGGGGCTCGGTGATGCAGCCGATGCTCGGGAAGCGGTCCAGCAGCATCGACAAGGCGACCTCCGACTCCAGGCGCGCCACCCACGCGCCGAGGCAGGCGTGCACGCCGGTGCCGAACGACAGTGGCCTGGGCTCAGGACGCCGCAGGTCGAGCCGATCCGGGTCGGTGAACCGCTCGGGATCGCGGTTGGCCGCGCCGATTAGGAGGATGATGCGGGACCCGGCCGAGATCACCTTGCCATCGACCTCGAGGTCGTGCGGCGTGTAGCGCCCATGGAGCTGGGCAGGCGAGTCATAGCGCAACAGCTCGTCGACCGCGTTGGTGATCAGGGAGCGGTCATCGCGCAGCAGCTCGCGCTGGTCCGGGTGCTGGAGCAGCGCGTGGATGCTGTTGCCCAGCATGTTGACGGTCGTCTCGTAGGTCGCGCCCAGCAGCAGGATGACGTTGGCCACCAGCTCGTCGTCGCTGATGGCCTCGCCGCCGTGCGTGGCCCCCAGCATCTCTGACAGCAGGTCGTCACGCGGGGCGCGGCGTCGTTCGGCGATCTGGTCGCGCAGGTAGGCATCGCAGGCCAGAACCGCGTCGGCCATCTTGCGAATCATCTCGGGGTTGAGGACCGACACCAGGATGCGGCCGATGGAGGCGGCCCACTGGCGAATCTGCGCGCGGTCGGCGGGGGGGATGCCAAGCCACTCGGAGAACATGGTCATCGGCAGCGGCTTGGCGAACTCGGCCACCAGGTCCACCGGCTGGTCGACGGGGAGTCGGTCCAGCAGCTCCTCGACCTTGGCGCTGACCAGCGGTCGCACCTTCTCCACCGCGCGTGGTGTGAAGAACCGGCCCATGAGACCCCGGAAGCGGCGGTGCTCCTGCCGGTCGGTGAACAGCAGCCAGCGCCCGACCTTGGCCGCGGGACTGGAAGGGTCCGTCATTGCGTCCTTGAGCCGGTCGAGCGTCTGCGGCCCGAAGAACTCCATACTGGTGTCCCGCTGCAACGCCACGACATCGGCATAACGGCTGAGCGCCCAGAACCCCAACGGGCTGCGGTGCACCGGTTCCTCGTCCCGCAGCCGGCGGTACACAGGATAGGGGTCCGCCCGCAGCACCGGATCGAACGGGTTGTAAAGTAAGGGACGCTTCGTGTTCAGCACGCCTCTGCCAGTTGTATACGTCCATGCGGATATGTAGGCTTGCACGGCGATGTCCCTCTGTCAACGCAAAGACCCCGTACCGCGAAGGGATTGCCGAAGGAATTGGCGTCGTCCTCCTTTCCGAGGAGAGTGACATTGAGCGCACGTCCCGTGGATGAGCCTTGCCTCAGCATCGTCGTACCGACCCGCAATCGCGTGGGATTTCTCCGCGAGTGTCTCGCCTCCATCCTGTGCGGGCGCGTGACGCGGCGGGGGATCGTCGTCGACGACGCCTCCGACGACGGCACGGCGGAGTGGCTGCGGGCGCTCACCGACCCGCGTGTCGAGGCAGTGTCCCTGCCGGCGAACGCAGGTCAGGCCGAGGCGCGAAACCGCGGACTCAGGCTGGTACGCACCCCCTACGTGATGTTCATGGACGACGACGACCTGCTGATCGCCGAGGCGGCTGACGAGCTCGTCGACCGCCTTGACCGCGAGCCCTCGGCGGTGGCTGCAATCGGCCGCAGCGTGGAGCTGGACGAGCATGGCCAGCACCACGAGCAGCTCGGCCCGTCGCGTGACCGCATCTGCACGATCTTCCCCGAGGTGCTCGCCGGCTGGTGCCCGCCGCAAGGTGCGACGGTGTTCCGCACCGAGGTCATCCGCACCGCGGGCGGGTGGTCCACCAGCCTCAAGGTGTGTGAGGACTACGAGTTATGGCTTCGCGTCGCCCAAATGGGGCCGGTTGCCCTGAGCCCCGTCGTCGCCGTCGAGGTGCGGATCCACGAGGGTCAGATCCTCCGGGCCGACGAGGAGGAGATGCTCTGCATCGGGAAGGAGCTCTCGCGCAGCGCCGCCCGGCAGTGGAAGGCCCCGCTGAGGGCAGCCCGTGTGCACGTTGCCGCATGGAACCGTTACCGCGCGCCAATCCTCGAGGACAAGGGCCATCCACTCGCCGCCGCCGCCTCGTACCTGGCGGCCATGATGGTCTCACCCGAGCTGCGACGGTCGGTGATCATCGGGCCGGAGATGCGGGGCGAGCTGCAGCGCCTCGTTCGCGACGTGGCGGGCAGGCGACCAGCGGGGCTGGGTGGTCGCGGCGTGACGGGTTGACGGGAAGGGGATCGTGGGCGCACGCGGACGTGGGAGCCCTGCACTGCCGTCGGGCCTGATCACCGGATCCTGGGTCACAGGCTGTGTTGGTGCCGCGTTGCTCGTCCACGCCCTGCCGGGCGTCACCGCGATCGATCGGGTGCGAAGATCGCTGTTCCCGAGGTTGGCGGGCATCGGTCGTCCCGAGCACGTCGCCCTCACCTTCGACGACGGTCCCGATCCGCGCTCGACGCCGCGCATCCTCGAGGCACTGGACGATCTCGCCTGGCGCGCCACCTTCTTCATGCTGGGCACGATGGTCCGCCGGGCACCCGGCCTGGCCCGCGAGGTCGCTACGGCCGGCCATGAGATCGCGTTGCACGGCGACGAGCACCGGAACCTGTTGAAGCTCGGGCCCGTGGCCGCCCTCCAAGAGGTACGCCGCGGCTGCGAGGCGGTGAGCGAGGCGACCGGCCACCGTCCCCGCTGGTTCCGGCCGCCGTACGGAGCGCTCACCACGCCGGCGCTGCTCGCGGCAGGCCGGCTCGGGCTTCGTCCAATGCTCTGGACGGCTTGCGCCGGCGACTGGAACGCCGAAGCCACCCCGGACTCGGTGGCCGCTGCGGTGCGAGCAGGGCTCCCTTCGGGCGGGACGCTGCTGCTGCACGATGCCAACCGCGACCCCGCCTCGGACGCGTGGCGCTCGACCCTAGGGGCGCTTCCGCTGCTGGCGGCGCATTTTGAGACGGCTGGCCTGGTGGTGGGCCCGCTCGCCGAGCACGGGATCGGACGTGAGACCCTCCTCAGGACCGGCTGAGCTGGGGCAGCTCCACGCCCTGCTCCGAGAACTGGCGCTCGTAGAGGCGCGCGTACAGGCCGCCGAGCTCGACCAGCTCGGCATGGGTCCCCTGCTCGACGAGGTGGCCTCGGTCGAGCACGAGGATAAGGTCGGCTGCCAGGATGGTCGACAGCCGGTGGGCGATCACCAGCGAGGTGCGTCCCTTGAGCAGCGGCCGTAGCGCGGCCTGGATCAGATGCTCGGAGACGGTGTCCAGATGCGACGTGGCCTCGTCCAGGATGAGGATCCGCGGGTCCTTGAGCATCACGCGGGCGATGGCGAGGCGCTGCTTCTCGCCGCCGGAGAGGCGATGCCCTCGCTCGCCGACGATCGTGTCATAGCCGTCCGGCAGTGAGGTGATGAAGTCGTGCAGATAGGCGGCCTTCGCCGCCGCCACGAGCTCGTCGTCGCTCGCGTCCAGGCGGGCGTAGCGGAGGTTGTCGCGGATGCTCGTGTGGAACAGGAAGATGTCCTGGAAGACAGTGCCGATGCGGCTGCCGAGGGAGTCGAGGGTGAGCTCGCGCACGTCCTGGCTGTCGACCAGGACCCGGCCCCGCTGGGGGTCGTAGGAGCGGGACACCAGGTAGGTGACGGTGGACTTGCCGGCACCTGTGGGGCCGACGAGCGCGACGAGCTGCCCGGGCTCGGTCCGGAAGGAGAGATCCTCGATGGCGGGACGGTTGTCCGGCCGGTAAGAGAAGGTGACACCCTCGAACGCGATCGCGCCACGACACGAGCTGAGCGGGCGGGCGCCTGGGGCGTCGGTGACCGCGAGTGGCATGTCGAGAATGTCGAACAGTCGCTGGAACAGCGCCAGTGAGCCGATCACGCTGACGTGCAGGCTGGCAAGGTCTGTGACGGCGTTGGACAGCCGCCCGGCGAGCACGACCACGAAGGTCACGATCGTGCCGACGGTGGCCTGGCCGTGGAGCACCAGGTAGCCACCGTAGAGCCAGAGCAGCGCCGGGCTGACGAACCACAGCGTCTCCATGAGCATCTGGAACCAGCGGCCGATCATCGCCTCGCGCAGCTCCAGGCGCCGCAGCTCCTGGTTCATGTCCCGAAAGCGCGTCCGCTCGTCGCGCTGCCTGACGAACGCCTTGACGAGCAGGATCCCGGAGATCCCAAGGACCTCCTGGAGGTAGGCCGTCATCCGGCCGAGCTGCTCCTGGGTCCGCTTGCGCGCCGCGAAGGTCTTTCGCCCGGTGCGCAGCGTCGGCAGGATCACCAGCGGCCCGACGAACAACGGGAGCAGCATCGTCAGGCGCCAGTTGATTACCACCATGAACGCCAGCGTGGCCGGCACCACCAACAGGTTGTAGATCATCCCGAAGACGGTGCCGCTGACGACGTCTTCCACTCCCTTGACGTCGTTGTTGATCCGGCTCATGACCTCGCCGGTCCGGCTCTCGGTGAAGAACCCGACAGACTGGTCGAGCAGCCGGTCAAACAGCTGGCTCCGCAGGTCGAACATGATGCTCTGGCTGATCGAGGCCTCCAGGAAGGACCGAGCGACGCCGAGCAGCCCGCCGACGACCGATGCCCCGAGGCCGGCGGCGACGAGCAGCGCGATCTGCGAGAAGCGCTCGCCGGGACGGGAGAAGGAGTCCAGGATCTCCTTGGTTATGAAGGCGGGGACCAGGCCGATGATAGCCCCTGCAGCGAGCAGTGCGAGCACCAGCGCTCCCTGGCGCCAGTGCGGCTGGAAGTAGCGAACGACACGTCGACGGAGCTTCGGGTCGCGGCGGGCGCGGAGCGCCTCTTCGTCCCAGTCGACCGCCAAGCTGCTGCCGCTGCAGTACTCCATCGCAGCAGCAGGATAGTGCGCACACAATCAGACGTAAAGCGCGGGACACGAGCGTGCCCGTGGGAATAATGGTGTGGCGTGCTGGCGAAGCAGCCCACCCAAGCCGGCTCCTGATCCGTCCCGGGGAAGCACGAGCGCCAGTTGTCGAGCGCTGCCACCTACACCTGATCCCGCTGCACGCCTTCGGCTGGGACCGCTGGGGCTGTCAGGACCGGCGTCGGCGGCGGGTGCCTGCGGACTCGGATCCGCCGACCGATGAGCAGCAACGCCACTATCAGGAGCGCGGCCGCGTAGGCCAGACTCGCCACCACAGCTGTCCACACCGAGAAGCTCGACCCGAGCGAGCTGTCGATCAGCTGTTCGGGACCGTAGAACGGCAGGACCTTGGCAAGCCCCACTGACGGGTCCAGGCTGAGCTGGATGCCCACCACCCCGATCAGGATCAGGGTGGCCTCCAGCTCTCGCGGTACGAGCGCACCGACCGCCAGGCCGAACGGGACCGCCACGAGCGCGACCAGCGCGACGCCGCCGCCCAAGGCCCAGGGCCGGGGCGGGTTGGACACGGCCGCCATGAGCGCCGCCGACCCGCCGACGATCGGCACGCTCATCGCCACGATACAGAGCAGTCTACCGGCCACCAGCTCACCTGCCCCCAGGCCGGCGATGGCGAGGCGCTCGTCGACGCGGCGAGCGGCGAGCACCGCGAAGATCGCCACCCCGGCCAGGGAAAAGGCCATTGCGATTCCCCCAGGGATCAGGGCGTGGGGGTCGTGTGGAGCCATCGCACCGTAGAACGACAGCGGCAGCGCGACGAGCAGGCCGAGGGCGAGCCAGCGCCGGGCCAGGTCACGGCCCTGCATCTCGGCGATTGTCAGGATCTGGACGGCGGCGTTGCTCACCTCAGCTGACCCCTTCCGAGTGCGGTTTCGATTCGGCCGTCGCTCGGCGCCTCGACCGGACCGATGGGTCGGGAGCGGCCGTCGGGATCGACAGCTCGACCACTCGGTCCACGCGGTCGAGCTCGGCCAGAAGGTGGGTGACGACCACAACCGCCCTGCCCTCGGCGCGCCAGACCTGCACATGGTCCCAGAAGTTGATGTATGCGCCACGGTCGAATCCCTGGTAGGGCTCGTCGAGCAGCAGGATCGGCGGATCGCCGAGGAGGGCGAGTGCCACGTTCAGCTTCTGCCGCGCGCCACCGGACAGCTCCCGCGCCGGATCGCGCCTCTCGTGGGAGAGCCCGAACCTTTGCAGCAGCTCCCGGCCCTCCATGACCGCGGCTGCGCGTGACAGTCCCACGGCACATCCGAACAGGACTAGGTGCTCGTCGGCGGTGAGCAGGTCGAAGACTCCCGGTTCCTGCGGGCAGTAGCCGATGCGGCCGCCGGCGAGCACCTGGCCCGCGTCGGGCGGCAGCACCCCGGCGCAGATCCGCAAGAGCGTCGTCTTGCCAGCGCCGTTCTCTCCCACCAGCGCCACCACCTCGCCGGCCCGGACTTCCAGCTCGGCATTCCGCAGCACCGGCCTGGTCCTGCGACGGAAGGACTTCCAGATGCCAGTCGCTGAGACCAGCGGCGGCTCGTTCATTCGGATCGAGACCTCCTGACCTTGTCCGCAGCACGCGGAGGGTCGGCACCCCGGGCTCTGGCCGGCCGACGAGCTGATCACCGCTCCGAGCCACGTGCAGGGCTTCTGAGCTGCTGCTCAGCGTCAATAGTAAAGCTCCGAAGGCAGGGCTGTGGGGCGCGGAAACTCATCCGGGTGCCGCGAGCGAACGCCTATGCCGAGCGGTGGGTGCAGACCGTCCGCGTGGAGTGTCTGGACTGGACGCTGGTGCTGGGCCGGCGCCATCTGCTGCGGTTGCTGCGCGTCTACGTCCGACACTACAACCGCCGGCGGCCGCACCGCGGTCTCGCGTTGAGCGCTCCCCTGCCTGGGGAGCAGCGTTCAACGTACGGCAGCCCTCACCCGGTCAGGCGTCGTGATGTGCTCGGCGGCCTCATCCACGAGTATCACGCGGTCGCAGCATAATGAACCTGCATATCCGCGCCCCACACGAGCACCGTGGCGCCCATCATTCCATCACCATCAGTGACCTCTATCTGGTAGCTTGCTCGGTCCGGAGGAAGTCTGAGCCGTCGGCTTCGGCGGGCATCAGCACGCTCGCCAGAACCAGCCGATCCGCTTAGACGGGAGGGGCCAACTGCCCCTCGACCGGCTCCGCTCAGCAGAACCACGGCTCGGTCAGGTACGGGATCCGCTCGCGCGGCGGCCCATGGTCGAGCTCCAGGAGCCGTACCCGCTGCTCGCTGGTGGCGTCGTCCGCGGTGACCTCGGACACCTGACGGAGCACCTCCTCCCGGGATGAGCGCTCCGAGAGGCTCTGCTCCACTAGCTTCAGGACGCGCCGCTGCAGCTCATCGACACGAGGATCCGGGTGAACCCACCGGTAGCAGAGCGCCTCGGCGTCAAACCCTTTCAGGAACGAACGCACTTCGGGAAGCTCGAGGAGGCGCGAGCCCTCGGGGATCAGCAGGCGGATGGCGTACTGAATGGGTGCGACGTTGCCGACGAGTCCGAGCCGGTGGATCGTGACGAGGAACTCGACGTACATGTCAAATGTCGTCCAAGGCGTGAAAGCCACGAACGTTGGATTGAACGACAGCCCGACGTCTCTCAGAAGGCCGACCACGTCGATGAAGTCCTGGCGCGAGTGGCGCTTGTCGAAGATCTCCAGGATCCGCTCGTGGAAGGCTTCGACGGCGCTGGTGACCAGCAGGCAGCCGGTGCCGCGCAGCACCGGCAGGTAGCGAGCGTGCTGGAGCAGGTGCTCGATCTTAATAGTCACGTCATAGCTGAGGTCCGGGAATCGCCGATGCAACGCCTCGACTACGGCGACGGCATGTGCCGGTCCGTTGAAGAAGTCCGGATCCCCGAAGACGATGTGCTCGGCACCTGCCTCAACCTGCCTGCTGATGTCCTCGAGGACCACCTCCCGCTGCACCACCCGAAAGCGCCCGCCGTAGACGGGCACGATCGGGCAGTGCCGGCACAGGTGCTTGCAGCCACGCGTGGTCTCGACGTAGCCGCAGACTTTGTGACCGCCGCCGGGCAGCTGCAGGCAGGCGTAGTCGGAAAGCGGCGGCAGCCCTGTCCGATCGGGTACTTTGAAGCGCTGGCGCGACAGGGAGACCAGAGGCAGAGTCTGACGTCCATCGCCGGACCGGGGCCTGCGCAGTTCGCGCACCTGCTGGGCCAGGGTGACGAGCGGCTCCTCGAACTCCCCGCCGATGATCGTGTCGACGCCCAGGCTCCGAAGGAAGCCCTCGTTCATCGGCGCGTACAGCCCGTAGACGCACAGGTGCGCCCTGGGGTTGATGGCCCGCACGCGCGGGATCACCTGTGCGGCAATGCGGGTGGCAGTGTGCATGGGGACGTAGAAGGCGACGATATCGGCGGTGACGAGAGGCGGCTCCTGCAGCGGTTGCACGGCCAGATCCATGCAGGTGACGTCGACGCCGGCTTCGCGGAGCCAGGTGGCAGGCGAGGCGAGCCCGAACGGCTGATGTCCAAGCTCGTAGGTGGAGATCAAGACGGCGCTCAGCGGCTGCGATGCTGCCTGCCGGCCGGTCCGGCCGGCGACGATCGGCGACCGGCTAGGCTGCACGGGGATTTTCCCACCCGGCGCCCGCCCGGCCGGCGGTGATCGAGACGTCGGCCTTCCACGTCCTCGAACGAGCGCCTTCAAGGCAAGCCAAAAGCCATCGACCAGGATGACCTGGTCGATCGACATTATTGCGGAATGAGTGCATCAACGCCTCTAAGGGAAGAGCAGACTCAAGAAAGCACTTGGCCAACCGGTTGTCAACCGTCCCTCCAGCCTGATGCGCAGCCGCCTGTAGCGGGGCAAGCGCTACCTTCGGGGGGTTGACATGGCCCTAGCCGAGTGATCCCCTTTCTTGGGTCTGTCGAGACTCGAGGATTGGCCCAGACCCCACCGATTTGTCGGTTCGGGGTGCACCAGGTCGACACAGCCGAGCACCGATCGAGGGGGTCATCGATGGCGCCCAGGGACGTCTCCGAGCGAATCCAGTCACAGCTCGCGCTCGACACAACGCCCGTCGGGCTCGCCTTCGTGCAAGAGCCACCCTCAGGGGTCCGGGTGGAGGAGGCGGCGGTCCCCTCCGCCTGCACCTTCTGGCGTCGCGCCGAGCGCGGCCTCTTCTACGCCGCAGCCGAGCAGCACCTCAACTGCCAGGTCGGCGCCATGGTGATGGGCTTCGAGCTGCCGGCCGCCGTCCAAGAGGAGCTGGGCGGGCTCGTGCAAACGATGTGCGCGAACAACTACCTCGCACCAGAGGAGGGCGACAAGATCCCGTCGATGCGCGGGCAGGCCGCGGGAATCGTGTACGGACCCCTGGCGGAGTTCCCGTCCACGCCGGATGTCGTGCTTCTCTGGCTCACGCCCAAGCAGGCGATGCTCTACAGCGAAGCGGCCGGGACGGCGAGTTGGGCCGCCCCTCCGTCGAGCGCGACCGGCCGGCCTGCCTGCGCGGCCCTGCCACTGGCGATCGAGGGCGGGGAGCCGAGGCTGTCACTGGGCTGCATGGGCATGCGGACGTTCACCGAGGTGGCGGACGACCGGCTGTTGGCGGCAATCCCAGGCAGTGGCCTTGACAAGTTCGTCCTGGCGCTGGATCGGATGCTCTCGGCCAACCAGTTCATGGAGTCGTACTACCAGCAGCGCAAGGCGACGGTTGGCGGCAGCGCCGCGTAGGCCGACCGCTGGCATCACTTCGGCGCGTGTGGGTGCCAGAAAGTCGGTCGTGGGTGCTGAGCTGCGAGTTCGCCAGAGGAATTGCCGGGCCGCGATGATCGGCGCATGACCCTGCGACTGCTCTATCTGCTGTTCGTTTGAGTTTCTGAACCCAACGGGAGTCAGCCGCAGACCTGCGAGAAGACGCGGGTCATGTTCCCGCCGATGATGCCGGCAACCTCGGCGTGGCTGAACCCGGTCCGCCGCAGCGCCGCCGTCAGGACGGGGAAATCGGGTTCTCCGCGGTAGCCGGCCACCAGGCCGGGCACGCCGTTCATGTCGGTGCCGATACACAGCTTCGCGGGCCCGGCGATGCGGGCAAGATACTCGGCGTGGCGGGCGAAGTCGTCCGGGTCGGCGAGCCCCCTGCCCCGGGACCGGAACGGCCACAGACCCACCAGTCCTCCGGTGTCGGCGATCGCACGGATCTCGTCGTCGTTCAGGTAGCGCGGAAAGTCCTGCAACGCCCTGGCACCGGTATGCGAGCTGATCACCGGCATCCTGGTGCGCTCGCAGACCGCCAGCGTGGTGGCGCGGTCGGCGTGCGCGAGGTCGATCAGCATGCCGCGTGCGTTCAGCTCGGCGACCACCTCGGCCCCCCGCGCGGTCAGGCCGGGGTCGCGCCGGCCCGACCGCACCGCCGGGCTGGACGGACGCCGGTTCCAGGACATGGCGATGGTGCCAGGGCGTTATCGGCGAAATGGACCAGGCCCACCACCCGAACGCCGGCGGCGTGCAGGTCGGCCAGTCGGGCGGGATCCCCGCCGACGGCGTCGGCGCCCTCCCGCCCCAACACGACCGCGGGCCGGCCAGCGTCCTTCGCGGCTCGGAGCTCGGCAATCGTCGTGGCGAGCTGGCAGCCGGCCGCTGCCGCATCGGCTCGGAGCTTGTCGAGCTGGCGGTGCACCGCGGTCCAGTCACTGGCCGGCCAGTACCACCGGGTGACCAGGCGATCACCGACCGCCGCGGCGATCACGTCCACGCCCGCAGCAGCCAGTGCGGCGAAGGTCACCTCGGCTGGGTGCGACCGCACGGTCGCCCGGCGCAGCGCCTGAACCGGTGGTGGCAGCAGGTGCGTGCCGTGGGTGTGCGCGTCGATCACCAACGCCATCTGGGCGGGTGCCGTCGGCGTCCACGCCTTGGGCGGCGGGGATGGCCGCAAGCAACTCCTGGATGCGGGCGGTGAGCGTGCCGATCTGGGCGCCAAGCGCGTCGATCTGGTCCAGCAGCATGCGGGCCAGCTCGGCGTGGTGGTCGTCGAACCGGCCGGTCAGTGGGGGAGCGGGGCGCTCGGCTCAAGCAGGGCGACATCGTCCTGGTGTGTGGAGCGACCGGCGGCCTGGGCAGCTACGCGGTGCAGCTGGTGCGGAACGGCGGCGGGATCGCGATCGGCGTGGTGAGCTCGGAGGAAAAGCGGAAGTTCCTTGCCGAGCTCGGCTGCGACGTGGTCATCAATCGCGAGAAGCTCGGGCTCGACCTTGATGGCGCGGCCGGCGGCGGCCCTCCGGTCGAGGCGTGGCGCCGGCTCGGCAGGGAGATCCGGCGACAGGTCGGCGAGGACCCGCACATCGTCTTCGAGCACGTCGGGCGCAAGACCTTCGCCGCCTCCGTCTATGTTGCACGGCGTGGTGGGTGGTCGTGACCTGCGGCTCGACCAGCGGGTACATGCACGAGTTCGACAACCGACACCTGTGGATGCGGCTCAAGCGCATCGTCGGCAGCCATGGAGCGGCCTCGGGATCGAGGACTGGGAGCTGCGGCGGCGGCTCGGCGAGCGGCGCCTCACACCCTTTCGGAACTTGGCCGACGCATCCTTGATGACGGTGTAGAGGGGAATGAGCAAGAGGTCACCAGCATTGCCCAACGTCTAATTGGACGTTTCGGACTGCTTGAACGGCTCGGACCGCCTGGACGACGGCTCGGGCCGCGGCGGGAGCAGGGCGGTGCGGCCCTCGGGGTCCTCGGGGCTGCGATGGCGCGGGCGGACCGGCTCCAGCGGCTGGTCAGAGCGCAGGCGCAGGCTGCGGCGCTCGCCCGACCAGGGCGCCGGCACCGCCACCAGCTTGTCGGCGAGCAGGTAGGCGGCTGTCTCGTAGTTCACCCGCCAGCCGCGGAAGTGCCGCCAGGCCTCCTCCCGGGACCGCTCCATCGGGAAGCCGACGGCCTGCAGGCGGTCGAGCCCGTCCTCGAACTCCTCGTAGGTGAGCGCGATCGGCGCGTCGGGCCGGGGGTCGGCGGGTAGCTCGATCCTGTAGACGCCGGCCAGGGCCCGCAGCCCGAGGAAACCGGTGCGCAAGCAATGCCGGGCCGCCGACGGCGCCCGGCTCGGGACGAGCGCGAGGTACAGAGCGGCGGCGTCCAGCACCGCGAGCAGGCTGACCACCCACGAGCGCAGCGGATACGGCGAGCGGAAGGACATCAGCCACGGGTAGTTCACGTGGCTCTCGGTGAGGTCGGCGGCCCACCGCTCCCAGTCGTTGAAGAACGGCCCGAGCGAGTCGAGGCTCCCGATGAGCTGCTCGCGGGCGAGCAGCTCGACCCCCCAGGCGGGCTCCCCGGCGCGGCTCTCGAGCATGTTGACCAGGGTCTCGCGGCGGTTGTAGGCGCCGTAGATGGTGGGCAGGTAGCCGATCTCGAGGGCGACCACGACCAGGCCGGTGGCCGCGGCGACGAACGTCACCACGGTGGCCCCTGCCTGGGGGAGGAGGCCACGCCAAGGGTAAACAGCGACGAGCCGGCCAGGCGGAGCGCGGGTATGAAGCCGTCGCCGGTCAGCGGCAGGAACAGCAGCGCGTAGCCGAGGATGAAGAGCAGCAGCCAGGCGCCGAGCATGGCGAGCAGCGACAGCGGACCGAGCAGGCCGAGCAGTCGGTCCTTGGACTCGTAGCGCCGCATCCGGCCGGCGGCAGCCATGAACGGCTGGCGGATCGCACGCCAGACCGCGTAGGAACTGCGCCCCGGGTGCCGGTACGCTGGTGGCCGCCATGCGTTACTTCGCCACCTCGATCCCTGGGCTCGCTGCGATCCTGGCCGACGAGATCGCCTCGTTGCCGGGGGTGACGGTCGGGCAGGGCCACGAGTGCGACGGCCGGAACGACGTCGTGCCGTTCTCCGCCTCCTCCAGCGCCCAGGACCTCTTCGGGCTGCGGGTCAGCGAGGACATATTCGTTGAGGTGTCGTCGGCCCGGCGAGGCCGGACCGCCCGCGACCTGGTCGGGCGCCTGGTCGACGACCGCGCGCTCGACCAAGCCCTGTCCGTCTACGGCGCGCATGTCCAACCCTTGCGGGCTCGGATGACGTTCCGCGTCATCGTTCGGGTCCTGTCCGAGCGCCAGTTCCTCCGGTCGACGCTGCGAGACGAGTTGACGCGAAGGATCGGCGCGAGCAAACCGCGATGGAGGGTCGGGGATCCCGCCTCGCTGGAGTTTTGGGCGCTGGAGACCAGACTAGGGCTGTTTCGCTTGGGGCTGCGGCTGACGGGAAGCTCGATGCGCCACCGCGACGGGCGGGTGGTCGAGCGTCCCGGCGCGCTGCGGCCCACCGTCGCGGCAGCAATGGTGCGGCTGCTCAGTCGCCCCAGCTTCGACGGCGTCTTGCTCGACCCGTTCTGCGGATCGGGGACCATCCTCACTGAGGCCGCGGCCGTCGGGTGGCGCCCCCTGGGGGCGGACCTCGATCCCGAAGCGGTCAAGGTGGCCCGCTCCAATGTGCAGGGAGCGGCGTGGCTCCTCGTCGCCGATGCCCGTCGTCTTTCCCTTGTCGCACAGAGCGTCTCCGCCGTCGCCAGCAATCTTCCCTTCGGGAAACAGTACCGGATCCAGGGGTCGGCAAGCCGCTGGTTCGATGCAGTGCTCCAAGAGATGACGCGTGTGACCCGTCCAGAAGCCACCATCGTGCTGCTCGTCCCGCCGCTGCCAGCCTTCGAGCGTGCCCTGGCCAAGGAGTCGCTCCTCGGCGACGTGCAGCGGACCAACCTACGCCTGCTCGGCATGCCGACGACCCTCTGGCGGCTGCGACGGAAGTGAGGTCGGCTGCGAGCGGAGCAACGGCCGCAACTCGACGCCTCCCAGCAGCCTCGGGACGGCGAGAAGACGGAACTTGTACGGCTCGTCTCCACGGCCGAAGTCGTAGGTCCGGAAGCCATGGCCGATCATCCACTCGACGGCCTTGACAGCCCGTTGCACAAAGGCAGTATGGAGGTCGCCACGAGCGTCTCCTTGGTGACTACCTGCCTTGCTGGCAAGTCGCCGCGGGTGGCGGCCAGCCTGCTGCAAGGGAGTCGACGGGGGGACCGAGGCCTGGCTGGAGGTCCTATTTCGGCGGCGCCCACCCGGCCGATTCCCTCGACGCGAGCCGGTCCCAGGGCGGAAGGAAAGGGACCGCCACTGCTGGCCGCAGGGCGATCCCTCCGCAAGGCCGCACGATGGCCGACCGTCAGCCGCGATGCGGCGCCGGGGTGGCGACCTCATCGCCCGGTGGTCAGCGCGGCGCGAGCCGCATGCCCGTGTGGTGCGCCATCCGGCGCGATCAGATTCAGGAGATCAGGATGTGGATCGGCCCAGAGGAGGCCGGATCGGGGGTGGCCCCCAGGGAGTCGCCCGCCGCGCCGGTGACCGTGATGCCCGAGTAGGTCACCGACTGCAGGAACAGGCTCTGTCCCGACGGGCAGAGGAATCGTCAAATCCTGTGGATCGCCGGTGAGAGCATGATCACGCGGCGACCTTGTTGACGTCCTCGTTGGCCTCAAGGCGTTCTACGCCTGGGCTGAGCGCGGCCCATCGGCCCACTGCTCCGCCACCTGTTCACCGCTGGGCCATGGCTGCCGCCTGCGCTCAGCCCTGGCTGACGCCGACGGCGTGCAGCGCCACGCGGGGTTCCCTGGGCCGCTGCCATGGGACGCGCGGCGGGCGGTCGTGTGAGTGTTGCCGTTGACCAGCGCCAACACCCGAAGGCTGCGTGACTGCGCGGACCAGGGCGACGTGAGAGGCAACCCGTGTGGTGACGCTGCTGTCAGCCAGGGCTGAGCGCAGGCGGCAGCCACGGCCCGGTGGCAAACAGCTGACGAAGCGCCGCCAGCTTGTCCAGCCCCCACTTGGCAGCGGTCGACAGGTAGGACTGCACGACGGCGAAGTCGGCCAGCCCCTGTAGGGTGCGCCAGCAGCCACCCGAGGCGCGTTGCTGCACCTTGACCGGCCGGACGTCCCGCTCACTTTGGTTATTGGTGAAGTCGACCGAAAGGTCGGTCGCAAACCGCAAGATCATCGCCTCGTGCTTGGCGAACCGGCGCGCCAGCCGCAGCCCGTCCTTGGCGAGCCGGGTCCGTCGCCGCTGGTTGTCGGCCATGCCCTTGGCGACCGCGCCCCGATACCAGGCCACGATCCGCTGAAGCGTGGCCGCCTCCAATGCCTGGGCGCCTGCCGCCCGCGCCGCGCCCGCTGCCCGGTTGGCATACACCAGCAGGTCGGCCATGGCCTGCGCCCACGCCTGCCCCGACGAGTCGGCCTCCCAGACGGCCCGCAGGTCCCGCAGGCTGTGCGCGCCACACCAGGCGTGCACCGCGTCCACCAGGTGCGCGTACCCGGCGTAGCCGTCCCGCATGATCGTGCCGGTGTGGCCGACCAGCACCCCACCCGCGTCGATGTCGTCGGCGGACCGGCCGCCGGTGTGCAGGTGGGTGAGGAACTCGGTGCAGGCCACGTGCACGTACACAAGGCCGCCGGCGGCCCGCCCCGGGGTCTCGTCCACGTGCAGAACCCCTGCCTGCCCAAGCA